>SDBU01005517.1_pt1 | contig 15111 bp, 30 predicted proteins | sample 2277071 | NCBI WGS metagenome assembly SDBU01 (sample SAMN10397929, study PRJNA504765) | marine sediment metagenome | isolation source: marine sediment core GS08_GC12, 126 cmbsf | place: Arctic Ocean: Gakkel Ridge, Loki's castle | collected 2008
TGGTGAGGTGTTCTCCAATCCATTCTATTGCTTGACATAAGCCCTTTAGTATTAAACATCTTCTACTCCTTTGCTGTTAAATCCGAACTTCATTCTTCATCTGCCTCCAATCTTTTATAAATTTCATCATCATCAAAATAAGGTGCTTCTATTTCTTTTTTCATAACAAGATTATTATCTCTTAATATTCCTACAATCTCATCTAAATTCTCTTTTAAAAGCTCTACTTTCTTTAATAATTCTTCAAAATTTGTGAAGTTTTCTGCTCCAGAATCTGAACCTTCATACTCAACAAAATCATCAGCTTTTATTTTTGGTTGTTTATTTTTTGTCATCTTTTCTAACCTCCTTTTTCTTATTATAATCTGAATGATATTGACATTTAGTTTGCCCTTCTATTGCTTTTCTTGAACATAAAATACATAACCTCTTCTTCTTATGCCTTTCACGATACCTCTGTCCTATTTTTTCTCTTCCTATATATCCCATCATTCTCCTTCCTCCATTACAGCTTGTTTAGGCAAGATGCACCCTTCATTGCACATAATACATCTCCATAAAGTTCCTTCTTTCCAAGTAGCCATACAGTTCATAGCCCCATGATTTATACAACATACTGTTTTAACTGAAAACTTCAATAATTCTTTAGAGATGTGTAAAGGATGTCCAAAATAGACTTTTCCTTCACTTATACTTCTAAGTCCATTAATAGGAAAATTATCTCCTTTTTTATATTTTTCTAAATCTTCTAATATTATCTTTTCCATTTATTCTTTACCTTCTTTTAGTTTATCAAATTCTTCTGCAATCATAATATAATACTCATCAATATCAAAAGGTCTTTTACCCTCTCCATAAGTTTTATGAATCTCCTCATTTTTCTCGTTAATTCTTTCTAAAATATCCTCTCTTTCTAATCTTAATGCTTCATAAATATCCTTCCAATGATAACAATCTGTAAGTATAACTTTTTGTTCTTCAAAATTCTTTCTCATATCAAGAACTTTCTCTTTGCCTTTTAGGTATTCTTTTCCTTTCATCTTCTTTTTTCTTCCAATTCCTTTTCTAGCTTTTTAATACTTTCTTCATCATCCTCAGCCACCCATTTATGAGGTTTAACCCATATTTTCAAATACTCAGATTTGGGGTGATGTCTTTTTTGATTCCCACAATATCCACAACATTTTCCTCTTGCCATTTTATCATTTACTCCTTTATTTTATATTTCTTCTTAAATATTTTGTTTTTTAATTCTTGAAACATTTTATCTTTTGCTCCCTTGACTTGCTGTTTCTATATTTTGATCTAATAACTTTTCAACTTCTTTAGATTTAGTTTCAACAAATAATATATCGCTCTGCAATTTAACTCCTTTTTTTAAAATAGCTAAAGCATGTCCTATTTTTTGAGCAGATTCTCCAGCTAAATTAAGTCTTTGAGCGTGTTCTATATCATCTAAAATACTTTTTTCAGAATGGTCACCACCAATTAATCCAAAAGATGGATTATAAAATGTGTGAACCATTCCTTTATTTACTAAGATTAATTTCTTAGCTTCTTCTTTTGTTAAATCAAAATTCTTGTTCATTTATTCTTTCACCTCAACTATTGAATCTAAAAAACTCTTTAATTCAATACAATTAACCCAGCCACCGTCTAAAACAGCTAACCTCATATTAGTATTCTTAAATTTTATAGTATTATTTTTATAACACCAATCCATTATTTTAATTATATCATTTTTTGTTATCATTTTATTCTTTCACTCCTAATTGTTAAATTACATTTTCTACCCTTATAATTAAATGTTCCACTTTCATAATAATTAACATTATTTATCATTACTGAATCCATTAAATCCATTACTTCTTTCATTTTTCTTCTCCTTTCGCCAGATTTGTGTCCTTCAAATCAGATAACTCTTTATTTAATTGAGCTAATTGTTTTTTTAATATTTGTATTTCTACTTGTATGTTCCATTCTTTTTGTGCATTTTCACAATTACAAACATCTCTTTTGCTATCAATTATTTTAGGCAATTCTTTGTTACAATATCTACATTTCATTTGCTTTCCTCCTTCGGTTCGTCTAAGTCTTGTTCTAATCCAAGCTCCTTTCTTGCTCTTTTAACAAATTCTTGAATACCTTTAGATTGACTTGCTCTTTCACATAATTCAACAAAAGATATTTTTTTATTCTTATATAATTCTATATTTTTCTTAGCTATTTTATCTCGTTCAGATAAGTCTTGTTGTTGGCACTCTTCACATAACCCTCTTTCTCCACAAATAGAATGAGGACTTCTATGATGTTTATAACAATAAGCTGAATGACTATCGTCTATTTCTCCACAACCATCAATAGCACAGTACATTTTCCCACATCCTTTTTTATTAAAGTTTTCTTTAATAACATTTTTCTTATTAAAGTTTTCATCAGTTTTCTTTAATACGCTTTTTTCTTGACATTTGCACTTATCACATAAATAATCTCCACCACAAGCCAATACCTTATCCTTACCTCGAGGATCTTCTAAAAATGTTCCACATCCTTTTTTATCTTCTGTTAATTCTAAAATATTTACGTTACTCCTATTTGTTAAATCTTTAGGTGCATCTTGTTCTGGAAAAGTGTCAGGGCTTGAATCAGAGTCCAAAAATAAGGTATTTACTTTAGAATTACCTGATTTAGTTTCCTGACTATTAGGTTCTGATTTGGTGTCTTCTTGGAACTTCTTACCCCCATACCTACTTTTAGGTATACAATCTCCATCCAAACTATGTTTAGTTCTTTCTTTTCCACAATTTACGCATAAGGTTGAAGAGCTGTCATTAACCAATTTATCTAACTCCTCTTTCATCTCAACACAAGTTTCATATAAATCATTAAACCTTTTATAACTTTCTTTAAATTGGTCTGATTTTCCTTTTTTATAAGCAATTTCTTCTGGTGTTAATTTTTTATTTTTTCTCATTTTTATTACGCATTTGATTTTTCTGTATCATCCTCAGTTTCTTCATCAGCTTGTATAGAATCAGCTTCATTTAATAAAGCCATTCTTCTTTCTTCATCATTTGTTGTTGGAGTATTTTCAACTAAAAATCTTGTAGCTTCAAATATCCAATCTGATTTTAATTTATTTGTTTTCATCTCAATTCTTCTCTCCTGCAAGTTTATCCATTCTCTAATCCTATTATAAAATTATTTAATTTATTCTTCTTAGCATAATTCTTTGCTTCCGATTCCGAATTAAAATAATATGGTGTTTCATTCTCACAATCCATTAAGCACCAATAATTCTTTTCCTCATCTAAATTAAATTCTTCTTTCATATTAAATCATCTCCACTTAAATTCCCTTTACTTAAATTAAAAAATTTAATAATAAATGGAATTGCTGACTTTTCATCAATATTTTTATAATATAAATCTCTTCCTTCTCGTCGCATATATTTTATGTGAGCACTTGCTAATTGTTCTAATAATTTAATTGCTGTAGGGCCTAAAATATCATATCCTTTTTTCTGCAAAAAATCTTCATTCATATCCTTCAGAGTTTCAGGTTCTTTTTCCATTTTTCTTTTTTAACCTCAAATTTTCAATTTTAGTTCTTAAATTCTGCATTCCACCTTCTATCTTTTTTATTTTTTTAAATAATGTGTCCATTTCTAATCTATCTTCCAAATTTTTTCTTCTTTTTCTTTGCAATCTATTTAATTCTTCCTGTAAGTTTTTAAGCATATCTCTTGCTTTTCCTAATTTTAGTTTATAACCGTATATGTTCATTTTATTTTTGGATAGCACTTCTCACAGCGATTGCCTATACAACCGATAAATTTATTTTTATTATCATAAATCAAAGTTATTTCACAATTATTCTCACAACCCTTAGCAATTATATTTTTAGTTTTAAAGTTTTCATATTTAATATCAAATCCCTTGAATTGAGTTTTTTCTAAATTAGATTCCATAGCAATTATTGCCATACCTATTGCCCCCATTAATTCACAATTATCTGGGACTATAATCTGAGATTTAAATTCTTCTTTCATAGCTTTTACTAAAGCTTTATTTTTAGCAGTCATCCCTTGAAATACTATAGGAGATCTTAAAATACCGCCTTTTGCAATTAATAAATAATTATGAATTAAACCCCTGCAAACCCCCATTAAAATATCTTCTTTATTTACTCCCTTATTTAATAAAGTAACAACAGCACTTTGGGCGAACACTCCACATTTGCTTGGGATATTTACTCTATTTTTACTTTTTAATGCGATATGTCCTACATCTTCTATTTTTATTCCAATTCTTACTGCAATAGCTTCTAACATAGCTCCACAACCAGCAGAACAAATAGAGTTCATATAAAAATTATTTATTATACCCTCATTAATACCTATTATTTTAGAATCTTCAGCTCCAATATCACATATTGTTTTAACATTTGGATAAAATGAAAGTGTTGCTGTAGCATGTGCCAAAATTTCTGTTTTTACTAAATCTGCTCCAACTAAAAATTTTATTAGATTCCTACCACTCCCTGTACAACCAATTGTTTTTATATTATAATTTTTATTCAATTTCATAAAAGCTTCTTGTAATGTCTGAAATACTCCCTTATTTTTAATATAAACTGAGTCTATTAACTCTTTCTTTTTATTGATTATAGCTATTTTTATACTCGAAGAACCACAATCAATTCCAATATACCCATCCATCCCACATTCTATATTTTGTGAACTACTCATGCTTTAAACCCCCTTGATACTGTTTACTAATCATTTCGCAAAAAGTTTCTATCCTCGTTTCAACATTAGCTTCTGCACTATTTTCATCTATATACATTCTCAATAAAGGTATTTTATTTTTCTTACATAATTCATCAATATAAGGTTCTATCGTACTCTCAGGGCAACATGTTAAAGGCTCTATATGTATTATTCCATCAACTTTTTTATCGATTAACCAAAGTAGATTATATAAATTTTCATACGCATGTCCTGCTTTGTAGCCTTGTAGATATTTTTTAGCTTCTTTTTTATACTTTCTTAATTTATCCAATCTTAAAAAACTCTTGAAAATATTTAATACTATTATTTTATTTTTGATAAAATTTCCAACTCTGGCAGTATTATAGGGATTACAATCAAATTTTCTTATCTTATTCTCTATTTCAAAATTTGCAGATTCACAACAGCAACAAAACAACTCTCCTATTATTCCTATATTTGGATTATTTTTTGACCAGATTAAAGATTTTTTATCTATTTCATCTATTTTCCTAGATGCTTTTAATAATTCCTTTAAAACAATAAATTTATTCTTTCTTGTTAAATTTGATAATGTCCTAACAAAATCATATGGTCTCGCTGAAATCATCTCAAAATTATAACCTTCTGATTTCAGAATAAATTCATGCAAATGATTATACTGCCTAAATCTACATGTTCCTTTACTATCATACATTAATAAAGTATTTGCTCCTTGTTCTAAGGATTCTATATAATTACCTAACACTAATTTGAATGGAATACAAATCATAGAGGGGCTATATTTGACTCCTAGTTTTATTGTTTTATCTGTTGTTTTTAATGGTGGTAAAACTTTCAAACCTAAATTTTCCAGGCTCTCATTTATTACTTTTGAATATTCCTTTCCCATATCTGGAAATGTAACAATTCTTTCTTTTGGGGTCATTTTACTAATTTAATATCTATTGCAGATACAAAAATTTCTTTACCCCCTTTGTCTTTAAAATTTTGGCTTGAAATCTTAATGTCTTTTACTTGGATATTTTCATCTTTTAAAAAATTCCTTCTTGCAACTTCTACAACATCCACTGCTCTTGAAATAAATTTTCCTCTTGCAGAAACAATAACTTCTTTTTGCCCCTTGTTTTGGAATTGTATTGCCACTGCTTTAACATAGTTCATAAAGGGTTTCATTCCTATAAATACTATATTGTCTTTTTCTTCTGCCATTATAACATCTCCATTAATATATGTGAATAAACTTGTTCTATTTCTTGTTCTGTTGCTTCGTGAGTTCCCATAAAAAACTTTATTCTTTCTTTTAAATTAGGTCTACTTCTTCCACCTGCTTTTACAACAACTTCAATGTTTTTTAAAGATTGAGCTATCCTTGAAACCTTAACATTTAAACTTCCACCAACTTTTAATTTAAAACATTTTAAAATTAATTCACTATTAGAAATGTCAGCACTTCTACTTTCAATATATTTTAAGGCTTTTTTCTCATCTTCATTTAAGTTCTCAATATCTTTTAAAATTTTATTCTTAGCTTCTTCCAAAAAGTCTTTCTTTATTTTCTCTAAAGGTGCAACTTTATAAGTAACCATTCCACCTTTTGGAACTCTTGCTAAAACTTTTGAGATTAAAGCTTCTTCATCAATTGAAGTAGGAGTTGAAGTAATTGAAGTAGCAGGCACTTTTTGAAGGACTTTAGAAATTATAGTCTCTTCATCAATTTCCTGTTTAGGTTGATTTTTAATTTCAAAAATATCTGTATAAATTTTTGTAAATTGTTCTTGAACTTCATGTAATTTATCAAAGAAATCATTTCTCATTTCATTTAATTCTTTATTAAATCTTTTTGTTGTTTCTGAAAAATCTATTGTTGGTTTTTCTGCTACTTGTTCTGGTTGTTTTATAGCTATTTCAAAAGGAGTTTTTGCTTCTGGAGCATCTAATTCAGATATTTTTAATTTTCCTAAAGCAACTTTCTTTGCTCTTTCATCATCTAACCAAAATGGTTGAACATAAGTTTTGATTGTTTTTTCTCTTGTTGCAAGATAAAAGAATCCTGTTCCTAGTCTCATAATATCATCTGGTTTTGGTTTTTTAGATGTTGGTAAAGGGATTTGTTCTATTGTATGTTTGACTTCATTTTTTTCTGATTGATAACCAAGTATCCAAACGCTAACTTGTTTTAATGGAGTTTTATCAACTCCAGTCATATCTTGTGCATCAATCCAAATAAAATTCTCATTAGTTGCACCTTGTCTTACAAATTCTTCTATGACTAATTTACAAGGATTTCCTCTTTTCTGTGGAGAGAATTTCCAAAACTCTGGGATTACTACAATCACATCTTTAAAATTATGTAAAACTTCTTCTACTACACTTCTAATTATTAAACTTTGAACTTCCACATCTCTTGAAAATCTTTCTAAATCAATAATATTTAATCCATCAACTAGAGTTAATTCCTTAGAAAAATTTATTGATTGTAATTTTGGGAGTATTATTTCTAAATAAGCCTGAAGATTTGTTAAAATATCTTTTTCAAAAGCATTTATTTTTTCATTTAATCTTTCATCAACTTTCTTTTTAAATTCTAATAAACTATTTCCACTTGTTTGTTTGCAAATTTGGATTATTTTTGCTCTCTCAAAGGTTCTAAGTTTTTCTTTTATTGTTGCTTCTACTAATCCTTGAATAAATTGCCAGTCACTACGATCTTTGAAATATGGAGGAATTTTAGTTCCTTCAAGAAAAGACTTCTCTCCTATTTTTGTTCTAAAAACTATTGCTCTCTTTTTACTTCTTTTTATTAATGATTCTAATGTTGTTGTTTTTCCAGCTTCTTGAGTTAAACCTGTAACTATCATGTGAGATAATTTTACATCTATTTGATTTCCTGTTCCAACTTCATATCCTAACTTTGTCATTTTACTTCAAATCCTCTTCTGTGATGTTAAAAAAATAGTTAATCCATAAAATAATTGCATCTATACTCTCATAACCTGTATAAAATTTATTAGTTTCTTCTGTCAGTTGAGGTTTATTAAATTCTTTTAGCCACTTAATTGCTTCTTGTTTTAATAAAACTCTATCTTGATGATAAATTTCTAAATTTTTGAATGTTTTTAGTTCCATTTTATTTGACTTTTTTCCTTACTTCCTCACTAAAAATTTCCTTAAAGCATTTCCCACATAATTTCCATAATTTAAATGATGTGGCATTATCAGGATAGCAAAAATAAACTATATTTTCCTTATCTTGAGTTTGATAAATGGCTTCTGAACATTCATTGCACTTCTGATTCTTCCAGGCTATTTTTTTTTCTATGTTCATTTTAACATCCACCCCACTATTGCAGGAGCAATTAAAAACTCAGGTGTAAAAGGTGTTATCAACAAAATACCAAAAACAAACAATCCTGTAAATACCCTCCATCTTTTTAGTTTAGGTAAATAAATCTCTAAACCTTTTCGGCTTAAAGCTTCTCGTGTTAAAGGGTTTATATGAAAAGCAGACTTAATCTCTAAATAAGTCCTAATAAATACATTCTGCTTTCCATAAGTTTGTATCATCTTATTTTTTTTTACTGTCATTTTGTAGTAAAGGCATCAAGGGGTTGCCCCCTTTTAGCTCTTCTTTTGTTTTTTATTTAATCTTAAAATATAAGAAATATTAACTATTTAAATGTTTCTGTTGTGGTTTAGAAAAGTTTAAATAATTAGTTTAATTTATATTATTACAATGGCACAAGATGATTTAAGATATCCTGATCGAATGGTAGCTGGAGAAAATTGGGAAAGAGAAATTTCTGATTTACCTCCAGGAGTTGGCGCAATGCCAGGAAAAACCAGAAGAGAAGTTGAGGAAGAGGCGACAACTACAGATGGATTAATTTCAGGACGGGGATTGATCCCGTAAGATGGCATCAAAATTCGCTTACTGTCCATGCTGCATTTTTAGAACAAGGATTCTTCCAGGAACAATAGCGAGCAATTATATTTGTTCAAGGCATGGATTTAGTTGCATATATTCTGGAGAAGAAACAAATCTAGTATGGAGAGGGTGATTGATATAACTTTAAGGTGATAGCACAGGTTAGGAAAGATTTAAAAATACTAGAATGCTTTGAATTCTGCTAAATAGTTTTTTCATTTCTCTTTTGGGAGAAAGGGTGATAATTATGATGAAAGATATGAAAAAAACGAAAGATATGAATTATATGAGGGTAAAGGTTTTCTTTAAGAAAAAAATTCTTGTTCATATTTCTAAGAAGAATGGAACATTCTATAATGGTTATATATTAGAGGAACCTACGCACGATTTCTTCTTTATTGATGATAAAGAGACTGGTAGGCAATTGATTTTATTTGTTGAATTAAATAAACCTATTGAGGAATTTAAAGAGAGAAGATGAAAATACCAACTGAATGGAATCCTGTTGAAATAGACTTGTGGAGAGAAAGGATAGATATGAAAAGATTGAGGAGAGATATTTTGAATATTGAAAGTTATGGGAGAGATATAGAAAAATTGGAGGAGAATGAGAAAAATGGCTGAAGAAAAAATAACAAAAAAAATTGAAGAGTCTCTTGGTCAGGGAATATTCGAAAAAATACTTAATTTATTATTTGAGGGAAAACCTTTATCTTATAGTCAGATTTCTGAAAAATTAAAAATTGATTATGCTACTCTCAAGAAAACCATGATCCGAAGTAAAGATTATTTTCAAGAGGATTCAAAAGAAGGTAAAACAAAATTCTTTAAATTATCTGAATTTGGAGATAAATTTGTAAATGAAAAAATTGATAATTATAAAAAGAGGGTAGAAGATATTAAAGAGATGGATGATGCTTTGAAAAGAAAACAAGTTCTTTTAGAAGATATTTTTAAAGAGGCACAAAATATTATCCAAAATAAGAAAATTAAATTTAATAGGGAAGGGAAATCTATTTATATTGATGTTGAGGAATTATCTAAAGAAAATCCTGCTTTCTCAGAGATGCTTTTGGAAAAACCAGAAGAAGTTATTGAAGCATTTAAAAGCGCTTTAGATGGGGATTATGATATAAGATTTAAAAATCTTCCAGAATCTTGTGTTGTTAATATAGAAAAATTAAGACAAAAACATTTGAATAAACTTATTATGATTGAATGTAAGTCTGTTTCTTTATCAAATGTTAGACCAATTATAAAAAACATTAAATTGGAGTGTCCTTCTTGTGGTGGAATTATTTCTGTTCTACAAAACGAATCTTTTATTAAAACCCCTTCAAGATGTTCTTGTGGAAGGAGAGGAAATTTTAGATTGCTTTCAAAAGAAATGGTTAATGCTTCTATAGTGATGTTGGAGGATTTGCAAGAAAAAACAGAAAACCCAAACTTACAAAGAGTCAGGACATTTATTCAAAAAGATTTAACAGAGCCTGGAAAATTATCTATATTCATTCCTGGAAATGAGATTAGGGTTGTTGGAATTTTAAAAGAAGTACCTATTTTTAAACTAAATAAACAATCGACTGCTCTTGGTTTTGTTTTTGAAGTCATATCAGCTGAATTATTTGAGCCTGAAGTCGATATATCAAATTTTAGTAAAGAAGAGGTTGATAAAATAAAACAATTAGCAAAAGATATTGATAAAAATGGAATGAGCAAAATCAATACTTCTTTTGCACCAGAAGTTTACGGATATGAACAAATTAAAAATGCTTTGATTTTTCAGCTGTGTAATGAGAAGAATGACCCAGGCAAATCAACTAGGAATAAACCAAATATTTTATTGATGGGTGATCCAGGTATAGCAAAATCTGTTTTGGCAAAATTTTCTATCGCTATAACTCCTGGTTCAAGAGAAGCTGTTGGAGGGGGAAGTTCTGCTGTGGGAATTACTGCTTCTGTTGTTAAAGAGGAAGAAACTCTTGGTGGGTATAGAGTTGAGCCAGGAGCTTTGATTTTAGCAAAAGAAATTTTATTAATTGATGAATTAAATAATTTATCAGATGAAGATAAACCAAAATTACAGGAAGGAATGGGGCAGCAAAGTGTTACAATAAATAAAGCAAATCTTCATGTAAAACTCAGGGTAACAGCTGGAATCTTAGCTACTGCAAATCCAAGAGAAGGTTCTTTTAAAAAAAATAGTAATTTAATTCATCAATTCAATATTCCATCACCAATAATCAATAGATTTGATGAAATATTTGTTATGATAGATAATCCTGAAGAAAAAAGAGATAAAGAAATTGCAGATAAGATGATTAAGAGAGAAAGAGGGAAAATAAAACCTAAATATGATGAAGAATTTTTAAAGAAATTTTTTGTTTATGTAAGAAATTTCTGTCAACCAGAAATTGATGATGATATATCAGAAAAACTTCAAGAATTATATGTACAAATCAGAAAAGAAAAAACTGAGGACTTAATAATTAACCCTAGGTTTGTGGAGGCTCTCACAAGATTAATAAAAGCTTCTGCGAAATTAAGACTATCTAATAAAATTGAAGATAAAGATATTAAAAGATCTTTAGATGTTCTTAATAAAACTCATTTTCAGACTTTAGAATATTCAAGATTCAATTTTAAAGATAATAACCGTAAAAAGGAGGTCCCTACAACCTAAGTGTCTCGGGTCTCTTTTGACACTTTTGACACTTTTACTTGTTTTTACTTGTTATTGTAAATTATAGTAGTAACAAAAGTGTCACTTTTAGATCGTTTTATTTTAAAGTAGTAACAAAAGTGTCACGGATAAATTACTAAAAAATAGGTAATCCTATGTCTTTTTTGACACTTTTGACTCTTATAACACTTATAAACTTTATATAGACGATAACTATAATTAAAGTGTCAAAAGAGACAAAAGAGACAAGAGACAAGGGGTTTATAAGGGGTATTTTTTTAATAAAATACCCTATTACTGTAAAAAATGGAAGAAAAAAACCACAAAAACTATGGAAAAGTTGATTTTGAGGATCATGAAATTGAAGAAACTGAAGAAAGATATGATTGGAATATAGAAGGGATGATAGGCATAAATCACTAAAGTAATTCGGCTCAACGAAAACCGCAAAGCCGATACAAAATAACTATGGGAACCAAAAAAAATCGGAAAAAAAGAATAACAAGAAGATTTTGCAAAACTTGTGTGAAGAGAACAATTTTTAATTTAAATAGAATTGAAGTTTTAGTTTGTTCTAAATGTGGTTTTAATGAAAATGAAGTAAAGGAAGATAGGAAGATTTAAATACTTCTAATAATTAATATTAATATTAAATAATATAATTAAATGTGGCAAACCTAAATATCCATGTTGATATTGAAATCTTGAATAAATTTAAAGAGTTAAAGTTTCTTTTAAAAGCAAATACAAATGAAGAAACTCAAGAAAAAATTATAAATCTAGCCTATAAAGACATAAAAAAGGAGGAAACTAAATAATTAAATAAAAAATAATCCCTTAAACCTTATTTTAAAACCCTCTCGTACTAAAGGGGTATACCATGAGGATGAGAAGACTATGTAAGGAGAACGATTTAGGGAAAAATAAACAAAAAATGGCTGAGAAAAATATAAAATCTGCAAAAAAAGAAGAAAAAACTATTCAAACCCCCCAAATTCCTCCTAAAACCCTTAAAATTCCCTCCAAGAATAAGGAAATATTAGAGGAACCTCAAGTAGATGAACCTGAAGAAACTCATGGATTAGTAGAATGTAAGCATTGTAAAAAAGATGTAGAGCCTCATTTTGATTCTTCTCTGGATCGATGGAAATGCCCTTCTTGTAATTTAATGGTTCATTCTCCATTAATTTCTGATTCAGAACAACTTAAAGAAGTCAAACCATCAAAAGATAGACCATATGAAATACTTTCCGCAAGAAAAATAAATTTTAGTGGAAATGAATTAGCTCAAGCAGAGATGTTAATAGAATCTGGAGTGGCTAGTAATTTTAATGATTTAGCAAAAAAAGCTTTTAATCTGATATTCATCAAGGAAAAATTAAATAAAGCCTTTGGTGATAATATAAATATGGAAAAAAATAATGAACCAGATCCAGAAAGGACAATGAAACAGTTGCAGCAACAGGATATGATGAAAGCTTACATAGAAAGTATGAAATCAGGGAATCAGACAGACCCTCTTCAGATGATGATGCTGATGAGGATGATGGATAACAAAGAGCAGGGAAAGGATAGCAAAGACAATGGGATGATGAACAAGATTCTAGAGATGCAGATGATGAAGAGTTTGATGGGCAATCAGGGTTCTGAGATGGCTACTTTGCAGAGAGAACTTGCTGACATGAAGCACCAAGCATCAATGTACCAGGTGATGACACAGCAGCAACAGACACAACAGGGAAACCAGATGTCTCAGGAATATATGGTGAAGATGGAGACATTAAAAACAGACAGAGACAAAGAGATAAAAAAAATAGAGATACAAGCCCAACAACAAAGAGATGAGAATATACAGTTGATGTTTGATTCCAAACTTCAACAGATTCAGACGAATATGGAAAAAGCAGTAGAAGGTGCAAAAGGAACAGGGAAGAAGGCTAATTTGGAAGGTTTTAAAGAGCAGTTCCAGGCAGTGAAGGAGATGAGCCAAATGATAGGTGATAAGGAGAAGACTGCAGGAGAAGTTCTTGGTGAAACTTTGGGAGCTGTTGCTGAAAAAGCAATGCCTGTTTTACAAACATTGGCAGAACAAAGAAGACAGCAGCAAATGTATACACCGCAACAACAATTTCCCCCAGAACCTGTTGAACAAGTTCTTCAGCCAATGTCTCCACAGCAACAAGAAAACCCTGAACAGCAATCAGAAATGTCCCCATCTGAGCAAGACATGAGCAACACTATGGAGAGAATGTATCTGAAACCCTCTGGAAAGAAAGAATGACTAAGAAAATAAACCTTGAAGAGAGTTTTGTATCTACTCTTGGATCTGAACAAAAGTTGAAGTGGTATTTACAATATGACATTAATGTAGTTAATTACCTAGACCAGAATAAATCGAATTATATGGCTTTTTTTGATATGATGCTAGCTTTCATTCCCAAGAAAAGAAAATTAGAGATGATTGGAGATATGAGTGTTGGGAGGATTTTAAAACTTATGGAAAATAAGAGGCCTGAATTGCATAAGATATTAATGAGGCATCCTAAAGGGATGAGTTGGATGAATAATCAGATTAGATTGTTTAAAGAAAGATTTTTATAATTCTCTTTCTTTTATTATTTATGGAAGATCCACTTCAATATACAAAAGATGAAATAATCAAGAATCTTATTTTGACAGAAACACATCTTAAACAAGCTGTAACAGGATTAGATGAACAGTTTTGTAGTGAGTGTTTAGATAAACACTTTTATAATCTTGAAGCATTGGGGGATGAAGGAATAGGTTTTACTCAAGATAAAAATGAAATTAATCTTTTTTCAGAAGTTGCTAAAACAGCAAAAAAATTTAGAGGCCAAGATTATAAAAAACATGGGACTGAACTCGCACAGAAAGTTCGGGAAATAAGAAAATCTTTAACTGAAGAGTGTGTAAGTTGCAAAATACAGAGTAATAAAAATATTACGAAAGCTTTAAATAATCCTGAGACTTCTATTATATTAGCTGATGAAAATCACACAATTAATTCTGATGCTGAACTAAATCAAATCGAGAACAAAATGAAAATAGATTATAAACCGCTTATGTATATGAATGCTGGGCAGTTCGCTGCTGAGGGAATCAGATATGCAGTAGAGACTTATAAACCTACATGGGATAAGTATGTAACTATCGGCGGAGGACTTGTTTTACAAGTTGTTCCAATGTTTGTCAAGTTACCACCTGTTATAAAACAAATTTCTATGGTTGCAGGTTCTAACCTGTTTGCTAATGGAGTTGTTAAAATGGTTAAAGGGGCTGTAACACCAACTGTGGCAAGAACAGTAGCAGTAAATGCTAACCAAGGACAAGGAGTTGGTGGATTTGCAGGAAAACCATATAGTTATGCACCAACATTTGGTGGACCAACATTTAAAGGGAAAGTCACTGCAACAAATATTCCGACTCAATACACTCGTGCTGGAATATTAGGTGGAGCACAAGCTTTTGAAGCACCAGAACACGCAGACTTGATCCGTGTAGATTAATCATAGTCATGACCAATTTGGTCAATGATACCTGACACCCGAAAGGGCAGGTAAATCAACTAAATAAAACAAAAGACAAATGACACAATATCACGAACTCAAAGGCGTACCTTTAGATGCTTACAACAAGTGTTGTAATGAAATCCTTAGAAGAGCACAAGAACAGTTAGGACTTCCAAGAGAAGAGATAATTCTAAGAGAC
>SDBU01005518.1_pt1 | contig 15111 bp, 20 predicted proteins | sample 2277071 | NCBI WGS metagenome assembly SDBU01 (sample SAMN10397929, study PRJNA504765) | marine sediment metagenome | isolation source: marine sediment core GS08_GC12, 126 cmbsf | place: Arctic Ocean: Gakkel Ridge, Loki's castle | collected 2008
GCGTTTGTTCATTGCCTTGTACTTTTCAGATTGACTTTGAGCAAGAATACCATATCACTTGATGTAAACAGATTTATTTTGAACATTCATGCTGGTACATTCTTGACTATTGGGAGGTATGCAGTATGATTAAGATTGAATTCAAAAAGAAACGAGGTAAGGGTGGAATCAGAGTACCTCATAATACTGTCGAGGTCAATTTAGACCTAATGAAGATCAAGGAGATCTCATTTGAACCACTACGCCAATTGCAAGATCTTGAACGCATATCAATACGGAATAACAATGATTTGGAGTATTTTGATCTCACGCCTCTATCCAGTTGTAAGAATCTTAGAGTTCTTCATCTCTCGTTTAATGGACTGAGAAGCATCGATCTTTCTCCATTGGGTGAACTGGAACATTTGGAAGCCATTATCCTCACCGGTAATAAGAATATGACCGCGATTGATTTGGAACCCCTTCGAGGGAGAACGAGTTTCACAACTTTTGATTCAAAATTGAATCCCATAAATGAGATTGATGTGAGTCCCTTGGTAGACTGTATTAATTTGAGAACATTCGCAGCAGATTCAGGAACTGCGCTTTTTGTCGGAAACCCGGATGTGCAGATCGAGGATTTGCCTGAGGTTCTACAAAGACAAATGGAAGGAGTGGTCCTCAAACCATATACAATGAGTAGTATGGGTGGATCATCACTCGACAAATCGGTCGTACCTTTCAACACAACCATTATTGACTTCTCCGTGAGAAAGATTACAACTTTTGATCTTGGTCCTCTGCGGTTGTTGAAGGGTCTGGAAGTTCTGAAGCTCAACGATAACTATCTTCAGAAAATCAAGACTGCACCATTAGCTGATATTGAGTCATTACGTATTGTCGACCTATCAATGAACAATATACTTGAACTCGATGTCACGCCGTTCTTGAGTTTACCATCCTTGGAGGAATTCAAGATAGATGAGTTTGTGTACCCCACCTTAGGAAAAGGTCGAAAACTCGGTGACGCAAAGAACGTTCTACTGCATAGTATTCTCAAAGAACAAGGTGACCGCAAATCCAAATCAAAGAAAGTGGACAAACTGGTCGAGAGCAATAGGAAGCTTGTCGAAGAAATCAAAATTATTCAAATCAAGTACATCATGAATACTACGTTAATGAACGAGCAATTACGTCCTTATGCAAAAGAGGCAAACACGATAAGAGTAGAACTTCAATCCCTTGGCTATCGCGTTAAGACATAAAGACCACTTGGAGATTATGTCAATACCAGCAATAGTGGTAATGCTGATACTCTTATGCGGTAAGAAGATTAATGATGAAGTCACGGCGTACTACTGAGAATCATCTATCAATAGTGCTTCTCGTAGTTTCAGAATATATCCTGCGATTTGAATGACTATGAAAACAACTATGAACTGCAGGATAGCCCACTCCGTCATATGGTCATTGTAGTATAGCCAGATATCGTCCCATCTTCAAACTTCCATACCGATAGAAAACGTGAGAAACACTTTACTTATCATTATCTTCGGAAGAAGCGTTGCCCTTCTTTTGAGAACAATTGACATATTCTATGAAAAGTTTAAAACCAACTTGATACCATTCAGAAATAGATTTGTTCCTAGAATGATGGGAGTTTCTAGTAATGGCACTACTCGGTCAAGAAAGCCAAGTTATGACCTCAGTCGGATATATGATTATACCCTTAATTTTTTTAATCCTAGTTTTAGTCTATGGATCTCTTAAGACATATTTTAGAAAGCGTAGTGAGAATACTGTTATTGAACCATATCACCATCTAACAAATCTACCATTGAAGAAAATACTGGCAATTGCAATAATCATTATTGTCGCGACTTCTGGTTTTATACTCATTGGACAAATTCCAATTCATCGTACGAGTATACAAAATTCGGATGTAGAAAATGACGTATCTGATTCAGATATTGATATTATCTTGGTCAGGTCATACTTGGAGGAAAGTAACATTGTTCTTCGGTTGACGGTAGTAGGAAAAATCATGAATAATACTTCTTCTTCAGTATATGAATATAGAATCATAGTTGTAGCAAAAGGGGTTGATGATGAAAGCGCTCACATCTATACCTGTTCTTATTCGGACGGAGATCTATCTCTAAACTATCTTCAAGCTTATACTGCAAACGATACACTAACAATACTTTTTCCCCTCGCAGCTTTTCTTCCAGGATCATTTATGATTGGACTAGAAGGTTCAGCATCTGTGAGTGGAAATGGAGTTGAGAGAGATTTAACATCTGAAGACAGAAATGGAACTATTGCGAGATTGCTATTCTAGCCACTGGCCCATAGAACGTCATCAAGGACATGGATGTCCCTGTGGTTCAAGAGGATATAGACAGAAGCAGCGAGCTGGTGACTAATGTGATCCTCCGTAACATTGACCGGATGAACTTCTTGTGTCTCAATCTCCTCGAACATTCAATGATTATGAAATTGAGGAATCTGAAACTTTTTCTTCTACTAACGACGCACGGTATTTTGGTCTTTACTTCCTCTGCTCTGCAGGGAATGGAGCTACGATTTGTCAAGACTCAACACACTATACTATTGGATACCCCGCAGTGCTTACTGTTGATAGCATTTATTGGAGTTCCTAATAATCATTAATTCCGAAGTAGCGTGTTACAGTCATTGTTGATGTGACACGCTCTTCTTTTTTGATTCAGCTTTCTGCTAGAGGATTGTTTTCTGGCCAAATTGTGGTTGTAGGTTCTCTTCCCTTGAAATGCGCAAGAATTAATCCTACGATGATGAGTAAAGGCAGCGGGCCTCCAATACTGAAACCAATCCAGCTTCTGGCCAAGATTCCACCTATTGTATACAGTAAGATTGGTAGTTGGCTCAATACCGCTGAAATCCAAACGGTTCTTCGTGTACTAATACCCTTGAGATGCTGCATGAGATTGTAAGCAAATAATATACGTAGACTGGAAAGGATTAAAGTGAAAATGATAGAAAGGGGATCCACAAAACTGAAACCCGCCATTGCTGTGCCATGAGTATCACTCCAATCAACATAGGACCAGAGTAGGGCAATAATATAGAAGTAGTGCCATCCCTCACCTTGTTCCATGATAAAACCGAACGGAGCAAAACATGTGAAAGCGATTATTACAATTTTCCAGAGAGTATTAACACCATCTCCTAATTCATTAGAATTACTTTCAACCACTGCTAACCCTCTCCACACCATTCAAAGCTAGATTATTAATCCTTTACTTTCAAAAATATGGGATATCGATATGCAGCTCCTGGCTATCAATGACCGTAATTCAACCCAAGAATTATCAGTATTCTGATTTTGCCATAGGACCAGTACTCTCTCTTTTTTATTAGATTGAAACACTCACTTTTTCATCGACGTAAAGAAGAAATATACTGAAGTACAGGAATGATTTCAGGAATTGTCATTCTAAGCATATTTCTGTAAACCAAAATGTGATTATTGGGACAACGTGAATTATTCTTTGTAGTTTGGCACATCAGTAGTCAGAAAAAAGCTAAGTTAATAAAGCACTTTAGAAGATGGCAACCACACTTGGAAACTAATTCAATTCGTGGAGGGGTTCTTATAACGAAAGAGATATCGATGATATCAGTTCATGAGTTGCATAAGAGGTTTGGTGATACTAAAGCCCTTGATGGAATGTCACTGGACATGCGCAAGGGTATTCTGGGCTTGATTGGACCGAACGGGGCAGGGAAGACCACTTTGATTCGCATTCTACTGGGACTCATTCGTCCAGACGATGGAGGAGCGGCTGTTCTGGGATTTGATGTGAGGAAAGATTCACTCAGAATAAGACAGAAAATAGGTATTCTTCATGAAGCCCCAAGCTACCCCAGCACACTCAAGGTAGCGTACTATCTTCACCGTGTGGCCAAGTTATACGATAGACAACGAAGTTGTGATGAGTTGTTGGAATTGGTAGGGCTTACCAATGCTAAGGACAAGAAGATTCGCAACCTATCTGCTGGGATGAAACAAAGACTTGGAATCGCACAGGCACTTATAGGAGAACCCGAACTTGTCTTCCTTGACGAACCTACGTCGAATTTAGACCCAATCGCAAGGTCGGATATTCTGCAGATGATACTGCACATTCACAAGGATACAGGCGTTTCATTTTTAATATCTTCGCACATCCTCATCGAACTTGAGAAGGTGTGCACTGATATCGCTTTTATGAACGACGGAAAAGTCATTGAGAGAGGATCTATTCTTGATGTACTTAGGAAGCACTCAGATAATCGTTACGTCATACTGTTGTCAGATCCACACGCTTTGATTAGGGATATTCAGAAGATTCGAGATGTTGTCAGTGTCGAGATCTCTGGAGCAAAGAGCATTACAGTTGCGACTACAAAAAACATGCAACAACAACTCTTGACAAAGATTGAGCAGCTTGCGCAACAGAGGGGAGTGTCAATATACGAGATAGACAAGACAAGTTCTCTTGATCAAGCATTCAGGGAGGTCATGCGGAATGAAAAGAGCACTTAAGAGAGCATGGGCTGTATTTGAGCTTGAGATAGACATCTCATTTCCCTTTCCAGTTCTGGAGTGTCTATTTGTAGTCCCGCTCTTCTTAGCATCTTCAATTGCATTGCAGGTCATACCAACTACTTATGCAAGAAGTGACCTGGTTCCCGATTTCTTTAGACCTGAGGATATAATGAGATTCATTGATGGAGTGGGGATACGTGTATTTGCCGAGGCGTTATACTCACTTAACACTATTATTCTCTTCATCATCCCCATGATTGTGACATTCAACCTAGCACGCAGTTTCGAGAATGGCACGATGAAAACACTACTATCGTATCCTATTGGGCGACGGAAACTCCTCATTACGAAGGTTAGCCAAGTAGTTATTTTGGTGTGGTTCGCAATAATAGCAGGTTTGTTCTTCTCAGTATACGTATTCACCCCTGTAGTGAATGGTATACCATCATTTGTCTTGATGAGTGCTTCCCTCTTGGCGCTCGTGTTCACAGCTACGACAACAACAGTGCTGATTGCAATTGCGTCAAAGAGCACACCTGTTACTGCAATTCTGGGTTCTGGACTATGGTTCTCATTTCTATTCTTAGCAATGTTCGGAACCTTTTCGTCCATAGTAAGAGGAATCATGAATCCGGTTCTAATGGCAGTAAGTCTTGAGGGAGGGTCGCTCGGATTCTTCAACGACATAACATCTGCAGATCTAGTGGTTTCAATAGTAGGGACCCTTTCATTAGGTGTCTTGGCCCTTATTGCAAGTTTCATTCTATTTGACAGGAGGGAAGTCTAGGCAATGAAGCATCATCTTGCGCAGATAATCTTCGTAGTAGGAGCAACCTTGATAATCGTGTCCTTTATGGCAGGCGCACCCAGTAACGCATATGGCCCAGTCGAACCTGATGTTTATGATGCATACTTCTATACAACAGCGGGAAAACTGCATGTCGCTATAGCATCGACTGATCATCGAAACCTCTCGCTCTACTTCTTGGTCTATGACGAAGGACTCAGAGCATTAGAAGAAAAGTCGCTTGACAATGTGACGGTACTGCTAAAACAGGAGAATATCAACTCATATGATGGGGTCTTGAGCATACCTCAGCAGAGAGGTTATGTGATTCTGATTGCTTCAGCTAATACAGACTTGAATCCTGTGGGATACAATATGACAGTTCAAAGAGTAGTTCCAAATCTCAGTGTGCTCGCAACAGGAGCATTCATGATAGTTTTGGCTGTTGTACTAAAGTGGAGATCAATCTACCAGAGATTCTTGCGGTAGCTTGAGTTTGGTTTTGACGTGGTCAGCTTCAACGCATGGACTGGTCGAAGGTTCCCCTTTCTGAAGGGAGTATCAAGACTCTGGGGATTCAGAGTCCCGAACAGTTGATTACAGTAGGTCCACTGGAGGACCGTTTCATGACCAAGATGGATGTGGACATTATCTCCCAGAGGAAGGGAGTATTCAGGACTATACTCAAAGTTAGAGTAAAATTACATGGTTGGATTTGGATGCATGAAAGTCCGAATTCAAACTATGATTATGCAAGATTTGATATGATTGAAGTTGAATGGTCATTCATTGAAGTCTAGTAAGCCAGAAACTGATATAGGTTAGGAATGGATATTACAAAATACATAGTAAACCACTAGTGAGGACATGAAATGAAATGCTCAAACAATGAATCTTGGATAATGAAACACAGCTTCAAATCATTAATTTTGGCTGTACTGCTAGTACCCTATTCCTATCAGTATGTACTAAGTAATGATTATTATACTTCTAGAATCGTATCATGGATGTGGGAGTTTCTTTATGCGATCAATCTAGACCCTCGCTTTGAAGATATTATCCGTTTTATTCCTTTACCTACATCAGTCTTTTCTCTTGCTCCAATCCTCTATATCCCTACCTTCAATCTCTTGAAGGTTTATCATGACCATCTTAACCATACTGCATCTTCTCGTAGCGTCTATCGTAACGTCTATGTATGGTCAGTTGTTGCCATACTCTGTCCATACATTGGATACTTAATACCCCAACTTGTGGGTTGGTCTGTAGATTATTTTATCTCATTCCCTGTTGGACCTATCTTAGCATCTATCTTCACATGGCGTCTCTCAAAAGATAAAAGCTACAAGCAACATATTGATTCGCCATGGATTCAACAGGATCCAAAGGAATCTTGATAGTTTAGAAACTACAAAGTGTGGGATTTCGATTTTCGTGTCCTTGTTTTTCCATGATGAAGATGGCACTAGTTTCACTTACATATTCTTCAGAAATGATGTTGGAAGCCTTGATTGGTCGGTGACAATTCCTGATGACGGGTACTGATCTTCTTTGAGGTTCTGTTCTGAATGATTATAATCGCTGAAACTGTGATCATAGTGGTTATTACTGCCATTATTGGTAAGAGAAGATCAGGTTCTAGAGTGGGTTCCGTAGTGGGAGTGGGATATGGCGGGTCGTAACTGTAACGAACCGTGAGTCCGTATAGTTCTGATTCCGAAATATGTCCAAGACTATCATTGGCAAAGAATTTGATATTAAACCCAGTAGTAGACTCTGAAACTGTTGACTGAAATGACCCAGAGAATGTGTTCTCTCCTCAAGAGGGCCAACTCTGCATCGATTTATTGTTCCACTGACTCTCGTTTGAGCGCTTGTACGAAAACCATACCGATACAACACTATCCAAATCCACTACGTCAATATAGACTGCAGGAGCACAAGTAGTGTGGTATGTCCAAATATTACTGTAACTGTATTGAGCGAACTCCGTTTGATTTTCTTGAGAAAGATAGTGCATCAAGTCTTGTTGGGAATGCAGGGAATCATTAGCAAAAGGCGTCATATTCAAGACTGGCACACTTAGTGTGAAGAGTATGAAACCACAAACTAATACTACTAGAAATCTCTGTTGTTTATTCATACCTACCAACACGAAAGAGTATAGTCGAATCTAAAGAACATAGGTTGTACCTTAATGTTTTGGCTCCAATCATAGGTCCAAGCATCATAGACACCAAATAGAATGTACACTGCCGCATCATTCAACGTGTGGGCGTATATCCCTGTGGTAATCACGCTTTCCTAGGAGAACGCGATGATTGCGGGGTCCATTTTTGATCTCTTCTCTGGTCATTTCTTTTTGAGATTATGATTCTACAGAGCTTTGTATTGCTTGGCCAAATCTATGAAAATGGGCACAAGCAAGATACCAGTCACTGAAAGCGGGATGACATATTTCAATGGGAACTGGATAAGATCACTCTGAGATAACAGATAAACAAGAGAAACAAGAAAGATAGCTGTGATTGTAGCGCTTGCAACCAATCTCGGTCTTCGAGATTGTGAAGGTTCTATTCCAAATACTTGTGGACGCCTATCTAACCTCCAGACAAGAAAGTAAAGTAACCCTAAGAAGAATAGTGAAATTAGAATCAAGTCGGGTGCAGGTCCAGGTATCTGGAGTAACATTGTTCACACATCCCCTCTCTTCATGTAGTACAGTGATATCAAATCATACAAACAAATTCATAGATTAAAACATTTGGTCAAAACAGTCTGAAACTACGCACTGATAAATCAACATTCTTCAAACTGGAGATTCATATAAGACTCATATCGACTATGATGTTCATACACCGGATTATCCATGGAACTACTGAACGTGATGCCGTTAAGAACAACAATGACAAAATGATGAACAAAGGAGTTAAAAGAACAAAAAGTCATATGTTAACTATAATTGGTTAACTACCAAGATTGTGAGTGCGCTCTGTGAAGTCTATCCATTTCAGGTTTCCAACCAAGCGGCAGGAATTCATATGGCTGAAAAGTCGACAGGAAATCCCTCAATCGACAATCGCCAAAGAATTGGAGGTATCGCGGGCATTAGTTAGCAAGACACAACGAATTGCTGAGGAAAGGATCGAGAAAATCCTGTTACACACTGCTGCGACAAATCGGATTAAGATTAGACAAATCAGTCCAAGATACGGATTTGCTGTGGGTTACTGTCCTGCAAACAAGTCAGAAACATACATTGTATACTCACCTGCTCTGGGAACTCAACTATGGTTCAGTCACGAAGGAAACTGCGGGAATTGCAGTGAGCAGTCGGTATGCGAGAAGACAATCCGCACACTAGCTCATGAATGGAATCTCCCACTTCAGAAGGGAATACCAGCAACAGAAGCAGCAGAGGAGTTATTTATTGCAATAATGAGGCGCCTGAAATGGAGCGAATAGAAACAAGAACATTGTATGAGATGGTCAGTGAGTGGACTGTTCAATCGTGGGATGGATCCCAATACAGTCACATTGCGGGACAACTGTGGGACTCCATCGATGCTTCTAATCTCATGGATGGACCATATGGTGATTCCGTAACACTGCTTGAGTCATGTATTGCCAACTCAGCAGAAGGAATAGAAGCAGGTATATTTCAGGCTAAGCAGGCAGTAAGCGATCTGAAGAAACTCCTAGAGAATGACGACTTCGTTGAGGGTGCCAGAATCATAGAAGTGTGCGTCAAGACAAATCCCGTGTGCAGAATATCAAACATTGACCTCCTGCTACAGCAGGGTCAATCCAGAGGACCTCTTATATGGACTCGTCGAATGAAAATCGCGTCTGTTGTGTCCCTAGTGACGATTCTCGGGTTCTATATCGTGATGATTAGTCTGCAATTGTGGGAACCCATTCAACTACTGTCTTGGCTTGTCGCCACCAGTGTGTCCGGTATCTTTTTCTACTACCTCTACAAGCTAAACTCCCTCACAGTCTGGAGAGCGATTTGGATCTTCGGACACGCCGGCATCTCTGGAATGGGTATTATTATTCTGTATATAGTCCTCCTGGGGCCAATTTTTGGCTCTGTCTTCCCTCCTTCACCCGACGTTTCATACCGCTTTTTCTCCCTACTCGTGTTTGCCATTGTTGTTGGGTCTTGTATAGTGATAGGTGGCATCCTCGGTGATCGCCTGGGAAAGAGACGGAACTACAGACCCCACATGTTGTAGACCGGTCCAGCAACTAGCTGGAGGTGAGGGGACCTGAACCCATCCGACTCGCTTCTAGTAAGACTACTGGTCGTGATGCAGTCTTTTATCGATTCAAGCATTATCCTCGACGCTACAAAACACACATGGTTCTTTGGTAGTGAACCTCATCTCTGGATATGCTGGGAGTAATTCTCGGATATACCTATCTTTTTTTTCGAAACTAAGATAAGAGTAGACTACGAGGTTCCAATTACTAATAATTGGGAATTGTGCAATCTGGGGAGAACGACAAATATGGTAACAGAAGAGTATGTGATTCAAACATCACAAATCACAAAGAGGTTTAACAAAGTACATGCTCTTGCAGGGTTAGATCTCTCGGTTGAACCAGGAATATTCGGACTGATTGGTCCAAATGGAGCAGGGAAGACAACACTTCTTCGAATACTCTTAGGTCTCATTAGGACAGATGGTGGACAAGCCAAGGTTTTAGGTATGGATGTAAATCAAGACTCATTTGAGATAAGGCGGCGAATTGGTGTGTTGCATGAAAATCCAATCTACCCCACCTCTCTTACTGTGGGTCGCTTCATCGACCGAGTATCTAAGCTCTATCAAACCAGAAGGGATTCCGGCGAATTATTGGAACTAGTTGGACTCATAGATGCGAAAGAGCGCAAGATTGGTGCTTTGTCTGCTGGGATGCGTCAGAGACTTGGTATAGCACAAGCTCTTGTTGGTAAACCGGAGCTGGTATTCCTTGATGAACCCACATCCAACCTTGATGTGATGGCACGGAGGGACCTCTTGAATTCAATATTGAACGTGCACGAGGAAGAAGGTGTGTCGTTCTGTATCATCTCTCATGTGTTATCTGAGCTTGAGCGTATCTGTAGCGATGTCGCATTCATAAACGCTGGAAGAACCATTGTTGCAGGCTCTACCAACGATGTGATCAACCAATTCTCTTCGAACCAATACACAATCAATGTTTCAGACCCTCGGATGCTTCATGATGAACTCCTGAACAATGCTAATGTTGAGAGAGCAGAAGTCACTGGCACTAAGACGATGACGGTTGCGTTAAGGTCCGATGACCATGGAGCGATATTAGCTGAGATAGAACAACTCGCAAAATCAAAGGGAATAAATGTGTTTGAAATTGAGAGAACGAAGTCACTTGAGGAAGCGTTTCTAGAGGTGATGCGACGTGAATGAAAGGTTTAGACGTATTCGAGCAGTCTTTGAGTTCGAGTTCGATGTTTCTTTTCCATTTCCTGTAGCAGAAGCATTCTCGATCATACTGGGGGTATTTGTTGCAATGAGCGTGCTAATGATAGGTTCCAATTATTGGTTCTTGGTTTCTCCATCCGCCTTTTCCAACTCTCTTGAACTGGAACGCATTATTTTCCAAGTCACACATGCCGATTTTCACCTACTCAGTATACCACTTTTCAATATGACCATTCTAATTATCATAGCGATCCCGATGCTATGTGCATTCAGAGTAGCCGGTCCACTTGAGAATGGTGTCCTTCGAGCTATGCTATCGTACCCAATCAAACGGCGAGAACTTCTAATTCTTAAAGGGATTGAGATAATGGTCTTGATCTGTCTGCCGATAACTGGCGGTGCCTTGGTCACAATAGTCCTCTTCAATGGAATGAGTGTTGGTATCGAGTCGTTATTGGTGATTATTTCGTTCTGGACTCTGGCCTTTACGATACTCTCTTCATCATTCCTTGTATCTGTCATTACTCAAAGTTCTGCCAAGGCTGCATTTAGTGGGGTTGCATTGTGGACTGTACTTTTGCTTGTTGGGATGTTCGCAAAGATACCCGTAGTGCTCAGAGGTATTCCAAATCCAGTCATTCTAACCCTCAGCTACTTTGGTGGGATTTCCATTGGAAATCAACACATTACAGATCCAGTACTCAATGATGTCTTGGTATCAATTATTGTCAATCTTTTGATTGGTATTATCACGTTCCTAGCTAGTATCAGATATTTCAAGAGAGTAGAGATATAGGAGGATTCTGAAATGCGTCTTACAAGATTTCTCATGATTATTGGGGTAACACTTGTTCTCCTCTCTGTTATTAGCCCGATTATAGAACCCTCCTATAGTGCAGACACTAATTTGAGTCCCGGTCAATTCAGAGGATGGATGGTTAACTGCAATAGTGGTCTTGATATTCGGATATCATCTGAGTTTAACGTACCCTTCTCCGTCTACTTCATGAATTATGAGAATGGTCGGAGAACGCTTGAAAACGGATCATTAGAAAATGTGACTGTAATACATGTCTTTTCCAATAGAACTTTACTCAACGAACACATATCAATTCTTGTTCCAGGATGGTATGCAATATTAGTGACTCCCTCAGGTAATGAAACAATCACCTTTCTCGAAGTCACATTTGAAAACCCTGTTCCTAATCCCGGACTTTTACTCTCCGGATTTTCATTCATAGTGTTGAGTGTAATAGGATTCATAATAATACGTAGATATTCCAAGCAAGACAAATGACCAAATGTTATAATATCTCCAGACTAGACTATGGCCGCAGTCGTCTCTTCAGTGAAGGAGCGCCTGGTCTAATCGTGACACATTCCCACAATGAATCAGTTATCGTGTTGGTTCACGGAATTGCTTTTCCTCGTTTCTCTCTCATCTATGCTGGACTTGTGTTGTCACTCCCGATGCTTGTGATTGTAACAGATACTATTCTGCAAGGAAAGAGGCTCGCCAGAAAAATTGGTAGTTGTTTCTTCACAGGTCATTTGAGTATCTCTGTATTACTAAATCAAAGTTCAATTTTAGATTCTGTTTTGAAAGACAAGATTTAATCCTTGGAACAGCAATTTGAAAGGAAACACTTTGATTTAGGTATCTATTGCAGTTTTCCATTCTAATAAAGGAGATAATCATCTCATGTTTGAAATCTAATTTTTATCCCCGAGTTCATAAAAGTTCTCTTTTTGCTTTGCGAACTATAAATGCGAGCGTTAATAGGAATGCTACTACATAGAGAAATCCGATGAGTGAATTGATTATCAGATTGATATTTCCATCCGCCTGAGGAAAAAGAATATTTAGAACTAGCTCATCAGTTATTCCGAATGTTATTACAGCAAGGAATGATATCATTGTTTCAGGCTTCAACAAATATACTTGTGGGGTTAATCCAAGAATAACGATTATAGATCCAAATATCGGACTCCAAAATAGAAAAAGCAAAGGTAATATAAAAAGTGCTATATTTGATGGAAGAATTTCAGATATCGCTATAATTAGTACCACAACAAAGATTGATACTATAAATATGGATGCAAAAAGAGATAATCCTATACTCAACAATACGGAAAAGGTCATTTGGTTCCAACCAAGATTAAGAATAATAATTAAATCTATGACTATGAATTGGATAATCACTAACAAAAATGAAATCAATAAATCCACTAAGACTATGATAGAATATCTCAATGGAAGTCCTGAAATGACTCCATGATCTTCAACAGATCTAAACTCACCTTTTGCGAAATCAACAATCATAACTGAGCTAAGAGCTACTTGAAAAGGAAATGCGATGAGAAGTGCACGAAGGCAGTAAACAAAGAAAACCACTTGGTCGTTTGTAATTTGCATATTCTGTTTTACTGCATAGCTACTGACAAATCCCAAAATTATTGGTCCTATGAGAGAAGCAATAATCCATAGCTTTCTTATTGTGGAGAGTCGAAACAAAAATAAGATTCCAAGACGTCTGGTAAATATTTTCAATCTATTGAAAAAGCTCATTTTATTTCTCCTTACCATTCTCTGCTTTTCATTCGGAATATGATATATGAACCAACCATACAAAGTATGCCTATTGTTACAAATATTCCCAATTGAAGATACAATATCTCTATAGTAAAGGGATATCCCAAGAAACTCTCAAGAACTGAAGGACCTGGAAAAGTAACACCACTCAGTTGAAAAAGAGAATTCCTGACGAATCCATGTGGACTAAAAAGCCCCAACGGATAATCTCGAATATCTCGTCCTCCTAACATACCGCTTAGAAGGGCCCAAATAAACGTTAGAAGCAGATTACTTACGATTACAGCATCAAGTCTATTAAATAATACTGATATCAGTATGAATAGTCCACATAACAAAAACGCAATTACTGCTGCTGTTGTAATTACTGGTAGTATCATTTCAATGAGAAAATATGGACTTTCATGGATTACTCGAGGACTAGTAAAACTTAACCAATATACAATCAGAGTGCTAAACGCTGCTACAGATTGAATAAGAAATATGACAAACCATAATATGCTATATTGTGATACATAAACCGCAGTTCGGTTAACTGGATGTGAAAACATAGCTCTCATTTGTAATCTAGAGTTTCGAGATGTAAAAAGCGACCCTGCTTGAATTGCTGCGATAATTAAAATGATTATAGATATTCTACCAATATTGAATGAGCTCTCACCAATGAACTCTGCAGTTGAATGAGACCTATATGGATTTCCAATTGGAATGCTGACAATTAAAGGAATGAGAATAATTAGGATAATACGTAATAGGTTGGGTCTGCTGAAAAATGATTTGAATGAAAGCTCAGTTGCAAGGAAGATTCTACGAACGAAAAGTGGTTTCTTCAATGGCCATATCTCCTTGCAAGTGTTTTATAGATGCGTTCTAAATCACTATCCTCAGTTCTAAGTTCCAAGATCAAGGAATTGTTTTGTTGAACAGCTTCATTGAGAATTCCTGATATGTGTTCAATCTCTTGGTTCCTAACGATAATACGTCCAGAATTCAATTCGAAATCCAAAGTTGGTTCTAACTTTAATAATGTTTCAAGAACAAGCTCTGTCTTCCTCACTCGAATGACTAGATTAGTATGAGGAATATCCCCAAGAATCTCATCTGTTGTTCCAGTTGCTAAGAGATTACCTCCGAAAAGGAATGCGACAGATGTGCAAACACGTTCAAGTTCATGCAAGATATGACTTGATATTAAGAACCCTGTTCCTTTCTCCTTATGCAACTGATCAATCAAATCAATGACAAGGAATCGCCCACTTGGATCCAGATTTGCAGTTGGTTCATCCATAATAACAAGATTGGGATTTCCCATTACTGAAGCACCTATTCCTACCAGTTTCTTCATTCCTTTTGAAAAATTAAAAATAGACCGTGAACTATGTTCTGATAGATTGAGATACTCAATGATTTCCTTAGCTTGTTGTTGAGCTAGTCTTTTCGACATTTTTCGAATTCTACCTACAAAAATAAGATAATCTATCGCTGAAATGCCCAAGGGATATTCCACATCTTCGTGCAAGAATGAAACTTTCTCCTTGATTGTATGAGATTGTTTCCAGCAGTTCAATCCACCGATTCTAAGAGAACCATTGTTAGGTTTTAACATACCACAGAGCATTTTAACGAGTGTTGTCTTACCAGCTCCATTTGGTCCAATTAACCCAAGGATACCTGGTTCCATATCGAGTGATAGACCATCCAAAGCTTTGACATGTCCAAATGATTT
>SDBU01005519.1_pt1 | contig 15107 bp, 32 predicted proteins | sample 2277071 | NCBI WGS metagenome assembly SDBU01 (sample SAMN10397929, study PRJNA504765) | marine sediment metagenome | isolation source: marine sediment core GS08_GC12, 126 cmbsf | place: Arctic Ocean: Gakkel Ridge, Loki's castle | collected 2008
CGCCCTCGGCTTGCTCACTATGTACCCGTTTCTCCGGAACACCTTTTGGATGCTGAGCCTCGGACATTTCATAGTCGTTTCCCCAATAGTTTTCAGATACATCCTCTCCTCCATGATGACCATCCCGCCGAGCATCGTGGAGGCAAGCTACAGTCTGGGATGCAACAGGATACAATCGTTCCGAAGGATCATCCTCCCCTTGAGCAGGAAAGGGATCTTCTCTGGAACGGTCCTTTCGGTAGGCATGAACGTCTCGGAGTTAAGCGTGACCCTTCTTCTCTTTGGAGCGAAGTGGGTCACGTTGCCCGTCCAGATTTATTTGGAGCGAGGCTGGGGCACACTTGGGATCGCGGCGGTTCTCTCGACAATCCTAATCCTTGTTGCTCTGGCCACGATGGTGGTAGTTGATTTCTTGGGGAGAAGCTCATGATTGAGGTGAGAATGGCCAGGATAAACAAGTCCTTTGATGATCTCAAGGTGCTGAAGGATGTGTCGCTCGCAATCAAACCCGGTGAATTCTTCACGTTATTAGGGCCTTCCGGCTGCGGGAAGACCACCCTCCTCAGATTGATTCTGGGAACTATTTCACCCGATGACGGGAGAATATACTTCGGGAAGGAGGATGTGACTGAGGTTCCCTGTCATAAGCGCAAGGCAGGGATCGTCTATCAGAACTACGCGTTATTCCCTCATTTGACCACATATAAAAACATCGCATTCGGACTGGAGATCAGAGATACTTCAGATATTGAAACCAAAATACGGGACATTATGGAGAAGATGAATATACTGGGCCTAGAGGACAGATACCCCAATCAATTAAGCGGAGGACAGCAACAAAGAGTCGCGTTGGCCAGGACATTGGTTGTGAAGCCAAGAGTGCTCCTACTAGATGAACCGTTGAGTAACGTGGATGCCAAACTTAGATATGAATTGAGAGAAGAGATAAAAGACCTACAGAAATCAATGAAAATCACGACTCTATATGTCACCCATGATCAGGAAGAAGCGCTCATAATCTCTGATAGGATGGCGATCATGGAAAGCGGGAAAATAATCGAAGTGGGAAGTCCAGGAGATCTATACTTCAATCCAGAAAAGGAGTATACCAAAGACTTTTTGGCAGTAATTGAGAAAAGGCTTGAAAATCTGGACAACTTCAGAAAGAATCACAGCAGTTAATTTAAAACAATCTTATACCTACTTGAGTCTAGACTTTAACATGAAGATAATTGGGATCCACGACGGCCACAACAGTTCGGCTTGTTTGCTTGAGGATGGGGTTGTGACTTGGGCGATTCAGCGGGAGAGGATGACGAATAAAAAGAATGACTCGGGGATGCCTGAGGAGCCGATTGCAGAGATCCTGAAGCACACTGAGGAGCTCGACGAGGTTGCCCTGGCCACCTACTTCATCCATGAACGGGACTGGTTCGTCGACCAACTCTTCTGGAAAGAGAAGACCTGGAGGGATTCCCTCATTAATAGTATTACCTGGCCGTTCATAAAGAGGTTCAATCCCTACTTCGTGAACCGGACTAGGGATCGTCAGAGACTTCTGGGCAAAGTCTTGGAGAAGCACGGGTTCCCTGGATGGGATGAAACTAACATCAAGGTCGTGGAACACCATACGGCTCATGCCGCCTCCGCCTTCTACGGCAGTCATTATAAACCGGGGGAACAGGTCATGGTTCTCACGGCTGATGGTAGTGGAGACGGGCTGAGTTCAACAGTCAGCATGGGGTATATGGACGGTCGCCTCGTTCGCTTGGATAAATATAACTCCACCCGGGATGGGTCCATCGGGGAGATCTACAGCCTAGTCACCTACTATCTGGGCCTTCGTCCCTGGAATGATGAATTTAAGGTGATGGGGATGGCGCCATACAGCCGTCCACACGCGAAGATCGTGAGAGGTCTTCAGAGGATGATCCAGCTCAGGAGGGGTAGATTCGAGGCGGGTGAGGTATCGTCGAAGTTTGCCTATGGCGCACTGATAAAACTCTTGGAGCGCATGCGCTTCGATCACATCTGCGCCTCGGTGCAGCTCTGGTTTGAGTCGATGATGACGCTCTGGGTGAAAGATCTACTCGACATGGGATTGAGGACTTTAGCCGACCCTCATAGTAAACTTGCGGCAGCCGGTGGCTGCTTCATGAATGTGAAAGCAAACAGTAGCATCTCACGCATTGAGAAGGTGGAGGATATATTCATCTTCCCCAGCGCAGGCGACGAATCCACATGTATCGGCGCAGCCATGAAGGTCTATGCTGACTGGTGTATCGAGCATGGGATCCATCCGAAGAAGCAGATTCTGCCGATTGGCCCCCTCTATCTTGGCCCTCCTGCTAACGGGGATTTCCTTGAGGGTCCACTAGATCGTGAACGCCAAAGGTTAGGCTACTCACTGCACCGGGAGAAGAATGTGGAGAAGCTCATCGCTCAGGCGTTGGATGATGGGGAGATAGTCGCGCGATGCTCTGGCCGTCTCGAGTTCGGCGCACGTGCACTCGGTAACAGGACGATCATGGCTGATGCCCGGAGTCTCGACATCAAGGTTCCTCTGAATAAAAGGATCAAACACCGCGACTTCTGGATGCCCTTCGCCCCCAGCGTCTCCTGGGAGGAGAAGGGTAGGCTCATCGAGAATCCGAAGGATATTAAGGCGCCCTACATGATTCTGGCTTTCCCCTCGAGCGAGGCTGGCCGAGAGGAGCTCAAAGCAGCTATGCATCCCTACGATTTCACCATTAGGCCCCAGGTGGTGGAGAAGGAGTGGAATCCAGGGTACTGGGAGATTCTTGATGAGTGGCATCGTAAGAGTGGCTGTGGTGGATTCCTGAACACCAGCTTCAACTTGCATGGCTACCCGATTGTGAAGGATGCGCAAGTGGCGCTGTGGACGATGGAGAACTCTGATCTAAGTATGCTCGTCGTCGACGATATGGTGATAACTAAATGACGTCGAGGTTCTTCCGCCAGGCTTCCATCTTTTCCTGTTGAATCTTCCAAGTATCCTCATAGGGGTCGGGGTAATCCTCTTTTTGCTGTTCGGGGGTGTGTTGACACCGCGTGCAGTGATAGCTTTGGTTTCCGGTAGCCATATCAGTCATAGCCCAGGTTCCATCTGCAAGCTGGCAGAAGTCGATGCTCCAGTATTTGTTGAGGGCTCCGCCGATTTTCTCAGCGTAGCCCGTCAGGATCTCGAGATCAGTTTCTGAGAGTTTCTCCATCTCCGCGAGTATGCTGAGGTAATCTTCCGTTGAGGGGTTGTTTATGGCTGCGGGGAACCAGTAAGGATGCCAGCACTGTAGTCTGCCTTCTTTCACGAAGAATCTGAATTCCCTGGCCACCGGGAAACCGTTGAAGGCGGTGAAGCGGACATCGAGTTCCATGAACTCCCTGATGATGAAGCCTCTGATCACCAGGTCGCTAAGGAACTGCATCTCGACGAACTCGACTATGTTGAAGATGTGACTCTCGAGATCCTGTGGCTTCTCGATATAGCAGGAGTTGAGCCAGTCGTGTTTGTTCGATGCCTCATCGGATCTAATGAAAACCGGGTAGCCGAGGGTCTCGGCTGCTGCCTTCACCTCTTCGAGATAGGTATTCCAATGCTGGGGAGGATCCTCATTCTCGTAAAGAACCGCTTTCGTGGTTTCCCTCATCTTCTCGTAGGGAAGAAGAATCGTCTTGGGCATAGGCACTCCAAGATCCATGATCTTAGGATACCAGTAAAACATAGAGTCCTCAGCAGTCATTCTAGTATGGAATGCGGTCCGTAGTCTTTTAAATCCTTAGGGGAATGAAGGGGTATGTCACTCGGAAAAGATGAAGTGGCGCCTGACAGTTCCTCGCCTAAGCCGAGGGAAAATCCTAACTTCCCCTGGTTTAATATGAGTGAGAATTTCAAAGAGGGGGTCACCATCATCTGTGGAGATCGAAGGATCATTGTGAGGCCCGCAACCGGCGAGCAGGGCCCTGAGGGGCCATTCCCTTATATCACTCTGATGAGGGAGGGCCGGCTCGACTCGACCAAGCGTGTGCGCGCGAATGATGGATTCTGCCTTCACTCTGAGGATGCCTTCAACGAGATCTGGAATAAGTTAGAAGAGATACTCGGGTGATAAGATGGAGAAACGAGTAGCGATAGTCCTAGGCCTTGGAGAAATCGGCGTGCCCATTTACAAGATGCTCTCCGAAGCCTATGGCGTTGAAGATGTCAGAGGATGGGATTCAGCTGTCCTTCCAGATTTAGGGATTTCACGCGCGATGGATGAACAAACCTTCACATATATGCATGTCTGTTATCCGCAGCTTCCTGGGTTCATCGAATCCCTCAAGGAATATGATGATTTGTATAAGCCCAGTCACATCATCATTCATTCGACTGTTTCGCCTGGCATCCTCGAGGCGGTTCAACGGGCTGTGGCTATTGAAGGGGGTCGCGGTCGGAAGGTCAGGGTCTATTATAGTCCTGTGCGGGGTAGCCACACACAGGTCCCTGCCCTTCGCCTCACGGAGAGGGAGGGGATGAGAAGAGGTCTCAACTCTTACACAAAATATGTTGGTAGCGTGAGCTATTATCCTCCAGGTAGTAGGCTGGAAACATCGGAAGCGCATGATCTCAAAGAATGCATCACAAGGGTGATGTCTCATCTCGAGGGGGCAGGCTTCCCGAACGTTAAATACGTTGGTAGTGTCGAAGCCCTTGTCTGGGCTAAATTATTTGACCTTGCATGGTATGGACTCAACATCGCCTTCTACCAGGAACTGGAGAGGGTCGTGCAAGGCCACGATTATGAGATCGTGGAGAACTTCATCGCCTCAACCCCCCGTGAAAGCGACGGAGAGGTCCGCAGGGAAGTCTTCTACGGGGGATTCATCGGCGGCCACTGCGTCACCCAAGCCATCGAGAAGATCCTCGCCGACAGGGATATACCAATGCTTAGAGCGGTACTCGACTCAAATCTTAAAAGATTCGTGGAGCTCGCCAGTGAAAAGCCCTCCCATCATCCTTGTTAACTAAAAGACGAGGGAACGAACAATGAGCTTTTGGAGTTGGATGAAAGAGGCCTATCCTATAAAAGTAGTAGAGTGGTTTAAAGGACGACCTCGGAACTTCATAATGTATTGGGTTGGCATGATGACTTCCTGTATAGCGTTCTCCATCGGATTCACTCTCATCTTTCCCTTTCCCCGATCTGGGTACACAATAGATATCGTTGGTGGATTACTCTTTTTACTCTTAGCTAGTGGAGGTTTTATCCTTGCAAATTATGGATGGTATCGACAATATGGGCCTTGAACAGTTCACCGGGAATCTTTTAACACAGGAAGAGAAGGCATATCGGCTGAAAAATCTCTACGAGTATAGCGTCGGTGTCGACTTGGATATGGAGTTTCTCCCATATCTGGAGAGGATCAACGCTTTCCCATTCATGTGCACCACGCAGTGCTGTGACGGAGAACAGGACGGAGTAGCTCACTTGGATTTCCGATGCCGCAACCCGCCGGAATGGGTGATAGACAACCTCCTGAAGCCGTTAGAAGTGAAGTTTGAGGGGATCCACATCAGTCTCTATGTCCGCGACAGGCTTCGCTACTGTATCTGGATAAAATTCAAAGAATACGGCTATGATTGGCGGGAGCCAGTAGAATATTTTATATCTCAACTAGAAGACCAGAGGGAATGAAGTGGCACTGAAAGATTCTATCACCATCAATATGCCGGATGCCTGCAGGTACTGTGGATTTAAAAATCTGAAGTTCGACGGCACCAAGAACAACGACAGGATCCAAGCTCAACTCCGGTGTATGAAATGCGGAAAGATACTTCAAGAGTGGAACTATATGGAAGAAGTTTACACCGAGGAGGAGGAAGAGCTGATCAAGAAACGCCTTAAGAACCTCGGCTACTTTGAGTGAAGATATGCCTCGGTAGTATAGCTTGGCTATTATGCTGGCTTGTCGAGCCAGAGATCCCGGGTTCAAATCCCGGCCGAGGCGCTCCTATTGCAATACCTATTTGCAATTACCTTTTGCAGTACCCTTTTACAATGCCACTTTGCAATACGAGCTGAGTGTGAGATAATCCATGGGGGTTCGATGGAGGAAGGACGGCCGGCTCCTGTGCGCCGCCATGAGCGAGGCGGAGGAAGGGGATACCTACATTGGTGTTAGACTACTCGATAAACTTAATGAGTTGAGAATAATAGTTGCAGACCCAAACCATAGCAAGAACGGTCTATGGTACTGGACCCAGGACGCCATCATCCTTGCACATCCACGGTGGAAGGGCCGAGGGAGTCGAGACTCAGTAGAACTCTATGGCCATGTAATAATCAAGACAAAATAAAAAAAGAGTGGGAATTATTCCACTACTTCTATCGTATCCACTTCGCTAAATCCGCTGTGATCGAATGTGTTCATGACGCAGGGGTTCTCATCTTTTTCTCTGAATTGATTGAAGAACCAACCCAGATGCCATTCCTTTTTCGGTCGGTATTCGCGGGGGAATGGCGAGTCGTCTACCTTCTCACATCCGATAGTCCAATCAATCTTGTAGATGAGATCCCGAGATACAGCCACCGCTTCGATGTCTATATCACGGTAGACGGGGCCTTCAGTGTTTGAGTTGTGGTTGTAGCGGATGGTGTAGAACAGTTTACCGAAGTTCTTCGTTTTTTCAAAGAAGTCACAGATGTCAGCTTCGCTTAGGATACGTCGAGTAACTCGTACTTTCATTCTCTTTTCCTGCCCTCACGTGGGGGCATATGAGAGATCATGCGAGAATATTTAAACTCGCGTCTCCACCGTCTATCTGCTGGTGCCCCGAGTACACCCCTAAATAAATATGACGCGACGGCTTCGGGTGAGATCGGAACCAGCAACCATTTTAAAAGGACTACATACTCTATTCTATACTGAAATGGCAGAGATACTCTCCTTATTTCCTACGATCCCGGAGATTCCAGTAGGCTTCAAGCCTAACGCCAGCGGTGCCCTTGAGGCGGAAATCGTTGTTGACCTGGGAATCCTCGGGGAATGGGAAATCGGAAAGTTCCAGATCGATGAGCCCGACCCGGTAACTGAGGAGAAGGAGAGGGCGGATGATATTGCAGAAGTCCAGCGCGCATTCGACCGTTTGCTGATGAGGGTCGCCGCATCCGCCATGATCAAGCGAGGTGAAGGCTGTTTTCCGGTAATCAGTTGGTATGCGCTCGCATTGAAGGAAAAGTATGGAGAAGAGAAGGCGAATGAGATGATCGATGGAAACATAGCAGAACTACTCAATTATAGGAAAGATGGGGTGGGGTTCCATGAGATATAAGGAGGCTTCCTGATGATGGATATCGTCGAGTTTGCGAAGGATATACTGGGCATCGACATGGTTCCATGGCAGGAAGAACAGCTTCGACAGGCGGCAGCAGGTAAGTTATCCTCTTCTGTAGTCTTCAGGGGGAAGCCGAAGAGAATTCTGGATGAATACCACCAGTTCACGAAGCTGGGGCTGGAGAAGTGGAAGGCCAAGAAGGAATCCAAATGAAGTATGTAGAGGCACCGAATAGATGCTCCATGGCCCTCTTCAGCGTGTTCCTCGCAGGGGGGATAACGGGCTGCCCGGACTGGCAGAAAGAGTTCGTGGATAAAATACGGGACACACAACTAATTGTCTATAATCCGAGGCGGGCCAACTTCCCGATGGGAGACAAAGAAGAAGGCCTGAGGCAGATCAAGTGGGAGGCAGAGCACTTGGACGAGGCGTCATGCATCATATTCTGGTTCCCGAAGGAGACAGTCTGCCCCATAGTGCTCTTCGAGTTAGGCGCCTGGAGCATGACGGATAAACCGATCTTTGTTGGGGTTCACCCCGATTACTCTAGGAGATTCGACGTCGAAACGCAGATGGGAATACGCAGGCCCGAGGTGTCGATCGTCTACGACCTGGATACTCTGGAGGACCAGCTGCGTGAATGGGAATATAGTATGGGGAAGAAGAGATACTCGGGTGATAAGATGGAGACTGAAGTATAGTCGAGAGAATAAGGGGGATATTGATGAGCGCAACGCAGGGAAGACCATACTGTCTGAAGGCAAAAAGCTACATTCTCAAAGAGGATCAGCCAAACACGAAGCTGACCAAGCAGTGTTGTAGTTGTGGGGAGATAATCTATGTTGGATGCTCGGGCTTCTCCGGTACAGGAAAGGGCGACAAGAAGGTTTATGACTGGATACGATGGTGGTATCACGATATCCCCTACCCGGAGAAGGAAAAACAGGACCCCACCTGTCCCGATGAAAAAGCACATAGGACAATACTGAAAAAGCCAGGTGAAAAAGTTGAGACATGAGATAGACGAGTCCTGCCTGATGCCTTGCCCCGAGGAAGGGTGCGATGGCATCCTGATGAGGGTCGGCCTTCCCAGTGAGAATCCGACCTTGGAATGCATAGTCTGTGGATTGAAGACCTGGCGAAGCCCCGAGGTTATGACCATCAGTGGCGGCCACACGATGACTGGCGAATTCTGGAGTCCAACCATATGAGCATGGGCATGGGCGGAGCTTACCTCGGGAAGGGAGATAAGGATCTCGAGGCCAAACTGCTCGAGGCGAAACGCCTCAAGGAGCTTCAAGCTAAGGAAAGGAAGGCCGAGCGAGAAAAGTTCCTCAACTGCGATCATATCTACGTCGACGAAACAGAGGAGAGACGTAGCATCATCGAGAAACTCTCGAAGAAACCGATCCCCGAATGGATTCAGCGCCTCATAGTGAAAAAGGACCGCAGATGGATGAAGGATCTGAATACGGCGTGGAAATATTCGATATATGAGAAGTGTAGCGAATGCGACCTCCTCAAGATATCCATCGTGGCTACTCTATAGCGCGCGCCCCGAATATTTCCTGTTCTATTTTAACCGAATATCCATCGAGGGTAATCCCTCCACCATACCCGGGGACGTCGTAGTGATCCAGGCCCGTGGCGTGGAGGCACTCGTGCACGAGCAGCCTCCGATTGTACCGATCCTTGACGCCGATCATGATCCGCTTCTGCTCCCGGTGGCAGAACCCCTCATTCCAGGTGAACTGTAGCTCGAGGGACCATTCCTCCGACAGCTCGAGATGCTCTTTGATCTTGAGAAAATCCGCTACAATCACAGCCCAGTCCATAGGAAATAGTGGAGTGTTCGGGGCTTATTAGGCCCCGGTTTAAGCGGCCTGGCCACCCTCAGCCCATGACTCCGCTTCCTCCTTCGAGTACCCGTCCACCTCCCAGGGGGTCCCGCCGTTCGCGGGTGCTGCCGGATGGGTTTTACGCTCCCAACTATTTTGACTGGACAGGAGGGGCATATACAGCTCCCTTAGCCAGCCGGTGGCGTGGGAAGTGATCTGACTCTGAATCTATCATAGATAAATTTTTCTGGAGCCCTCATGATTCGCGCTCGAAAATGTGATGCTGCGAGCCGCATACAGTGCACACCCAATGGCAGCGAACTACCTTTCTATGGCCACCGCAGTCTGGGCATGAAACTCTCAATATTATCGTTTCTCATAAACTTTATTGGCGAACTCGGACATGGCGCGCCGGGTCTCCAACTCGGACATCATGGCGCGCCGGATCGCCTTGTCCTGATGGTTGATGTATGCCTCGTAGGGATACAGCCGGCCTCCGTTGAGCGCCTTGTAGAGTGTGACGATATCTGAGTGGAACTCGGCCTGCTCCAGGACGGCTGCGAAGAACTCGTCGGGTATGACCTCCTTATTCTCAGCCTCCTTCCAGAGCTTATGGAAGTAATTATTCTTGGCCATAGGGGTGGAGGAAAACACAACCCGGCCCTTAAGAAACTGCTCCGTTTTGAATCTCTCGTAGGCCTCCTTGAGTTTCTCAGTCTCCGAGATGTGGATCATGCGCGCGCGGTTCATCCACCCATGTTTCTCATCGTAGAAGTAGACCAGGTCCGTGGATGATCCTCTCAACCCACTCATGGACTTCGGTTTCGGTTCAGGTGTTGGAGGAGCATCCTCAGCAGTGACTGGCCCTGTGACCTTGGCCACCTTCCCCTGTAAAATGATGATGCCTTTCTCTTTCATTTTCGTTCAGACTCCATACAAACCACTAGGTTGTTCTTCTCCAGGGTCTCGAATATCTCCCTTAAGGGGACCATTATCGTGTATCCCTTATCAGGTGTCCGGGGGATCCGGTGGGTCGAGAGGAGTCCAACAAAATCCATTGCTTTCAACGCTTCACCTCCAGCTCCTTGTTGATGATCATGATGAGTTCACGGATGGCCGTATAGAACTTGTTCTGCATCGTAGGGACCATCCACCGAGTCGGCACCATCAGGCAGGCCTCCAGGTTTTCTGTCGTCCCTCCTCATCTCGAAAGAGCAAAACATCCAGCTTGATATCCTCCTCGAGGAGAAGATTCTCTAGCTCCTCGAGGGTTTCCCGCCCCATGGATCTGAGGACCGCAGCGGGATCCCTATCCGTTTTCTCCATTGTGTATCCTCCCATAGGGAACCCAGTAAAAGACTATCAGATACTTTGACGGGCCGACGGCGGTGCCCTCCTCTTTCATTCTTGAGAGACACCTTTAAAGCGGAACCCATCGTCCGGGAGCTTGATGCTCCCCAGGTACAGGTCTCCATATGCGCCCTTCCTTCTTGCATCGGCGACGAGGATCGCGACCAGAGCTCTCAAGAAGATTGAAGCTTTCACGATCATCTTATCGGTAGATGAATTTATAAGATTATAGAATGCAGTATGGAATGGTGTTTGAAAGATGGTATGGCGATTGCTGATATTCAAGGATTTGGAGGGGATTCATCACGTACCTATTGAAGTCCTCAAAGAACCGCTACGCGAAGCGAGAGAATACATCAGGAAGACGGAGGACATTGCGGTGAGGGAAATGGAATGGGCCTTTCTTGCAGTCGCTGACTGCGTCAAACGCCCCTCAGCCCAGAGGCGGGTTAACTATCCGCGTCTGCTGACAGCAAAAGGTGAGAAGGATGAGCGTGGTGATATCTGAGGCTATGTTAGAGGCGATGCCGGTCTGTCGTATCCATAAAGTTAGGATGGATCCCGTGTCGTGGGAGATCGATTCGTCGGGAACGACTACGGGGACGGACTATGCTTGTGGTGAATGCTGTAAGGAGAGGAAGAAGGATGAGCCTGTTGCTTTCCATAGTGGGCCTGTAATTGAGTTTTACCGGCCGGGAGTTATCGGGGCCAACGGTGAGAGAGTTCCGTTTTAGAGGGGGATGGTCAACTATGACGAGTGAAACAATGCGTTTTCTATTGAAGAAATTATCCAAAAAGATGCTTATAGAGAACATGATTAACACCTACGAGGCCCTCTTTAAGGACCCCGAAGAACTGCACGAGGCATATCATGAGTTGGCGGTTCTTATTCAGGCGCGGGAGGTGTTTCTAGGAAACAGTGAATTGGTATCTTTTGTGGAACCATTCAGAACTGAAATTGCGGAAAGGCTAGAACACTCTCCATTCTCAGGTGTGGAAAAGGCGAATGGTTAGAATATCCTCATTAGGATTTGAAATCATCTCTCAGAATGTAGTGGGAGAACCCCACTCAACACGGGTCACGGGAGTCAGAACCGTGAAGTGTCCTAGGTGCGGGCATACCTTCGATCAGGTGGGTCGAGGCGGGTGTTTCACGATGTTATGGACGCCGATGAATTGCCCTAATGAATGTGGGTTCCCTTGGCCCAGGGAGGCCCCGGGGGGATTCGAACCCCCAGCCATCTCCTCTCTTGCCGACCGTTACAAGGGAGTTTCTCTTCCAGGTTGAGTTACGGGGCCATGGCCTCAAGATGGGATGTCCGAGATCCCAAATTTAAGCTTGTGTTTTGTATACCGCTGTATACATTTAATAATTTGTATACATATGTATACCTATGACAATGCGGATAAGCGAGAACACGAGGGGTCTTCTTGAAGCGGTAAAGAAGTCCTATGGTCTTAGTAGTTTAGAGGAGGCGATCCATCATGGTTTTGAATATGGCGATCCTATTCGAAGTAAACTCTATAGTTGGATAGAAGAGTTAATGACTTGTATAAATGGAGACCTCGAAGACTATGTAAAATATGACGAAACGGATACAGCAATTAAAGCGTATCTTTACACAGACTCAAAAAGATACTACATAGTTGCGAAAAAAAACAAATCATATCTAGGGTGTCAATGGTCTCCCTTGAACTCGTTACCCGATAAGGGGGGGCGTGGAGGCGGTGATTTGGCGGATGGAGCATTCGGCCCTGATACATGGGAACGCATAAAGGCAGACATAATAGGTAAAGACCTTCGCCCCGCCCCCCAATAGTAATTAGAAGTTCGGGGAGGCCCCGGGGGGAGTCGAACCCCCAACCATCTCCTTACAGGAAACCTAATTAAATTCTAGAATAATCTCTATATGCCTCGGTAGTTTAAAGTCGTGTGCACACGCTAGAATAGCAAGCGGCTGGTGAGGGTTCAAATCCCTCCCGAGGCACCTATTTGAATCGATAATTCTCAGCTAGATAGGGAACCATGACCTTTCTCTATCCAAAGTTTTGCGTGGCCAAATGGCTCACCAGAAAGACTGGCCAATTCAAGATGAGGGCATAAATCATCAGCAGTCAAGTCCTCCATCAGTTTCCAGTTGTCAAAGTTATCGCTTTCGCAAGGACAACTTGGTTTATGCGGGCAATTTTTTTTATCAGGAATCATACAACAGAAAGTTGTCATTCTATCCCCTTCTGTAGTTTCTCATGGATAAAGGCGAATCCTTTTGCTCAGTGGATCTGCTTCAGTCACCGGCCATTCACTATTATCTGAAGAGTAACGGCCCCATTCACCCATGTATGCGTCTACCTCAGACAGGACTTCGTTTGCTTTCTTCTTACCGGCCTCTGTGAGAACCGGGGCAAGAGCAGGATCTCCACGACGAGATTCGAGGAATCCCTTAGCAGATAATGATCTCTGTGCTGCGCTGTATAGAACATGCCTATTTTTAGTCTCCCCCCAGATGTGATCTTTAATGAGGGCTATTCTTCTCAGCCTAAACAGTAAGAGTGAAAGGAGAATCTTCTTCTCGTTGTTTCCTAGACGCATCCTCGCTGTCCTTCACCCTCCGGTTGATGGAATACTGGGAACCCTCCAGAATAATGGATGAAAGTACTAAGCGGTTCTTCATCACGGTGTCTCTCCAGCCTTACCTTGGAGACCATCAGCTTACGACATTTTCTGCAGGCCGGGACACTGAAGTCAGAAGGATGCTTGGGCCCTGATTCGATCTGGACAAAGATGAAACCCGGATCCCAGGTGGGACCACCACCCAATGGGCCTGTCCACATCTCTGATATTGATCGTTTTGGGAACTTAGGCAATGGATCTAGTTCGCAGCTACAGAGGCCCTCTTCAAGTTCGAAGAGTTTCACACCCTCCTCTTCCACATCTTCCTCGTGAGAGAGTTTAACTTTCATCATCCTTCACCTTCCGGGGTCCATGCGGATTCACCGACTAAGCCAAGTTTTGTGCGAATAGCCCTCATAGCATCTACGATCTCATTCTCCGACCGGGGATCCCTGTAGGCCTCTGGGATCGGATGGTCCCATCCCCAATCCTTGATGCCATCAATAAATTCGTAACCGGCATCAAGAATCCTGTCGAGGAACAGCTTCTCATCAGGGGTTAATGACATGAACCAGGGCCCTACTCTTTGGCCTTCTTCCAGTAGACCCAGTTCTTCCATTCAGCGATGACGTCGTCTCCATCCTTCACCCTGAGCACCACAGAGATCTCCCTATAATCCAGGATGACCTTGAGATCATCTCCTTCAACGGGCACCTCAACCAGCTTGTGCTCTCCTGTCCTCAGAAACACGGATAGCTTCTTCATTTCAATCATTCTATACTCTAGTATAGAGATGTTAAAGGCTTTCCACGCGCTTGCGTCGATCCTTCACCTTCTGAAAATAAACCAGGTCCCCATAACTTAGCTTTTCTCCAGCAATTAATTCCCCGTCTTTCATGAAGACCTTCTTAGGTCCACGTGGCTTACTTAGTTCATTGAAGCGTCTTTGAAGCTCTTCCAGAGACATAGGGTTTCGAGCCCACGACCAATAGGGCTTCCGGGGCCTGATGCCGTGGCTCATCAGCCTGGACACTAACCGCTTCCCCTTGTCCAGTATATTCATGGTTCATACCTACTAGAATCGTTAAGTTGCGGCCACGTCGCTTCTGCTATGACTAGATCCACATCTGTTCCGTTGTACTCGAAGCCCTCTAGGAACCCGCTTGTGTAAGCTGATCGGATACTGGAACCCATAGCCAGCCCCCACGCGTCCTCGGCCTCGGCGATCCTCGTCTCGAAGTCGAGGGTCAGAGCTGTAACATCGGCATTATGTTCCTCTGCCATGCCGGGGATCACGGTGCCCTCATACCACTCGAGAGCCACCCTATCCCTAACCGCCCACCCGATGCTGAAACCGATGATGATCCCTGCGATTACCAGCCCCATCAGGCCGATCATGTTCTCTTTACGATCCATAGGCATCTTATCATCCCTCAAGCCGTACCCAGCGCCCGTACAAAGCGTTCACGGTCACTGGGCACGGCTATCCGCCACCATGGCCCTGTTCTCGGGCCCGTACCATGCTTTTCTCAGGGCTTCTTAAGGGCTTCGTACCGTCCCGCTACGCCTGGGGTAAGCCCTATAAGGCGTCAGATGTACCTTCAGATCGGGTCCCGGGAAGTTCTGCGGCTCAGCCGTGGCCTCTTCGCCCCAAACCGGGGCCCACCCTCTTCTATAAGGGCTTCGTACCGTCCGCAAAGTTCTTTTAAGGCCGTCTGCGTACCTTGGCTCGGGCCCGGTTGGTTCCTGCGACGGTTTCGCCGTAGGCCATCAGCTCCCGGGCCCACCTCTTCTGTGCCCAAGGGGCTTTCATCTCAGCGTCCGCCGTACCGGGGCTCAGCTCCCCCCTTTTCCCTCTCAGCCCGGGTCGTACCTCGGCCCCCGGCGCGCTTCCAGCACCCAAGCGCGGTCGTACCACCGCGATTCAGCAACGGAATCGCAAAAGGTAGACTGACTAGACCAGTCAGTCGGC
>SDBU01005520.1_pt1 | contig 15105 bp, 8 predicted proteins | sample 2277071 | NCBI WGS metagenome assembly SDBU01 (sample SAMN10397929, study PRJNA504765) | marine sediment metagenome | isolation source: marine sediment core GS08_GC12, 126 cmbsf | place: Arctic Ocean: Gakkel Ridge, Loki's castle | collected 2008
GGAGGAGGACATCTTCCGCATCCACGAGCGCATGTTGCAGGTTGTGCTCAGGGAAGTCATGGGTAAGGAGATCGAGCTTCCTTTCCCCAGGATGGCATATAAGGAAGCCATGGAGAGCTACGGCAGTGATAAGCCCGACCTGCGTTTCGGCATGAAGCTGGTTGACGTGACAGATTGGGCGAGGGATACAGTGTTCCGAGTCTTCCAGAAGGTGGTTGCAGACGGAGGACAGGTCAAAGCCATCAATGCCAAAGCCGGCAGTGAGTTCTCGCGTCGGGAGCTGGACCAGTTGACGGAGTTCGCCCGGGAACTGGGCGCCGACGGGCTGGTCTGGCTGAGGGTTAAGGGAGAGCGCCTCGAATCGCCGATAGCAAAGTTCTTTGACGCTTCGCAGCAGCAAGACTTGAGCGCCAAACTTGATGCTTCTGACGGCGATATGCTTTTCCTGGTGGCGGACCAGCCCAGGGTAGTGGCACAGGTGCTATCAGCGCTGAGACTGAGTCTGGGCGACAGGCTGGGGCTGATTGATGAGAAGGCACTTAACTTCAGTTGGCTGGTGGATGCGCCCCTCTTCGAGTGGAATGAGGAGGCCGGCTGTTGGGATGCCGTCCACCATCCTTTCACGGCGCCCAGGGATGAGGACCTGGAACTGCTGGAAAGCGACCCGGGACGGGTGATGTCCCGTTCCTACGACGTCGTGTTCAATGGTGTGGAGATTGCCAGCGGCAGCATCCGTATTCACCGCCGCGATGTGCAGGAACGCATCTTCAAAGTGCTGGGCATCAGCCCCGAGGAAGCCCAGAGGCAGTTTGGGTTCTTCCTGGAGGCGCTGAAGTATGGCGCTCCGCCTCACGGCGGGATTGCCTTTGGATGTGACCGCCTCATTATGAAACTGCTCAACCTGGATTCCATCCGTGAGGTAATTGCCTTCCCCAAGACGCAGCGGGCGGTCTGTCCCTTGACCGGTGCGCCCGATGTGGTGGATGAGGCGCAACTGAGACAGCTTGGTCTTCAACTACCGCCCGCTTCGAAGAGATAAGCATGCGACTGACAAAAATTGTCTGCACCATCGGACCTGCCTGCGATACTCAGGATGCCATCGAGGAGCTGATTGCTTCCGGTATGGACGTTGCCCGGCTCAACTTCTCCCATGGCACACATGCCAGCCATCTGCGTCTGTTGAGGATGCTCAGACGCGCCTCCAAGAAACTGGGGAAGCCTATTGCCATCCTCGAGGACCTCTGTGGGCCCAGGGTCAGGGTGGGCAGGGTCGAGGGCGGCGAATTTTCGGTGGCTCCTGGAGAGGAAATTGAGCTTGTCGGCGGTGAATTTGTGGGCAACAGGCAGCGTCTCGCGGTCGGGTATGAGCGTTTTGCCAGAGACGTTCACGTCGGGGCGAGCGTGCTCATCGACGATGGTATTATTGAGCTTAAGGTGACCGGAAAGAAGAAAGATGTTGTCCGCTCTCGGGTCGTGCGGGGAGGCGTCATCAGGGAAGGTAAGGGGATGAACCTGCCCGGGGTGCGTATCTCTGAAGCCGCGGTTACCCGCAAGGACCTGGCTGACCTGGAGTGGGGCATCAAGCAGCACGTGGATTTCGTGGGGCTTTCCTTCGTCCGCAGCGCGGACGATGTCAGACTTGTCAAGCGCAAGCTGCACAAGCGCAAGAGTCCCATCCAGGTGATTGCCAAGATTGAAAAGCCTGAAGCTGTCGATAAGCTCAAGGAGATTGTTGAGGCCGCGGATGGCATCATGATTGCCCGGGGCGACCTGGGGGTGGAGATGCGGGTAGAGCATGTCCCTCTCATCCAGAAGCGCATCATCGAGCTTTGCCAGAGGTTAAACAAGCCCGTCATCACTGCCACCCAGATGCTGGAATCCATGACCACTCGGCAAACACCTACCCGCGCCGAGGTTTCGGACGTGGCCAATGCCATCCTCGATGGCAGCGATGCGTTGATGCTGTCGGGGGAGACGGCCATAGGGAAGTTTCCGGCGCAGTCGGTGCGCGAGATGGACAGGATTGCGCGGGCGACGGAAGGCTTCGCTGATTTTAAAGCCAGGCACGTGCCCTCCACAAGGCCCGACCCTGCATTCAGAATTGCCTCTGCCATCTCCGAGGGTGCTTTCCAGATTGTGAGGCTGCTGGGCGCCAGTCTGGTTGTGGTCTCGACCGAATCAGGCCACACCGCGCTGTTGGTCTCCAAGGAGCGCATGGAAACCCCTATTCTGGGCGTCAGCACCAGCGATGAGGCCGTGCGCCGGATGTGTCTTTACTTCGGTGTCTATCCAGTAAAGGTCCCACGGGCTAAGACGCTCGCTGAGATTATGACTGCCGCCCGGAATATCGCACTCAAGTCCAGATTGGCAAAGGTGGGGGACGTCGTCTTGCTCGTCAGCGGCTATCCGCTGGGGCGCACAGGCACCACCAACACCTTGCAGGTGCATCGGCTCCTGGCCAGTCACAAGCGTGCAGAATAGCGACGGACGATATAAGGCACGCCGGGGCGCAGACTGCCCCTCGCCAACGGTCGCTGCACTGGCTCATACCCGAAATTACATGCCCAGGTCAAATGCGCCGCCTGAGGCTTCTAACATGTGGTGGTGAACCTTGTGGGGGTGCCAGGACAGGGGGCTTTTTGATTGAAAATCAGTTGCTGGCTGCTAAACTGGATTTTCACTCGCAAGCGGACGATGAATTTGACAGGGAGAAACCATCTTGGAAGTTGAATATGGCCGGGACGTGATTGCGCAGGAAGCTCGGGTTCTCACCGAGCTTTCCCAGAGGCTGGGTCCGAGGTTTGCCAAAGCCGTGGAGCTGGTCATCGGCTGCGAGGGCAGGGTGGTGGTCACGGGGATGGGCAAGGCAGGCATCATCGGACAGAAGATCTCCGCCACCCTGGCCAGTATTGGCACGCCTTCCTTCTGGCTGCACCCGGCAGACGCCCGTCACGGCGACATGGGGCGCCTGCAAGAGGGGGATGTGGTGCTGGTCTTAAGCAATTCCGGAGAGACGGAGGAGATTACGGCGCTGCTTCCCTTCTTGAAACGTGTGGGAGCCAGTCTCATTGCCATCACCTCTAACAGCGATTCGACCCTGGCCCACTACAGCGAAGTAGTGCTCGAACTGGGTCAGATTGAGGAAGCCTGTCCGCTGCGGTTGGCGCCGTCCTCGAGCACCACTGCCATGCTCGCTTTGGGAGATGCGTTGGCACTTACGGTGCTAAAGAAGAAAGGCCTGGAGGCCAAGGACTTCGCCGAGCGCCACCCGGGAGGGTCCATGCCCAAGTTGCTCAAGGCGGCTGAGGTCATGCGCACCGGGGAGCGCTTGCCGGTGGTCGATTCGACTGCCACGGTGGCGGAGGCTGTGCAGGCAACCACACAAGCGAGAGGTGGCGCCTGCGCCGTGGTGGATGAAGAGGGCAAGCTGGTGGGCGTCTTTACCGACGGTGATTTCAGACGTATCTATGTGAGTGATGACCACCCGGGACCCAAGCCCATTGCGTCCGTGATGACGCGGGACCCTCACAGGATACAGGCAGACCACCTGGCCACCGAAGCGGTGCGGATGCACAAGGAGTTCCAGATCAATCAGATACCGGTGGTCGATGACGACGGACGTCCGGTAGGTATCATCGACATTCAGGATCTGCCTAGGTACGGGCTCATTTGAAGGTGCGAACCATGACCCCTGCCCTCAAGAACATCACCTGGGTGATGATGGACGTGGATGGCGTGCTTACTGATGGCACCATAATCATTACTGATGAGGGCACGGAAGCGAAAGGCTTCCATAGCCATGATGGCGTGGGCATCAAGTGTCTCCTCCGGGCCGGGCTCAAGACTGCCATCATCACCGGTAGGCGCTCTCCCGCAGCAGAGATTCGCGCCAAGGAACTGGGTATGACCGAGGTCGTCCAGGGTGCCAAGGACAAGCTGGTCGCCTACGAGGCGCTGACAAGTAAGTACGAGCTGACAGACGAGCAGGTGGCTTATGTGGGAGATGACCTTACCGACTTGCCGGTGCTGAGAAGGGTGGGCTTTGCCGTCTGTGTGTGCGAGGCACCCGAGGAAGTGAAGTCGGTCTGTGACTACGTCACCTCGCGTCCGGGAGGGCGGGGTGCCATAAGGGAGGTGGCAGAGCTCATCCTGAAGACGCAAGGGCGCTGGGAAAACCTGCTCGAGCGATACGAGACAAAATAGCTCTTACCCCCATCAAAGGACCCCGGGATGCTCCGCAAAGTTGCCATCGTCGTCGCCCTGCTCGCGATTGCAGGTGCGGTGCTTCTGATTCGCCATCGTCCCGCCCGTCCGCCCCAACGGGACGCCCCTTCTCCCGAGGTCACACCCGAAGTGGAGTCGTCAACTTTGCCTGGCTCTGGAGAGGCGGAGAGTGGCTTCCTCTTCACCAAGCGTGATCCGGATACCAATGAGATACTCTACGAGATCAGAGGCGCTGAGGCTACCCAGGAAGACGAGGATGCTATCCGGATTGTCAAACCTGTGATTGAAGTGTTCAACCTGCCCGGCCGCCAGATCAGGATTACAGCGGAAAAGGGCTACATCGGGGGAGCGGGAAGCGAGGAGGCGCAAGGCTGGCTCAAGGACCAGGTGAAGATAGTGGCAACGGATGAGGAGGGGGTTGAAACCACCGCTGAGTTGGAGGAGCTGGTGTGGGAGGGCAGCCAGAGGCGCTTGAGTTCTGCGGGCCCGGTACGGCTCGCTTACAAAGGGCTTGAAATTGAAGGTACCGGTCTCGATTCCAGCGGGGCATTGGATATTTTGACGCTGAAAGGGGACGTAACGGTTCGCTTGCTGGACGGGGCTGCCAGCCAAGAAGACTCCGCAGCGGCCGAAGCCGGAAAAGGAATGGCGCCGGAAGCGACGGCGACCTGCGCCGGACCCTTGACGTTTGACAGGCTGCGTTTGCAAGCCACCCTGGAGGACCAGGTGGTGCTCAAACGAGAGGATTTGGAGCTTCATGCCGACAAGCTGGTGATTGCTTTCGATGCGGAAGCAGGCACCCTCAACCCTCGTCTTTTCACGGCCTCCAGCCTTCCCAGCGACGCGGTAGAAATCATCGGCAAAGCCAGGTCTGCCAAGGCGCAAGGGGTGGTTCTCGACCCGGCCGGTGGGTTGCTGACGCTGACGGGCGAACCGGCAAGGGTCACGGTGAAGGGGATGCTGCTCGAGGCTCCTATCATTGAGCTGAGGGAAGAGGGTGGCCAGGTGCATTTGCGGGGCGGTAAGAGCTCGGTGCAGTGGGAGGAGGGGAGCATCTCTGGTGAAGTCATCTTATGGGATGAAGGCACCAGCGCACTCACTGTCAAAGGCGCGGGCCAATTTGCAGGAAAGATGAGAGGATATTTGCCCCCGCTTGCCGAGGAACAGAATGTTGTTGACCGAGATGTTACGGTGCGCTGGAGTAGGCAGATGTCTTTTTCAGAGACGACCGGACAGATGCGCTTTGCTGGTGATGTGGTTCTCAAACAAGGGGAGATTAAGCTGCTTGCTCAGCAGTTGCAGGTTTGTGCCCGGAAGGTCGGGGACAAACCAGCAGGCTTTGAGGCATCCGGCAGTGCCGAGTTGCGTCTTTCCGACCTGGTCATGAAAGGTGAGCAGCTCGGTTACAACAAGGAGAGCGGCAAGCTTTCTTTAGTGAGCAGTGGGGAAAAGCAGGCGGAGATCATCTCGGGCGCCGACTACCTCCGTGCCGACCGGCTTGAGGTGCGGACGGACAGTGGAGCCCTGGTCGGCGAGGGCAAAGGTGAATTGGTTGCCCACCTGCCTGCTACCGGCAGAGAAGGCGGACTCGCGGGAAAGGTGACGGTTTCCTGGCAGGAGAAGATGTCCCTCAGTGTGCCCGAGGACCCGGAAAAGGGCGCCAGTGTCTTTGCCTTTAGTGGAAACGTCGTCAGCTCCTGGCAGACCGGGCAACTGGCGTGCGGCGAGCTTCGCCTGAACCTCGCCTCCAGCAGGAGTCTTTTCACAGGAGGAAAACTTTCCGTCGGCGAGGTTACGCATCTGGCAGCAACGAAAGAAGTCACGTTTGTGGAAACTGGACCTCCGACTCGTAAAGTCCAATGTGCCCGCCTGGAATGGGGTCCGGCAGCCATAATCGACAGCTCACTTCGTTTGCCCTGGAAGGAAGATGCCGTTCTCTTGAAATGTTCAGGGGCGCCTGCACGAATCAGCCAGGAGGGGTTTTCTATCGAGTCGGGCATGATTGCCCTCGACCTCATCAACAACCAGATGGCAGGGCAGGGCGAAGGGACGTTAGTGACTACGGTGGAGCGCCCTCCTGCACTCGACGGTTTGGACCTGGCAGAGAGACTGCCGGTGCGTATCCGTTGGAGGGATAAGGCGCGCTTTGATGGAAAGTGGAACAAGGTCACCTTGTGGGACCACGTAATCCTCAGCGCCGGGGAGCTTGAGCTTCATGCCACCGAAAAGCTGGAGATTGTCCTGACTTCCGAGGGCAAGCTGCGCAAGGGGTTTGCCTATGGAGGTGAGGCAGGAGGTAGGGGCCTCGGAATCCAGCTCAACGTCCGCGAGAACCTGTGCGCGGGCAGCTCCGCCCAGTTCGACCTGGTGGTGGAATCATTTGTGGTGTGGGGCCGACCGGGGTTGCCTGCCACCCTGAAAACAGCTCAAGCAAAGATGGAAGCGCGTTCCTTTCACTATCAACGATTTGTCCGTGACCGAGAAAACGTGTTCACCGCTGAGGGGATGACGTCCTGCCTCTACCGCGGCAGCGTGCGGGTGTCCGAGGATATGGCGAAGAAGCTCAGCCCGACACGGTAAGAGCCCGTGCAACTCAGGTGGCGTATGTTAAGACCAACAGCAACGGATGGGCGCCGAGAGAGGGCCTTTATTGCCATCAGCCGCTTTATGCCTGTGGTGGCGGTGCTGGCACTGGTCTCTCTCATGGCGGAGCATGGGGGGTATATGCCGCTTCGCTATGTCCCTATCCTGCAGGCCTTCGATGTGGGCATCATCTCCGCTTTCGTGCTGGAGAACTTCATCAAGCTTTTCCTGGCTCGCGACCGCAAGAGCTATCTCCAGAGCAACATTCCTGATTTCGTCGTGATTGCGTTGTTTCCCCTGTATTTCCTGCTGTTACAACTTCTCTATTTCCTTCCCACCGTGAAGGTTTTCCTCGAGTATGTTAACATTCGTTCTGCGGCCAAACTTTACATCGTCGTCATTCAGGTGGGGATTGTAGCCAGTCTGCTCTTGAAGGCGCTCAAAGCCCACGCGCACCTGGAGCGCACACGTTTTCGACCAGCGCAGATGCTGGTGGCCACCTTCCTGATTATCATCGCCTTCGGTATTGTATGTCTCTATGCGCCCCGGGCCGTGAGTTCCGAGTTTGTCAAGCAGACAGGGAAAAATCACCTGAGTCTTGAGGATGCCATCTTCACTGCGACTTCTGCCGTCTGCGTTACCGGCCTCATTGTCAGGGACACCGGTGGCGATTTCAGCCGGGGAGGACAGATTGTTATCCTCTGCCTCATCCAGATTGGGGGCCTGGGATTGATGACCATTGTCTCTTTCTTTGCGCTGGTGCTGGGTCGGGGGATGGGCCTCAGGGAGCGGGCGGTGATGCAGGACGTGCTCAGCTTCGATATGCTCAGCCAAATCAGCCGCATGATTATCTACATTCTGATAGTAACCTTCAGCTTCGAGCTTGTGGGCGCGGTGCTGCTTTATGGCCTCTGGCGGGATATAGATGTGCTCGAGCGCGGGTCCCGAATCTACCTGAGCATATTTCACTCTATTTCCGGATTCTGCAATGCCGGCTTCTCGCTGCTTTCAACAAGCTTCAGGCACTACCGTGCTTCGCTGAGGCTGAATCTGGTAATGGGGACTTTGATCATTGTTGGCGGGCTGGGATTCGTGGTGCAGCGCAACGTTGCCACCTGGCTCTGGGTGCGACTGAAGGCGCTTTTCAGACGGGTGCCGCCCGCCGAGCTGCCTCGCATCAGCCTGCAGGCCAAACTGGTGCTGGTGCTGAGCGGTTGTCTGTTGGTGGGGGGGTTCCTGGTCTTCCTGTTTCTGGAGCTGGGCAGCCCGGTTATGGGAGCGAGTGTGAAGGATAAACTCCTGGCCGCCAGCTTTCAATCCACCACGGCCCGCACCGCAGGCTTCAATACCGCCCCCACAAATAAGCTTTCCATTGCCAGCAAGTTTGTTACCATTATCCTGATGTTTATCGGCGCCTCGCCGGGCTCCACGGGAGGCGGGGTCAAGACAGTCACCTTTGGGGTGCTGCTCTTTGCTATCTTCAGCATGGTGCGCAACCGCCAACGGGTGGAGGCCTTCAAGCGCACGGTGCCCAGGCTCATTGCCAGTCGGGCGCTGGCGGTGGTCATCCTGGCGCTCTTCGTGGTGGCCTTGGTGACCACATGCTTATCAGTAACAGAGAGAGGACAGGACCACAGTTTCATGGATTTGCTTTTTGAAACGGTCAGCGCCTTCGCCACCGTGGGGCTTTCCACCGGGGTGACACCGACGCTTTCTACCCTGGGGAAATTGCTGCTGTCGGTGACTATGCTTACCGGGCGCATCGGGCCTTTAACACTGATGGTGGCGCTGGGGCAGCGCATCAGGACAGAGGAATACGAGTATCCCGAAGAGGCGGTCATGATAGGCTGACCGGGAACCCAAAGCAAACCATTGGGGGAGAGACAGACAGATGGCAAGATATGCGGTGATTGGACTGGGTAGTTTTGGTATGGTGCTGGCACGCGCCCTGGCGCAGGGTGGTCAGGAGGTGCTTGCCATTGACGACAGGCGGGAGTTGGTGGAGGAGATTCAGGATGAGGTCACCCTGGCAGTGAAAATGGATTCCACGGACGAGAAAGCCATCCACGCTCAGGGCATAGACCAGGTCGATGTGGCTGCGGTCTGCATGGGAGAGCACTTCAAGGATAGCATCCTTACAGTGGCGCTGTTGAAATCATTAGGCGTCAAGAAGATCATCGGCCGCGCTACCACACCTACCCATGCCCGCATCCTGAAACTCATCGGGGCAGATGAGACCATCAGTCCGGAGGAATACTCGGCTCGCCGGCTGGCGCAAAGGCTGGTCAGTCCCAATATCGTTGATTTTCTCGGACTTTCCCAAGGCCACAGCATCGTGCAGGTGGCCGCGCCCGAGGAGTTCCATCACAAGCAGATTGTCAAGATTGAGCTGCGCAAGAAATTCGGCGTGAACCTGGTGGCCATTAAGAAACAGGTTTCGGTTAAGAACATCGAGGGCAACGAACACCTGGAGGAGAAGGTGCTTTATAACCCGGCGGCCAGCGACATCATCGAGCCCGGCGATGTGCTCATCCTGCTCGGTCGCGACGAAGACATCGCCCGCCTGCCCAAAGGCAAAGTGGGTAGCTGATGCCTCAGGCCGGAGCTTGGGCAAGAATCAGTTTGACATCCCTAAAGCGAATAGTAAAATTGCCACCTTGTCAGGTAACCGGGCGCAGTGGTTGCCCTTGTTTATAAGCGTCCTGCAGAGTGCCCCCATCGTCTAGTGGCCTAGGATACTTGGTTCTCAGCCAAGTGACAGGGGTTCGAGTCCCCTTGGGGGTACCACAATTCCAGCCGGTCACGACAGGTGACAAGGCCCCGCCCATCTTCGGTAATGAGCACCTCCCCATGCTTGAGCTCTTCGGCGAAGAGCAGAAGCTGCAAAACCTGCCCGAAGGGCTCATCGTTTTGGCTGAACCGCCAGCATGGCGGTGAAGTGCGCGCAAATAGAAATGAGGACTTGGGTACCATTGACCAGGAATGAAGCGCCAATTTCTCAGGTGGCACAATTACCCGGAGGAAGGCTTGACATAGCTTCACGCCCTGATAGACTCATGTGCCTGAGGAACCGAAGTGCTGACCAAGTCTCGCAAGTCGGAAACCGCGCTTGACAATAGCCACACTGGATGGTATCAAGCTTTGAATCTTGTTCGTTTCGGCAGTAGCGGGGGAATGGGCCCTCGCAAGAAGGAAAGGATGGGAAGGATGAGAATGAGACGGTTGGTATGGTCGGCTTGCTTGGGTTCCGCGCTTCTGGTTCTTGGATGCCAGGCAGACCAAGGGATTTCAACGAATTTAGGGGGTCAGACATCTGCCGAGTTAGCGCTGACCGGCCCCACCATCACGCCGCGCGGCAGTGATGCCTCCGCTGTCTTCACCCGGCTGGAACGCCAGGGTCTGCGGGTGCTGAGGCTGGGCGCCAAGCGTGAGCTCGTGGTTCCGAGCAAGCTCCGTCACCAGCCTACCAGCGCTGCCGCGCTGGTCAAGGCAGTGGCAGATTTCCATGGCCTCCAGGTGGTCTGGAGTGAAGACCACACCGTCGCTGTTCTCTATGCTGGCGCCTCTGACGAACTCATTGGACGTCTGCGCAAGGGGTTTGAATCAGACCTGGCAGCTAAGCGCGCGGAGGCGGCCTGGGGGGCCGGTTGGGGAGAAGACCCGCGCCTGGTTCCTCTGCTGGTGCGAGCGGCTCAGGACACGGATGCGGAAGTTGCCAGACTCGCCCTTAGAAGCCTGTCCCGGCTGGGGTGGCCAGCAGTCCTCACCCTCGAGAAAGAGAATCAGAAAGCTGCCTGGGAGTCGGCGGCCAAGGACCGATTACTCCTCATGGATGCGGTTTCTGTCTTAGGCAGAACCGGCTATGAGAAAACGCTGGAAGTGTTGGAGGAGGCTCTAGCAAGCAAGGATAAGTATGTCCGCCTCAAAGCGGTTTCCGCCCTCGGCAGTATGGGCGGCGAGGAGGCCCTGGCGCTCCTGGAGAAGGCCCTGGCAGATGAGGACGATGCGGTACGGGGCAGCGTCGCTGCCGCGCTGGGGCAGGTCGGTGGCGATGAGGCGCTGACTCTCCTGACGGAAGCCCTGGCAGACGAGGAAGCCCGCGTGCGCGGCAGAACGGCCGAGGCGCTGGGGCGTCTGGGTGGTGATGAGGCCCTGGCTCTTCTGGAGAAAGCGCTCTTGGATGAAGACCGGCACGTCCGCTATGCCGCCGCCGGCGCCCTGGGGGATGTGGGAGGCGATGAGGCCGTGGCGCTCCTGAAGAAGGCCCTGGCAGATGAGGACCACGGCGTCCGGCTCAAGGCGATTGCCTCCCTGGGCAGCGCCGCTGGCGAAGCTGCCCTCCCTATTCTGGAAAACAACCTCTCCGATGAGGACCAATACGTCCGCTACGCCACCACCAGCGCACTGGGAGATATAGGGGGGAAGAAGGCACTGGCGCTCCTGGAAAGGGCGCTGGCCGATAAGGAAAGAAATGTTCGCCTGAGGGCGATGGTCACCTTGAGCATGGTGGGCGGCACGAAGGCCGTGGCGCTTTTGGGGCAGTTCGTGAGCAATGAGGACGAAGCGGTGCGAGGCAGCGCTGCCACCGCGCTGGGACAGGTCGGTGGGGATGAGGCGCTGGCTTTCCTGGCGAGTGCGCTGGGGGACGACGAGCCCCGCGTCCGGGGCAGAGCGGCCGAGGCGCTGGGGCGCACGGGCAGCAATGAAGCCCTGGCGCTCCTGGAGAAGGCGCTGGATGATGAGGAGATGGCAGTGCGCTACTCTGCCGTCGCCGCGCTGGAGACTTTTCGGGCTGACCAGGTGCTCGGCGCCTTTGCGAAAGCGCTGGCCGACAAGCACAAGACGGTGCGGGAGGCGGCGGCTACCACCATGGGCCGCATGAGTGATGAGCAGATGCTCACGCTGCTAGAGAAAGCATTGGCGGATGCGGACGGAGATGTCCGCCGTGATGCCGCCAAGGCGCTCGGTGGAGTGGGTGGGGATAAGGCCCTGGAGCTCTTGGAGAAGGCCCTTGCCGATGAGGACCAGGACGTCCGTGAAGCTGCCGCCGGCGCGCTGGGTGAGCTGGGTGGCGCCAGCGCCATGGACCTGCTCGAAAACGTGATGAGGGATGCGTCCGCGGAGCTCCGTGTTCGCACGCGCGCCGTCCGCGCCATAGGGGCGGTTGGAGGCGCGCGGGCTCTGCTGCTCCTGGAGGTGGCCTTGCAGGACACGATTGAAGACGTCCGTCACAACGCCGTGCTGGCCCTATCGCAGATGGGTGGCGAAAAGGTGCTGCCTCTGCTGGGCACCAAGGAGGTCGTCGAGGGCCCGGGCCGCATCGCCCACGACGGGGTTAAGGCAGTGAAGCGCATCGGCGGTCCCGATGCCTTGCTTTTGTTGGAACAGTATGTGCTTTCTGGAGGTTCCAGAGAGGCCCGCACGGAGGCCATCAAGGCCTTGACCGAGATGGGGGTCGATAGGATTATTACAACCCTGGATAAAGCGCTGGAGGACGGGGACCGAGACGTCCGTCAAGAGGCAGTGAAAGCGCTCAGCCGTCTGGGAGGTGAGGGGACCCGGGCATCTTTGGAGAAGGCGCTGGGCGACCGCGAAAGACGCGTGCGCGTGGAGGTACTGAATGTGCTCGCTCGGATGGGTGCCGAGAAGCTCCTCCCACCTCTGGAAAGGCTGGTGGCGGACCCCGAGCGGGACGTCCGCCAGGCGGTGGCCAGGGCGCTTGCTGTGCCCGGGCTCGACCCCGAGAAGGCGGAGGAGATGTTGCTCAAGCTGCTGCCTGATGTAGAGAGTTACGTGCGGCGGGAGGTGGCCCGGGTGCTGGAGAATTTCAAGAGTGCGCGGGTACGCGCAGCACTGTTGGCTCAGCTTTCGGTGGAGACTGACTCTTCTGCTAAAGGGGCGCTGATAGGAGTGCTGGAAAAGAACTACCCCGACGACGAGGAGGTGAAGAAGGCCATCCAGGAGGCGCCGTAGGGGGTGATAGTTGGGGTGTAGCTCCCAGTCGGGCTGCTGTCGGCCGGGGTTGAAAGAGCTGCCTGCGAGTCTGGTGATATAGGGGCCTTGATTGTTTTCATTGCTGTGCAAGCGCCGCGGGGTGAGGTCTTGCATTCGAAGTAGTGCTGCGTAATAGGAGGGATACTGTCATGAACACTGTGCGAGTTCTCCTTATTGTGGCAATGGCTTGTGTGCTTTCGGGATGTGCCATGGTTACCGGGACTGCCACCGGCGCCTTTACCGGTGCGCTGGACGCGCCGGCAGAGAACTATCGACGCAACCGTGAAATCTTCGCTGAACACCCCATCATGTTTGCCCCCAATGCGCTCATCATGGGACCAATCGGCCTGGCCACGGGACCGTTGTTCGGCCTGGGCAAGGGCCTGGCGCTGGACATCCAGTGGGTGGTCGGCCAAGTGAACTACGGTGATGTGTTCGGGTCCTACAACGAGACTAGCATCTGGCGCCCACATACCCTCGAATGGTCCTCTGGGGCACAGTAGTCGAGCATGCCGGAGGCGTGGTTCTAAACCTCTAACCTGGGGGGATTCGGGGAACAGCATACAGATTATTGACTTTCCTTGCGCGCCTGCCTACGAGGCGGACAGGGAACTATGATGTCCCGGATGTCCCAAGGCTTGTCATGGTTACCCATTCCATCCCCAGCTTGCTGGCAACCTCTGCCGCCAGGTCGTAGAGTATCCTGGAACGCTGGGAGGCATGGGAGGCATACCAGAGCATGGCTTCCTGGGAATGTCGGAAGAGGATGTCGCCTCTCCTTCGGGTACCTACGACTATCAACATGGCCTGCACACGCTCGTCCAGGGCATCCTGGCATCGTCTGGCCAGAGCCTTACCCAGTTGGGCTCTCGTTTCGGGGTTGGTGAGAGCCTTCTCGATGAAGATTCTGGTTTCCGTCTCTTGAATCCCCTCGCGCAGCACCTCGAAGCGGGCGGTGGCAATGGGACCATCCTTCGCCACAGCCAAGAGTTGCCCGGCGCCCTGCGAAGCCAGGGAAAGCTGCTGCCAATTATTCTTGATTATCCGCTCCCGCCGAGTTCTTCCCCGGTAGGTGGTTTCGAGATACCAGAAATCAGCCCCGATGCGGCTGACGCCGTCGAACCCACAGGTTTGTAGCATCTCCACCAGCAGCCGATAGAGAGGCCCGGGACTGGAATCATTGACCGAGATGGGGAAGCGACGGGGGAAGTAATTGATGACTCTGGGGTCCTTCCATCCGTAGAAGCGCTGCGAAGGTACCAGGTTCATATTCCCCGGCCAATTAAACACCACTGCTGCCTCTGCCACCGGCTTTCCACCTATGTGCGAGACGTAACCGTGCTGCGCCATCACCCAGCGCGCCTCGGGGACGATGGCATTGAGAACCGGGATGGCACTCTCGGGATTGCCCTGTCCTGCCACGCCCACTGCCATCGCCTTGAGCAAACCGCGCGCGGCAAGGCGTTCCCTCAGTCCAGCGAACACGGGCTGCCAGAAGGAGGCGCTTCGAGGCGAATCCCAGGCGGGCGCGGGCATTTCCTCCAGGGCGCCGGTATCAGGGTCGATGAGCGTCACCTGCAAAGGGATACATTCCCGGGGGTGACTATAAGCGCCACTGGGGTCCCACACGTAAAAGCACACGACCAGGTTCTTGTCCAGGTGCTTGATGGCCAGGTCCAGGTACTTCTCGAAGAGGGCATAATCGTAACTATGTGTGCCGTCCTTGTTTCTTATCCAGCGCACCATACCATGCTCGTTGCCCAGGTGGGTGCCGGCAATGAGGGGGATGAACAGAGAGTTCGTCCCTACCTGGCCCAGGAGTTGGAAGGACTTTTCCACCAACTCCCAGTGCCGTCTTGACCACAGAGGTACGGCGTACTTGAGGGAAACTGTTTCCGGAGACTGCACCAGGCCCACGAAGGAAAGAAAGTCCTTCGGACAGGGGAGTACATAGTCAGCGACGTGAAGGTTCAGGGGCACTGCAAACGACTTCGAGTCGTTGACCCACAGCGTGACCGTGCCCTCGTAATCGCCCGGCGTGGCATTGCGGGGCACGTCCACCGTAATCCAGATGGGTTGGGTGACACTGCCGGCTTCCCTTTCGGTGGAGATGTATTCAGGCACGCTCTCCTCCAGGCCATCGAACCGCCGTCGCCTGGCTCTCCTGTCACGCAATCCACTTCTGCGGTTTGCGTAGGGGAACCCATCGGGGAGCGCATAGCGGATACTCACTTGTGATGAGGGGATCTGTGCTCGGCCATTGGTCTGAGTAAGGGCGCTCGCCAATACCTTGAGGTCCTGGAT
>SDBU01005521.1_pt1 | contig 15104 bp, 10 predicted proteins | sample 2277071 | NCBI WGS metagenome assembly SDBU01 (sample SAMN10397929, study PRJNA504765) | marine sediment metagenome | isolation source: marine sediment core GS08_GC12, 126 cmbsf | place: Arctic Ocean: Gakkel Ridge, Loki's castle | collected 2008
ATAAAACACTTACGGAAAATCAAAATCCTGTCTTGTCCACTGGCTTGGACATTTTACTGCAAAAGTGGCCGGAATTAAAGCAAATAATTGCTGTTTGGCCGAAACTGCCGGAGCATATAAAAGCGGCAATTAAGACTTTAGTGGAAGCTCATAAAGGAAAAGAATGGAGAAAAGAAGGGTAGAGAAAATGTTCAAAAATACTGCAGAATCCTTAATGATTTCGGCAAACAGGAAATAAGCTTAAATACTTTGGGAATGAGCTGTGAGAAATAAAAACATTTAATGAATTACTGTCTTGGGTCGATCTTTGTGCTATACGCAGTAGGTGAATTATTCAGTTAAACGCAAATGACTCGGAAAAGTGTTTGCCAGAAGGGATATTGTAATGGCAATGAGTAGAAACCCTGAGCGAACGAATAGCCGAGCTGTGATTTACAGTCGGCTCTCCCCTCGTATCAGACCGGATGGGAGCGAGAGTTGCGAGAAGCAGATAGAGGGTGGATAAGCCACTGGCGACAAAAAAGGGAGACAAAAAGGACGCGGAGCCAAGGAATGAAAGGGTAGTGGATTTTAAGGGCTGAGTTTGAAAGATAGGCTGTATGACTACCCTCAAGACCAGTTCGGCGATTCTGGGAGCGTAAAGTGGCTGTGAGAGCTATCCTGTGAGATTCTGTGATGCTCTATAAACTGGTTTAACAGCGTTTCCTTCTCAACATCCACACATCGAGGGCAAGAAATAAGCGGGCTATTCTTAGCGGTCCTGGAAATTGAACGGGTCTACCTATTCTGCACTTGAGCCTCTCAGAATCGATGTCAGGGGCCTTGCTGTGGATATTTAGGGGTTGTGCGGCTGCGTTATTTGCGTAAGCCTGACAATAAATACAATCATATAAGTGTAGATCGAAGGTGTAGCGGCCCAGTCTCTCGGGGGCTCCATCAAACAGCTATTAGACAGCAAAAAACTGTTTGTGTAGAATTTCCCGCATGGAAAATCAACTCTTTGGCGGTCTAAAAAAGACCTTGATGCATCTGTTAAGCTCGTATATCATTCCTTATATTAAACGCTATATCTATGGGGCCAAGGTGAGTAATATGAAAGATAAAGATATGCTGAAGTATACTGAGGAATCCAAATAAATCATCTCCGAGGGAAAGGCGTTATCATGAGCAAGAAGATATTAATCGGTGTGTTAGTTGTGTTAACAGCAGCTATTCTGGCTATCATCTCAATTAATCGAAATTCCACTTCAAAAATGGTGCAAGATATTCACATCGGGATTGTTCTGCCACTTACTGGCAAGGCAGCGACATACGGTGAACGGTCTCTTCAGGGAATCCAATTGGCTATTGATGTGAGTAATGGTACGAGCAATACGAATGGAAACCTTCGCATTATTGTTGAGGACTCTCAGTCTCAGGCATCTCGTGCTGTCACATCCTTTACCAAGCTGGTTAACATCGACAAGGTACCTGTCGTTGTCGGTCTATTGACCAGTGATGAAGCCTTGGCTTGCGCGCCGTTGGCCATGAGACATAAAGTTATATTATTCACCCCAGGAGCTACATCAAAGGAACTCAAGGAGGCGGGCTCCTATATATTTCGAAATCGCGAAAGTGTGGAACTTCAGACAGCGGTCATCGCTGAGGCGTGTGTTAAGTATACAGGTAAAGGTAAGATTGCGATTATGTATGCAAATGCATCCAATGCTATCTCTTATCGTGATACATTCAAGTCCGCCTGCAAAAATCTTGGAGCTACAGTTCTCGGTACTATTCCATTCAACGAGGGAAAAACAGATTATCGTTCTGAACTCGAACAATTGCGTGCCCTAGCACCCAATGCGGTCTATTTGGCTGGATACGATTCCGAGTTGGGCCTTATTTTGAAACAGGCGCGTGAGGTCGGACTGGAAACGCAGTTCTACGCAAGTGCTGGAGCTGTCACCCCAAAGCTTCTCGAAGTTGCTGGAATTGGGGCTGAGGGGCTTATTGCTGCATCAGCTAGCTTCGATCCACGATCTACTGCTCCTCATGTGCAGGAGTTTGTGAAAGCTTACAAGGCCTGCTATAGCAAAGAACCCGACTGGCTTGCAGCTAATTCCTACGATGCCATTTTTATGCTAGCGCAGATCGCAAAGACCGGGCAGTTCAATGCAGAAACCATTAAGAGTGGTCTGAGCAGTATGAAGGACTTTCCGGGAGTATCGGGAACAACAACATTTGACGAGTTCGGGGGTGTGAAGAAGGCTATTCAGCTTGTTCAAGTGCATGAAGGCGGTTTTGTTCCGTTTGAACAACAGCAGACGCCCTAATTTCTGTGGAGAGCTCAGGTATGTCAAAAAATCGTATACATAGAATTCGCATCCTTCACATCTCTGACCTTCACACGGGTATTGAGCCCAAAGAAAATCGAAAAATCGTCTCTAAACCAGGACCGGGTATAAGCGTTCTTATCAAGAGAACCCTTAGGAAATTTAGAAATCGCAAATCCTTCGATTTTCTTGTTATCACAGGAGACCTAATCCATGCCGAGGGCTGTACAGAGCAGCAACTTGTAGACCGATATGCACTCGCAGATGCTGAGATTCGGGATATTATGACTTGTATGAGGATTAAAGATGAAAGCCGAGTGCTTATCGTTCCTGGCAATCAGGACAGCATCCGTTTAAATAACAAAGAGTATAATCCCAATGGCTTTGATGCTTATCTCAGCTTCGTTAGATCGTTTTATGGAGACAAGCCACCTATAGACTTTTCGATTTTGTCACCTAAGGAGGTCGATAGAGAAGGAAGATTATGTACAAACTACACATTGAATCCTCCCCGATGCTGTATTACAACAGACAAACATGTTGTGTTCATGCCGATCTTTACTGCATCGCTGAATAAAAGCGAGAATCGTGATGGTCGGTTATCTGATGAGGAAATTCAAAAATGTGTGACTGAACTTTTTGAATTAAGAAATACTCCAGATCATAAGAACGACATTTGCATCGTTCTCGCACATCATAATTTTCTACCTGTTGGACCTGACAGAAAGTCAAGAAAGGAATCTGTTTCTTCAGTACGGTATGGCTTTCCTGAACATGGTTTTTATTATCTTCAAACATTGTTTGCCGACACGGTAGATATTGTCCTACATGGCCATAGGCATTATGAGTCTATTTTGAGATCTGTCTGGGACACCCAAGACCGATTCATCGAAAGGACTGGGATTGTCATAGGATGTCAGAGTACTGGGTACTATGAGGAGGGAACGGTTGCTGCTAGTGAACATAGCTTAGCAGGTTTCAGAGTTCTCGAACTTATACAGAGCGAATTGCGTACACGTGCTTTGGTGAAAGATTATAGCTTTAGTGTCGAAGGTGGTAATTGGAAGTTTGAACAAAAGTGTCGCGACTTTACTTTAAAGAGTGTTCGCGGTGGTAGAGAGTTTATGGAATTCAATGAAGGATATGACCGTTTTATCACCGAAACATTATGCAGACCGGTAACGGGCACAACTCGCAATATAGATGTGTTTCATTATCATAACGATACAAGTTGGGACAACGCATACAAGCGTTTTTGGGGATTAAATGCAAACGATAAGTACAAAATCCTTCGCTCCCTCAAAGACAGATGGTTCAAATATGTTCAGAATCCGGATTCGGTTATAAACCAGGGATATATATGCCCGGAACTTTCCCGGGAAGCCAAAATGCGTAAACTAGATGAAGCTATCCATAGAGCTTTCGCTGGTGAAAAGCCTTTGCAGGAGGGGGACTATTTTGAGGAACACTTGCGAGTGCTGGTAAAAAAAGGTGAGGAAAATGCGCGTTCTGTAGCCTACATAAGTGAAGCATTGCTATGTGCAGCTTATTCCCAATGTCGATTGATAAAGCACGTTTATATTTGTCCTCAATCTCTACGTAACGAAACAGAAAAAAATCAGAAAATGAAAAAGTTTATTTGGCTATGTGAAACAATTTTACTTGTACGAAAGCTAACCAATTTTGATATTACATGGCTTCCGTATGCAATACGAAATTACAGGGGAAAGAGCCTCGCAGGCATCAGTACAAAAAAAAATGGAAAAGCACATGATGTCTACTACGTTGGTTTCGATGTTCAGCCAGATAGTCTCTCCGTGTTACGTCTTCCACCGGAAGATGATAGGTCGACGAGTGCTGAGGGACCAATTCTTGCTGATCTTAAAGCAATCATATCGAAAGTCGTACACCCTCTGTCAGATAGGCTTTTGTATGATTTTCCATTAGTGAAGGAGGGTATTCTCTATCTTGCCAATCTTCATGCAATGGCAATTGGTGTTGGATGTGGCGATATATGGACAAGCTCTTATAAGACAAGAGTCCGGGATGCATTCGAAGAAAATAAAATTGCTAATGACATCCAGATGGCAGACATAAAGGTGAAGCTGAAAGAACTATATCAATGGGTTGGTAGAACACATAGAGAGGGCTCTCACATACCGTGGGATGCAGCTGACATGATGGCGTTAAAGAGCAATATTCCTGAGAACTGAGATAATTATGTCAGAACCGATAAAAGTTGAATTGGTATCTGTTCCATCAGATTATGGTCATGGGGCTAATGATGGTGCGTACTATCCTGTTGGTCTGCTGACTATTGCCACCCATCTTCGATATGTGAATCCCTATAGAGACGTTCGAATAGTCGACATGCATCACACTCCTGACCATGCGTTTTGCGCAGATGTTGTTGGCATCTCTGCAAGCAGTACATTGTGCTATCGGAACGTGTTAGCTGTTGCAGAAATAGCGAAAAGAGCTGGGGCGACTGTTGTGCTTGGGGGCGCTCATGCAACACATCTAGCAACACAGATTCTTAAAAAACGAAAAGAACTCATTGATCTGATCATCCGTCAAGACGGTGAAAAGTCGTTAGCCGAGCTTCTTAAGGTACTTGATAGTAGATCATCCTTATCGAGTATCCCTAATCTCTCTTGGAGAACTTCTCAGGGAGCTATCGTTCACAATCCCACACACTGTGAGACATGGTCATACGAAGATTATCTTCCATTTGACTTTTCTCTTCTTTCTGCTGGACTAGAACCATACTGGAAACAGACTCGCAAGAGAGTACAAAAAGACATTGCAGCCGGATTTGTTGTGTTCACCCATTTTGGCTGCGGGTACCGTAAAAGAATGGAGCGGCGTTCTCTTCACAACGACATGCTCTCTACATCCTGCAGCTATTGTTCACTTGGGGGAGACGTCATGGTGCGTGAAGCTGAGGGTATCGTTACAGAAGTATTAGAACTGATTAGTACACAGCGAATTCCCGTTGGAGGTAAAGTGTTGCTCAAGTGCTATGGTGATAACGTTGGGTACCATCGCTCTATGATAGCTGCATTGGCTCGTGCGATTGAACACGAACCGAGATGGCACAGATACGACATTGAGTGGACCTTCTATATGCAGAGTTCGCTGATCACAGAGAAACTTGCGGACCTCCTTGTGGCTGTCGGAACAAAACGTCTGTTCATCGGTTTCGATTCAGTTGATGATTGCGTACAGAGGCTGAACGGTCTTGGTACGAATTTAGCAGCTCACCGGCGAGCGGTGAGCATCTGTCGCAAGAAGGGTATCAAAATCCACGGAGGCTTTGTACTCGGTTGTGCAGGCGAAACTGCAGTATCTGTAGATAAAACTATTCGTTTTGCTGAGGAGATAGCTGCTTCAGGCGTACTCGAAAGAATCAATGCCGCAATTATGGTCATTATGCCCGGCGCTCCGGCCTACAAACTGCTATGTTGCAAGGAACCATGGATTAAGGAATTGGATTTACTGGACACAGAAGAGATTCGTTGGCATTGGCTCCGCCATTTCTGCCCCGGTCTTGGAACTACTCCATCACATTCCCGTCAACTCCTTCAAGATGCGGCAAATCGGCTTGACAATTTCTGCCAAGGTGCACACGCAAGTATGGGTTTTGTAAGCAATCGAATGCTGGAGGAAACTTCACGAAGGGCGGCCTCATGATTATCAATGGACAAATCATCCTCAACAGCATCATTGCGGCAGCGTTTGGTTACCTGATGGCGATGGCTATTGCTCCGACGTATCGATTGTTCAGATACTTCGACCTTTCTCTCGCTGGTATTTCACTTATCGCTGGTTATACAACAGTGTATTGTATTAAAACCTTTGACATGCCCGTGGCAATGTCGGCGGTGGTTGCAATAGTATTTGCCATACTCACTCACATTGGGATCAAATTTGTCGTTCCGAACTTACTAATGCCAAAAGCCGATAGTTCTGCGCTATTGCTGATATCGCTTGGTATTTACATCTGCATTATAAATATCTTGTCATTTTTTTTCGGAACAGAATTAGTATCCTCTCCATATCAACAAGCTGGCAATATTGTGCAGCTACCATTTGGCCGCATCACCTATGTACAAGTAGTGTCGGTTGCACTAGCGACTGCTGTGCCGCTTATGTTCGGAATATTTATGAATCGAACCCGAATCGGAATGGCGATACGCGCAACCAGTTCAGATACTGAACTAGCCGATATAGCGGGCATAAGGATTAGCCACATCGCAGTGCTTACAGGAATCCTATCAGCTTTTTTCGCCAGTCTCACTGGCATACTCCTAGTCCTGGATGTTGGTATTCTCCCCACATTAGGTCTACAGCCGATTCTTCTGGGAGTTGTGGCGGTTGTGATTGGGATGTCGAGAGGAGAGGCGGGTATCATTCTTTCAGCACTGACAATCGCTTTTCTTCAGAACTTCGCGGCAGCAAACTTGGGACCACACTGGCAGGATGCAATTGTTTTTGCTGTTCTGGTTTTGTTTCTGCTATTAAAGCCGGAAGGATTTTTTGGAAAGAAGGTTAAAAGTGCGACTGTGTGATATGGAGGTCAATTGGAATATTTGCTGCATATTTTAATATTGATTGGTATCTATGTGATTCTTGCAGAGTCGCTTAATCTGATTGTGGGTTATACGGGATTGCTCTCTATTGCTCATGCTGCTTTTTATGGAGTTGGGGCTTATGTTGCGGCACTTATGGCGTTTAAGTTGGGCAGTCCCTTCATAATAAATATCATTTGTGCGGTGATTATCAGCGGGTTGTTAGGCGGGCTGGTTGGGATTCCTTCTCTTCGCATAAAGGGCCATTACTTTGTTATTGCTACGTTTGCTTTTCAAGTTATTGCATTTAGTATTTTGAATAACTGGGTTTCGTTTACCGGGGGGCCTATGGGGTTGCCGGGGATACCTCAGCCGGTAATATTCGGCTGGAGGATTTCATCGCACTTTGAGTTTTTATTGCTTGTTAGTGCTTTTGCTGTTCTGGCTTTTTGGTTATGTCATCGCATCATCAAGTCGCCATTTGGCCGTGTTCTGATGGCTATTCGAGAAGATGAGGTTTTTGCCTTGGCGGCTGGTAAGAATGTGGCCGTGTATAAGGTGGCTGTGTTTGTTATTGGTTCCGGTATAGCTGCGATAGCTGGAGTGTTATATGCTCATTATATCAGCTTTATAGATCCAACGAGTTTTACGGTGATGGAATCGATTTTCATAATCTCTATTGTGATTATAGGTGGAGCAGGTAGCTTATGGGGACCGGTCGTTGGTGCGGTGGTTCTTGTGATGTTGCCGGAACTCCTCCGATTTGTTGGATTGCCAAGTTTAGTGGCGGCGAATATCAGACAGATTCTATATGGCGGTCTTCTGGTAGCTTTCATGATGTGGCGGCCACAGGGTTTGGTTGGTAAATTTGGATTTCAGTTGGAAAACGCAAAGAAATGAAAAGCAGTTGGCTTGAAATAAAAGGTCTCAATAAAAGCTTTGATGGAGTCAAGGCATTAGCTGACTTTTCATGCTCATTGGAACAGGGAACGATACTTGGGCTTATTGGCCCTAATGGTGCCGGCAAAACTACTCTGTTCAATGTAATTACAGGTTTCATCCCAACTGAAAGTGGCAGAATATCGCTTCGAGGCGTTGATTTGCACAAGAAACCTGCACACAGAATAGCAAATTTAGGAATTGCAAGGACCTTCCAGGATTTACGGCTTATTCTCCAGCTTAGTGTTCTTGAAAATGTGCTGCTCTCCTTTAGGAATCAGCCTGGAGAAAACCTGGGAAATGTTTTCTTTAGATCCAAAAGCAGCAGTTGGCAGGAAGCTGAGAATAAGAAAGCCGCTATTGTAATGCTTGAAGAAGCAGGTCTTTCTGATAAATTAGATGATCCAGCATCTGATCTTTCGTATGGCCAACAAAAGTTATTGAGCTTGGTCTGCTGTCTTGCTTCCGGAGCGGATATATTGCTTTTAGACGAACCGGTTGCTGGTATAGCACCAGCTATGATTGAGAATATCCTTTCGATAATCCGTGACCTTCCAAAGCAGGGTAAGTCGGTGATATTAATCGAACACAACCTGGAGGCTGTGATGCAAGTTTGTGACCATGTTATTTTTATGGATGCTGGTGCGAAAATTAGCGAAGGAACGCCGGAAGAAGTGCATAATGACCCGAAAGTTATCGAAGCATATCTGGACTGAGAAAGTTTTTTGATGCTTAAAGTAAAGAATATTCAAACAGGCTATGGTAAAAAGCAGGTGCTTTTCGACACATCGTTAGAGGTGAAGCAAGGGGAAATTGTTGCCATCATCGGTCCGAATGGTGCCGGCAAATCTACCATATTAAAAGCTGTTTGCGGATTAATATCTGTTTGGGATGGTGAGATAACTTTTGAGGATTTATGCATAAACGGCTCCACACCGGCAAAGAATGTCAAACGCGGAATCACCTTTTGTCCGCAAGGTAATCGGGTATTTGATGAACTTAGTGTCAGTGAGAATCTTCAGATAGGCGGGATACATTTGAAAAAGAAAGAACTTGCTGTCAGGATTGATGATATTCTTCAATTGTTCCCTTTGCTGAAAGACAGACTGAAACAGAACGCCGGGACTCTAAGTGGCGGAGAGCAGCAGATGTTAGCTTTGGGGCGAGCACTGATTACAAGGCCTAGGTTGTTGTTACTTGATGAACCATCTTTGGGACTTTCACCAAAGTTGGTGTCAACTGCATTTGAGAAGATATCAAAGATTAATAGAGATACTGATATTGCCATACTTGTCGTTGAACAAAAAGTACGTAAAGTTCTCAAAATATGCAGCAGAGTATATGGTATAAAACTGGGAAAGGTTGTTTTTAGTGATCAGCCCGGAAAATTAATGGAGCATGATGAGTTAAGAAAAGTGTTCCTTTAAGATCACGTGTTCGCGGATTATCACCAATATTGCCTGCACAGACCTCATGCTATCTTCGGGAAGCTTATTGCGTTTCTCAATGCCCTATAGATGGTTTCGGAAAATTCTGAGCCCAATGAAACCCAGTAAACACAATCACAAAGGTGTATTTTAAAAGTGTAGGAAATTCGAGGGCTATTCAGGGCCCTAAAATTCTTCCTCTTCTTCTGCGATTGCCTCAAGGGAAAGTGGTTCTACTTCAGGCGATAACTTATCTTCATCTTCAATAGCATCATACGGCAGCGATTTACTTGATCTAGCGCCTAATTCCTTAATCATTTCTACTTGCCGTATGAGATTACCTTTTCCTGTTTTTAATTTGTTCAAAGAATCATCATAGCATTCTTGAGTTTTCCTGATGCAAGTTCCCAAGTTTTCCAATTGTTCATAAAATCCGACAAATTTATCATATAGAGCCCCACCACGTCTTGCAATTTCCATAGCATTCGCGTTCTGTTTTTCCCGCTTCCAAAGAGTCGCTATCGTTCGCAGGGCAAAAAGTAATGTTGCAGGACATACTAAAAAAATACCTTTATTAAATGCATCCATAAATAGATTCCGCTCATTTTGAAGAGCAATGATTAAAGCCGGGTCAAGCGGGACGAACATCATGACGAAATCTGGCGCTGATATCTGGTATAAATCCTGATAATTCTTTCTACTTAAATCATTAACATGTGTACGAATAGAGGTAATATGGTCTTTCAAGTGCCTTTCCCCGTTTCCATCATTTTCAAGAGAGCTACAATAACGCTCATATGCAACAAGTGACACTTTTGAGTCAATGACCAGATGCTTTTTGTCGGGAAGATTAATAATAACATCCGGCTGCGAACGTCCCCCATCACCTTTTCTGAAAGATTCACGAATGAGATACTCTTCTCCTTTTTTAAGGCCGGAATTTTCCAAGATGGTTTCTAAAATCAGCTCCCCCCAATTGCCCATAGTTTTACTTTGACCTTTAAGGGCGTTTGTGAGGTTATTGGCTTCCTCAGACATTTTGACATTTAACTCTGTAAGCTGCTTTATTTGTTCACGAAGAGCTACGCCGTCACGAGTTTGTGTTTCATGCGTATTTTCGACTTTTTGTTTAAATTCTTTTATTTTTTCGCTTAATGGCTTTAATAGATTGTCTATATTTGTCTTATTTTGTTCGGTGAATTTGGTTGAATGCTCTTCAAGTATACTATTTGCGAGATTCTTAAAATCTATTTTAAGTTGATCTTTGACTTTATCAAATTCCTCTTTTTGTTCATTGAGGCGTTTTTCACTACTGATTCTTTCCGTTTCTTCACGTGCTAATCTTTCCCTCAATTCAGTTTCATCTTTTTGCGTATTAGCAAGAGTTTCTTTGGTTGTAGATAAGTCATTCTCGATGTTTTTAATTTTTTCGTCCTTTTGGGCTCTTTCTAACTCTAAGTTTCTAATCTTTGATTCAAGTTCTTCTGCTTTCTCAAGCGAAATGCTCTTTGATGCAAAACGGTATCTCTGTATAAACCATGCAGAAACACCTCCAACAATTAAACCTATTGTAATAAATACTATTTCCATAATTATTCCTTTTGTATTTTGTACTCAAATAAATCGAATCAATTTATTCGGTTAAGGCTTCTGTTAAAGGAATCTGCGTTCCACACTTCGGGCATTTAATTGTTTGATCTGGCATAGAAGATGCCTTTCAAAAAAAACATTCCATTATTTTATCTCCGCTTCGATACATTCGGCGATTTTAGTCATTGAAAACCTTTAGAAATTGTGAAATTCTCCGAGTTTTATAATCGCCCCATGGCATCATTCTTTTTTGTGGCCAAGTAACATACAAAAAGCGTTTTGCGCGAGTAAAAGCAACATACAGATTGTTTCTTTCCTGTGTCATCTCAATACCTCCGCTTCGCACGGCTCGATAATCAGGAAAAGTCTCATCATCCATGCCAACAATAAAGACAATATCAAATTCCTGACCTTTCATCGTGTGTACCGTACTTAATGTGATACCAGAATGTTGTGTTAATGGATGGGTTTGCCCCAAAGCCATGGCATTTTTAAATTGATGCAATGATTTGTTATCTGTATTCTTGGCATAATTATGCCAGTGTTTAAGCAACTCATCAATATCATTGAAGATCATATTTTTTTCATTTTCATCTTCAACATTCAGATTATCCTTGAAACTTCCCAATGCCTGTTTTATGTTACTTCCGTCATCACTTAATTCTGTAACCAGTGTGATGATATTTTTATCCAACTCATCCGATATCTGTGAAATAACACCTCCCAAGTTCATATTTTCGGTTCTTTCTATTTTTAGACGGCTTAACAATCGTTGCTTATGTAAGCTGTCTTGAGGATTTAACCTTACTCTTAATGCAAGGTCAAATATGTTCATTAAATCAGATTCAAACTGAATCGCTCCCGGTGTCATTTTGTAATAAAACGGTAAGTCATTCTCCTTAAATTGAGTCTCCAATTGTTTAAAGATATATTTATTTCTTGCAAGCACCGCTATTTTTTCATAGGCAATTTCACCTTCAATATCTTTATGTTTCTTTAAAGCAATTAATTCCTTTATTTCATCAACAACCCACCGAGCTTCCGCCTCTTCATCTTCTAATTGATTTATCTCAAAAATCCCTTCTTTGACTGTTCCCACAATATATTCCGCATCAGGGATGATTTTTTCTGCCGCTGCTAATACGGCTTTTGATGAACGGTAATTTTCCTTTAGTTCAGCAATTTCAGGATCAAAATCACTGACAAACTGTTTATTCATATAGTCTGGAGAGGAGCCGTTAAAGTGAAAAATGGATTGATTGGGATCACCCACCATCATGACATTGGTAAATTCATCATTAGCCAAAGCAAGTAAAAGCTGATATTGGGCATTATTCAAATCCTGTGCTTCATCTATGCAGATAGCAAAAAAACTCCGGCGATACAAAGCGGCTGTTTTGGGATAATTCACCAGTAAGCTATATGCAAGCAACAGTAAATCATCAAAATCAATAGCATTTTGAGCGCGTAAAATTTCCTGATAGTTTTGATACAGCAAAACGATATTTTCATCATCGGTGTGCTGTTCAAGTTCACTGTCAGCGATCAACTTCCGTTTTACCTCTGAGATAAAATCCAAAACACGATATCGAAATTTACTCTGCTCTTTATTATCCTGCGTTTTGTATTTGCTGGCATAGGATGGGGTCTGTTTAATCGCCTGTCCAACCAGTTCCAACCTATCTGCGTCATCTTCAAAAATATGAGGCATTTTCGCCAGACCAATCAAGTTGCCATGATTTTCCAGTATGGATTGGCAGAAGCTATGAAAGGTTCCTACAAAAACGCGCCCCTCTATTTCCGGTATATTACTTAATCGTTCCTTGATCTCCTTTCCTGCCTTGTTGGTAAAGGTCAGGGCAAGGACTTTTTTGTTGGTTTTAGTCAGTAAATGGCGTACTCTTTCCGTTAAAACCCGTGTCTTACCACTTCCTGCACTTGCCTTAACATAAATCGCGCCGTTTTCAGCATAGACAATTTCTTTCTGCTTTTCTGATAATTCAACTCGGGTTGTCATGCTTTTGCATCCTCAACTTTCAAAATAACGGCTGTCTTGCCAAACAGATCAATCACCTTTGGAGGTAATTCTTTATCACTTTCTACAATCTGTTCTGCTATGGCTGGGCCATATTGAGTTTTATTATCCGTGATGATCTCGTATAACTTATTGTCATCATAACTTTCTATTTCTGTTAATCGTTTTTTTTCTTTTGCTGCTCTATGTTGTTTATTCTCATAAACATCAAAAGAAGCAATAGCTTTTTTAATTTCATTACTAAAACCATCATTGATAAGCTGTTTTTCAAAGTTATTTCCATCATCAAGAAAAACAATACAATCACTTTCGTTTTTTGTGGAACCACAGCTTGAAAATTGCTGCTGGACACAAGCTTTAACATTTTTTTCTGGTGTGTTTTCCGCATCGCTGAAAATGAGCCAAGGGATTTTCAATGCTTCCGCAAATCTTAAAAATGGGAGATAACTTGTATGTCCACCCACACCTACAAAATCCAGCCCTATTTCAACAGGTGTTTTATTAAAGTGCTTTTGTGCAAAAATAGGTAGTGCCTGCTCTTCAGTTTCCCCTTCAAGAAAGACGATCAGCTTGGAGAAAAATATCTCCCCTCTGGTATTAATAACCTGCCGATCTATTTTCCTAATTTCTTCCTTTGTTAGACCGTCCGTCTCTATCCTGCCACAAGTTACGGTTTCATCTTTATAAAAATTACGTATTTGTCCTAACTTGGCCGTTGCGGCGATATAAGGCGAATGAGTAGCAATAATTTGTTGGCCTGCTATGGCATCTATCTGCCCATAAAGTTTTTTCTGGGCATTGGGGTGCAAATGGGCTTCCGGCTCTTCTATGGCAAGGACAGGAAAAAACACAGATTTTTCTTTTTTGGCATTTTTCGAAAGCAAAGCAATAAAAGACTTCAACGTCAACAGAGAAGACCAGCTTCTTGTCCCCATGCCATGGTATTCCATAGGAAAACTGTCATGGCTGTCGGTATAATAAATCGTTAAACCTTTATTCAAATCACGAATCTTTTTGGTAAAAGGTGTAATTTCTATCCCTTCACTGCGGGTATCCATTGCAGTATCAAGTTCTTTTAAGGTTGTCTTGATATTGGACAAGATATCGCTGCTGCTGACCGCCTTTTCGTTTAATAATTCAATCTGTCCTTCGATATCCTTGATGTCATCTGGGGAATATTCAATTTTGGACAACATCTTGCCAAGGTAAGAGCTTCTTAATTTTGTATCCTCCAGGATGTCTCGTTGGGCATCCATGTAAAAAAACGGTAATTTATCAAAATGAAAACTTTTCTTATTACCGTTTTCAATATCAAACCAATTAACATCCTTCTGGTTGAAATCTGGCCAGTCTTTTAAAATAAATTGCTGGCCATTGTAGCTGTTTTTTATCGCATCAAAAGTAATGATTGTTCTAAGCGGGACAAAGCTATTGTTACCATCAATGCGGATTCTTTCTGTGGTGAACACAGTTTCCCAATCGTCTAAAAAATCTTCACACTGTTTGCCATCACCATCGACGGGAACAATCAATAGGTCGACGATTATTTTTTTAGATACCGAATTTCCCTTAATAAAAAAATCGTCCTGCGAGATAAATTGATGATTGCCCAATGCCAATTGCAAGGCCTTGAGAAAGGATGTTTTTCCGGCATTATTCATGCCCGTCAAAATCGTAGTTTGCTCAAGCGTTACTTCAATATTTTCTAATCCCCGAAAACCTGCAATGCGAACGGTTTTTATTAAAATACTCATGTCAATGATTCCTTGTCATATTGTACCCAGACTTCACCTATTATATACTACCCACCCCCGCACTGTTTTTCAAACCCAAAAATACATCAACGACAACTCTCTCGTCCCAATTTATCGAGATTGGCGAAGCACATCTCAGAGATGGAAAGCGGTGTGATTGCGAGTTTGAGCCCCCGACGTATGCTCAAGCCCACTCCGACGATCCATCGTCACGATGACAGGTCTTTGCCGATGGCCAAACTCAAGCCGAAAGGTATCTGAGGTAGGATCGGGGGATTTTAAGGCAAATTAGAACGAAAAGAGGGATTTTATCTTCCTACCATCACCGCACCCAAGTCGAGCATTGCCTTTTTGACTAAAATCCCATAGGATCCACAGTATGGAAAAGGCCGAAATAAAGAAAAACAATTGGGTTGCATGGTCAGAAGATGAGGTTAAGCTGCTCAAGAGACTTTTCCCGCATGGGAGAGCAAGGG
>SDBU01005522.1_pt1 | contig 15102 bp, 12 predicted proteins | sample 2277071 | NCBI WGS metagenome assembly SDBU01 (sample SAMN10397929, study PRJNA504765) | marine sediment metagenome | isolation source: marine sediment core GS08_GC12, 126 cmbsf | place: Arctic Ocean: Gakkel Ridge, Loki's castle | collected 2008
TTTGATCTATCCCACACAGCATATACATATCTACCGGAGCTATCTGTAGCTATTTGAGAGTCATTAGCAGTCCCTCCTGGATCAGATAGATTAGGAGCTTCTCCAGTTGGCGTTGTAGCTGGATTAGAAAAATTAACATTTATAGCAAAAATTGATGAATTCAATATAATTGCAAGCAAAATTATATAGCTTTTTAACATTTTGAACATCTTCTATACCTTTTAAAGATTAAGTAAAGAAAAAAAAGATATACTATTTTTTTTATATTATCCAGAAATTTTATAAAAATGCAGTAATTCCCGAAAACGGTTTTCTCCTGGATAATCAAAAAAAAGCTATCGTAATCTTTTTTGGAAAACTTTATCATCTTTTCTCAAAAACTAAGCATTATCATGAAAACATTAAGAAAATATTGCCCTGCAAAAAAACATATCATTAAAAATTGTCCAATTTGTAGTAAAATTTAATAAAAAATAAGGAGTTTTTATCATGAAATTTTATATTGCAACAAGTTTACTTAGAGCAAAAGATCACAACATTGTTAGAGATGCCCTAATAGAGCTTGGTCACACTCTAACTTATGATTGGACTACACATGGAAATGTAAAATGCACAACTACAGAAAATTTAAGAAAAGTTTCTAATAAAGAATTAAATGGGATAAAAGGGGCAGATATTTTAATTGTTTTAATTCCAGGAGGTTTTGGTACACATGTTGAATTAGGAGCTGCTTTAGCCGCTAATAAGAAAATTATTTTATTTAGCCAAGATGAAAAATATTTCCTTCCCTCCAAAGATACATGCGCTTTTTATCATGATCCTAGCTGCCTTCACATAGTCTCTTCTTTAGATAACCTAAGTGAGATTTTTGATGCACTTAATGCTACTGAAAAAGAAAAGCCTTTTTCTAATATTTAGATCAGAGTCTATCTCTGGTATATTAAGGTAATAAATATTTTTAAATTTTTCATATAAATTACTTTAATTAAAAAAAACATTTACTATTAATAAAATCTTTTTCTTTTACCTTAAATTAAAATATAATTACAGCCTACAACAAACAAATTGTTTCTAATTAATAAATTATGTAGTATAATTGCATTATTAATTAGTTTATTAAAAATAGGTGATGCATGAGCGGTACAAGTTCAATTAATTCTTTTGATATGCCCGCAGATCAACTTGTAAGAGAACTTCAAATTGATTTAGAAAACAAAAATCTATTTTCGGGTTTAGATATTTATAATATGGGATCGGCTTCTCAGAAAGTCACTTTAATTAAATTGTGTAACTCCGAGAGAGAGACACTTCTTCACCTTTTGGCAAATAAAATCCTTGATAACCAAGAAGAAGAACAAGACACTAGCTTCCTTAGAAAGAGCGCTTTTGAAATCTTAACAACAGGTAAGATCCAAAAAGATTTAAAAGACATTGTTAATGTTGAAGACGCAAACGATTTTAGTTTTCTTGATTTCGCAATTTTTATTAAAAATGAAAAATTAAATTTCGTATATCAAATACTCAAGCTTATTCCTAAAGAAGATCGAGCTATATGCAAAAGAGACATAGGTTCAGAGGACTTTCAAGCTGAATTAGAAACCCAAGATGTAGAAACTTTATTCGGTTTTTTTAAATTGTCTAATGATAAAACCTCTTTAACAAAAAAATGCGGCCCAAAAAACGTAACACTATTACACATCTTAGGAATGCAAATCATTAAAAACCAAGCAAAAAAGCAAGACATAAGCTATCTTATGGATATCACTCTTAAAATATTAAAAACAAAAGCTCTAAAAAAAGATTTAAAAAATCTAGTGACTGCATTAGATGAAGACGGTCAATGTTTTCTTGATTATGCAGTTTTATGTAGAAGTGAAAAACTAAATTTCATGGATGACGTATTAAAGCTTATTCCAATAGAAGATAGAGATGAATGTCTTAGATTTATATTTCAAAGAGTATTAAAAAATGAAGATTTAGATGCTGCTTTAGCTCTTTTTTATCTATCTAAAGATTCTGAGAAAACATCACTTGCTAAAATACAAATCCCAAAAAAAACGACTTTAATTCAAATGTTAGTAATGCGTATTTATCAAGATTTAGGAAAAAAAAGAACTAACGAACTTTTGGAGAAGCTAATCGAAGTTTTAAAAAAAATTGATCCTAAAGAGATAAAAGAGATAGCTAATTTACAAAATTCTACTGGACGAACTACACTTCATTTAGCAGCTCTTTGCAAAGATAAAACGTTAAATTTATTATCTGACCTTCTTAAATTTATGCCTTCACAAGATAGAGCTGCTTGTTTAAAAACGCAAGATTCCCTTCAAGGCTGGACACCCCTTCACTATTTAGCTAACGTAACTACACATGAAGATGATTTAAATCAAAGACGTATTCAAGAAATTCTAGACCTTCTTCCGAGTGAAAAAGATAAAAAAAATCTAGAAGAAATCAGAGATACTCACGGACGCAGTTATAGAGAAATTCAAGAAAAGAAAAAACAAGCTGAAGTATCTCATGAAAAAGAAGGTGATAGAAAAAAATATCTAGAAGAAAAAAGAAAAACCGGTTTAGCTGCAGTTATCGCCGCTCAACGGAATGCTACAAGCTCCCCCTTTAACCTTAAATCCCCTGACGCTGTAAAATGTTCTCAAAGCGGACTTAATATACCACCGACTCGCAGAGGTCTAATCGTAGCAGATTTTGGAATCCCACCACAAGAACCTAGAAGACCAAAAACACCCCCTCCCGCTCCAACTCCAAATTTATTAGAGTCTCTTGAACGCCCTATTTATGATGATTTAAAATAAAATTTTAATCTATTAAAACCTCAAAAGTTAACCTTATACCTACTATCATCTTAGAACTTTTGATAAAAGCGAAAATTATGTGTTTACAGGTTACAGAAGATTGATTAGCGAGATTTCAAACGAATAGTCATCACATCTTAGTAGCTGGAAATTTTATAATAGGCAATAACTATGAAGCCACTACTAAGGCTACAGATTTCTTTTTTCATCTTTAAGAAAAAATGAAATAGGAAAAGCCATGGAATCTTTAAAAAAGCTTTCAAATTATCTTCAATAATTCTGAGTCTATCTAAAAGATAATCAAGAAAACTCTTTATTAAATAAGCTCGTTGCAGAAAACAAAAATGATAAAGAATTGCAAGCTGAATTTAGAAATATTTCATTAAAAATTTTTGAAAACTATTTTTTTTAGTTTTATATTTTTTTTGCAAAAGATGAACCAACCTTTGCTTTAGTTTCGATATTTTCTCTGCTCATTTCGATCAAATCATCATCGAACTTAATTTGATTTTTCTCAAAGAGTAAAACTATAGAAGAAGCGCCAAGTGAAAAATAGCCTTTTTCCTCCCCTTTTTTATATTCAGTATTTGGAAAAAAAGTTTCATTTATAGCTCCAACGTTTGTAGCTCCTATTTCAATATATAAAATATCTGAAAAATTTTTAGTTTTTAAAATGGTTAACATTCTTTTATTTTCAGATAGGATTTTAATGTTTTTTCTAAGAGCTATTGGATTTACAGAATATAGATATCCATTTATTAATTTAGCCTCTCCTGGAGTGCAATCTACTGGAAAATGAAATCTGTGATAATCATCTGGAGCGAGTCTACAAAGAAGCATTGCACCATTAAAGTATTTTTCAGCTAACTTTTCATCTTGTAGAAATTCATTTAAGTTAAATTTATGATCTTTAATAGAAAAATTATCAATGTTAGATACTTTGGGAAAAGCTAAAAACCTCCCATCTGAGGGAAAGGCTAAAGTATTGCCATCTAGATCAATTTGTCTCACATCTTTTTTTAGTTTTCTAATAAAAAAATCATTAAAAGATTTGAAATCATCTACATTTTTTTCAAACTCCCCTTCATCTATATTAAAGTGTTTGATAAAGGGTTTAATTTTAAATTTAGAAGTTTTTTTTGAGTTTATAAACCCATAAAACTTTGATAAAAAAGAAACTTTTGTGAAGAAAAAAAGAAAAAATTTTGATAAAACATTATTGCTATATAAAAACTCTAGCGCAGTTTTAAAATAGACCTTTTCTACTATTTTTTTCTTTTTTTCTCTATCGAAGAGATATCTTTTACCCATAAACAGATTTATACAAAATATTCATCAAATAAGCAACGTTTAACTTCTTTTGTAAAAATCCCTATTTGGCAGGATCTATTAAAATTTAATTGACAACAAAACTATTTTTTTTAGATGATAAAATTTAATTGTTTTAAAAAAACATCTCATCCATTGGAGAAAATTTATGTACAAAGCTCTATTTTGTTTATTTATTTTAAGTATATCTTCCATTAAAGCGGAAAATAATAACTGCACACCAAATTCAATACCAAAAAATGCAAAGCCAGAGCCTTGCTGTGATATTCCGAAAGAGCCTACAACATCTGCTTATAACGCTCCTGCAAGAATAGATGTTTGCGGATCTAAAGATGGATATCTAACACTAAGCTTTATTTACTGGAAGATAGAAGAAAATATTTTCGTTGCTCAATTTAAAGCTGATGGCACACCTGCTGATAATGACAGAACTAAAATATCTACAATGGACTACGATTATAAACCAGGCTTTAAAATAGGCGGTGGATATAATTTTGAATATGATGATTGGAATGCATACATAGAATATACAAGGTACCATGCAACAAATTCTGTTTCTAGAACAAGACCTAGTTGGTCCCAGTTTATGGAACCTGTATATAATAGGGTAACAACTAGTTCAGGCGATAAGATAGATTTTAAACTTAAATTAGAATATGACTTTTTAGATTTAGATCTCAGTAGATGGCAATATGAAGGTCAAAAATTTTTATTAAAAGCTTATTTAGGACTTCATGGAGCTAGATTAGATCAAAATATAACATCTGTTTTTAAAATAGATTCTCTAAGTATTACAAACAATACAATTTATACCTTAAAGCAATGGATGATTGGTCCAAGAATTGGATTTTATTATAAATGGAAAATTTTAAATTCTCTTAGCATTACCGGAAAAGGATCAACTGCTATGTTGTATCAAAAATTTACAAAAATATTTTTAAGGCAAGAAGATCAAGATTTAGCAACAGTTGGTGCTGCTACATTAACAACTACCGAGAGAAAAAGGAGTTCAGTAAATGGACTATTTGAACTAATGATAGGGTTTGAATATGACAAATATTTTTATCAAAACCAATATCATTTTAATTGTTTAGCTGGATATGATCTTCATGGTTTAGCATCGCATATTTTGCCTCCAGGTTGGCTGGCTTTGCATGGATTGACTCTAAGCGCTAGATTAGATTTTTAATTTTATAAAAAAATGAAAAACACAAAAAGAGAAAAAAGATGAAAATTTTTAAGTCAGTAATCTTATCTATCTTATTTTTGATTTTGCTAAGTATATCTTGCACAGGCTGCGGCGGGGGTGGTGGAGGCGGAGGGAATACCAATGGAGAAGTTGATGTTGGAATAAATGGACAATTTAATCCTGATCCAATAGTTACTCCAGTTCCTCAATAAAAAAATGAAAATTAAATTAATTTTTAATTAAAAAAAATAGATTTTTATTATCTTTGAGTATTTTCTTTTCTAAGAAGTGAATAGATACAAACATCTAAATACTTACCATTTGAAAAAATAGCTTCTCTAGCAATACCTTCAAAAATATATCCACATTTTTGAGCAACAGCAATAGAAGCTCTATGATAATCTGGAATAGCTAGTTGCAACCTATTTATTTTTCTATTAGAAAATAAAAACGAAGAAAAAACCTTTAGAGCTTCTTTCATAAAACCTTTGCCACGATTTTTTTCATCGAAGATTATATATTTAAGCTCTTGAGCATCTAAAAAAATAGATTTTATATAAGATATCATTCCGATGATTTCATTTTTTAAATCTAAGATAAGAGCGAGACCTTTATCCGCTTGCCAAAATCCTGTTGATTCATACTCTTTTTTGAAGTTATATTCAGATTCAATATCAAATGGAAAAAACTCATTTTGCATTTGAGCTAACTCCAAAATAGAAAAAAAATGATCTAGCTCAGATATTTTTATAGGTCTGATTTTTACGTTTCTGCCTTCTATCATTTTTAACCATTTTTTGTGGAAGCATTTTAAATTTTATATCTTTTATAAAAAAAAGTAAATATAAAAAAACAAAATTTGAAATTTATCAAATTAAAATTATAAATATGCAAATTATCTGCAACCAAGACAAAAAATGCCTAGTTGCGATTTTATTCTCGTAGATAACTTGTGCGAAATTTCAATATAGCTTAAAATCAGATAAAATAATAGGAAAAAATTTATATGTTTGGACTTTTAAAAAAAATTATTGGCACCGCTCAAGGAAGACAATTAAAAAAATATTTCAAAATTGTTCAAAAGATCAATGAAATCGAAAAGTCATATCAAAGTTTATCAGAAGATGAAGTTATTGATAAGACTGAAGAGTTCAAAAAAAGATATAAAAATGGAGAGAATTTAGATTTAATTCTACCGGAGGCTTATGCAGTTGTTAAGAACATCTGTAGAAGACTAATGGGCACTGACATACATGTATCTGGATATGATCAAAAGTGGGATATGATCCCCTACGATGTTCAAATTGTTGGCGCTATTGGAATGCACTACGGTGCAATTGCAGAGATGCAAACTGGAGAGGGAAAAACCCTCACAGCTTCGATGCCACTTTATCTAAATGCACTCACCGGAAAAGCAACTCATCTAGTAACTGTAAACGATTATTTAGCAAAAAGAGATAGTGAATGGATTGGAACAATTTTCAAAAAGTTAAATTTGGAAGTTTCATCTTTAACAAATGATGTAGAACCACATAAAAGAAAAGATGTTTATGCAGCAGACATCGTTTATGGAACAGCATCAGAGTTTGGGTTTGATTATCTAAGAGATAACTCAATGGCAACAACAAAAGATGAACAAGTTCAAAGAAAACCATATTTTGCAATAATCGATGAGACCGATTCTATTTTAATTGATGAAGCTAGAACTCCACTTATTATTTCAGGACCAGCTCCTGAAAGCAGACAGATGTATGATGAACTAAAAGCAAATGTATCTTTGCTTGTTAAGAATCAAAGAGATTTATGCTCACAAGTAGCAACAAGATCTAGAAAAACTCTATTAAATCTAGGTATTTTAGATGAAACAGATAGAAAACTTACTAAACAAGAAGAGAGTGCTAAAAAACTAGCTTATCAAGATCTTTGGAAAGTTAGTAAAGGTACTCCTAGAAATAAAATCTTAAAAAAAATAAAAGAAAATCCCGATTTTAGAGCAGAGCTTGAAAAAATAGAGACCTATTTTCATGTAGATCAAAATAAAAAAGAGAAAGCTTCAATTCTATCATCGCTTTTTATCGTTATTGATGAAAGATCTAGTGAATATGAACTTACAGATAAAGGGATATCCTCTTGGGCTAAAATCTCAAATGATATTGACGCAAAAAATGATTTTATGATGTTGGATTTAGGCTATGAATATCTAAAAATTGATGAAGATAAAAGTCTAACAGATCAAAAAAAGATAGAGAAAAAAGTTCATCTTAGAGAAGAAGATGCTAAAAGAAAAGAGAGATCTCATAATTTAAGACAACTTTTTAGGGCTCATCTTTTAATGGAAAAAGATGTCGATTATATTGTAGATCAAAGCGAGATAATAATAATCGATGAGAATACAGGAAGACCTCAACCCGGCAGAAGATTCTCAGATGGACTACATCAAGCTATTGAAGCAAAAGAAAATGTACATGTTCAAAGAGAGACTCAGACATATGCAACAATAACACTTCAAAATTATTTTAGGATGTATGAAAAATTAGCCGGAATGACAGGAACGGCAATTACAGAAGCGCATGAGTTTAAACAAATCTATCAGTTAGATGTTTTAGAGATACCTACATATTGTAACTGTAAAAGAAAAGATACCGATGATAAAATTTACATGACAGAGAGAGAAAAATATGTAGCTATTTTAAAAGATATTAAAAAGCTTTATATGAAAGGCCAACCAATACTTATCGGAACAGAATCTGTAGAGATTTCAGAAAAACTCTCTAGAATATTAAAGCAAAACAAAATCTCACATAATGTTTTAAATGCTAAAAACCATCAAAGAGAAGCTGAGATCATTGCTGATGCCGGCAAAAAATCTCAGATAACAATCGCAACAAACATGGCTGGTAGAGGAACGGACATAAAGCTTTCTGATGAAGTAAAAAATCTAGATGGCCTACACGTTATTGGAACAACTCGTCATAACTCAAGAAGAATAGATAGACAGTTAAGAGGCAGATCAGCTCGTCTTGGCGACCCTGGATCTGCACAGTTCTATGTGTCTTTTGAAGACTCATTAATGAGACTTTTCGCATCTCCTAGACTTACTTCTATGCTACAAAGATTTAGACCAAAAGAGGGCGAAGCTATTTCCGCTAAAGTATTAAATAGATCGATAGAAACCGCTCAAAAAAGAGTTGAGCAAAGAAATTTCATGATGCGCAAACATACGATCGAATATGACGATGTAATGAATAAGCAAAGGCAAGAGATCTATTCCTTTAGAAATGATCTATTAAATTCTGAAAATTCTATTGATTTAGCAAAAGAGGTAATTGAAAGCATAGTAATTAGTAAGGTTTCAGAGTTTTTTCAAGACAAACAAACTCTTTGGGATCCTCAAGGATTTGTTTCGTGGCTTGTCTCTAACTTCCCGGTTAGCTTTGATATAAAAGCTTTTGATGATGATTACATTGATATTACCGATATTGAAAAAATAGCTACTCAAAAAATACTAGATGTTTTTGATGAAAAATTAAAAATCCAAAAAAGTCTAATTATAAACTTTAAAAAATTAGAAGAAGAAAAAGATGTTTTAGATGTTTTAAACAATGTTATTAAAAATATAATGATCAGTAAAATAGATACACTTTGGCAAAGCCATCTTCTTCACATAGATTATTTAAGAACAGATGTTGGTTTAGCAACGGTTGCTCAAAAAGACCCATTAATTGTTTTCAAACAAGAATCATTTTCACTCTTCGATACATTTTCTAATAAACTAAAAATGTCCATTGCATCTGATCTATTTAGATTTGAGATGATTCCACCGAAAGACTCACTTCAAGAAACGATTAAACACTTACAGTTAGATACACAAAAATCTTTTGTTCCTCAGCCAGATGAAATAACTGCAAAACAAAATAATCAAAAGCCGAAAGATATAAAACCAGCTCCAGTTGTAAGTGAAAATAAGGTTGGTAGAAATGATGATTGTCCTTGTGGTAGTGGGAAAAAATATAAAAAGTGTTGTGAATCGTTAAGTTGATTTTAAAAAAAGTAATTATTACTTAACTAGCTCCCCTTCTGAAGTTTTTAAATCCGATTGCGTAAAAAAAAATCGCAGTTCTTCATTTTTGCAGTACCCAATAAGCTTTTTATTTTCTGAATCTCCAACATCTAATCAAATATAAAATAAAAAATCATATTGTTTTTGAATAAATACTTTTTTTATTATTTTAATAAAATGAGCATCGTTGAACCGAGAGGCCAAGTGCAAAATATTTTCACCAAAAACATTTTGCAAGTCTAATAATACCCTTTATCAAACACTTAAGAATCTAAAGCAGAAAAAAAAGTTTAATATTGAGTGACTTATAAACAAGCTTTAGTCCCCCAAGAAGATAAGAAGCTTTAATCTATTATTGTTATAGAAAGTTCTTTTTAAAAATTTGATCTATTTCTTTTAAAAGATTTTTATTATTATCAAAATTACTTATCTCAAATCTTTGAACTCTATCAAAGAGAGGAATAGCATCAACTGATGAACTATCCGCATTTGCAATTTTTACTACTGTAAAAAATGCAATTTTATTACATTCTTTATCTTTATTTTCTCTAACCTCTTTTTTCAAAGATAATTTAAAAAAACCGTTTCCAGTTTTTATAGAAGGTGTAATAAATATTATGGTTATATCCTTCCCGGAATATGCCTTTTCAGTTTTTGCTTCATGAAGAAATACTAAATCGGCTAAAGGGACACGTGTACTATAAACTCTATAATCGCCATCAAACATTTGAATCTCCTTTTAAACAAAATAAGCACACATTAAAATTCATTTAAGGTTTTTCTAACAACTAGAAAATAAATTAAAAATAATTCTTTATAAAAAAAGCAATAATTAATCTAAATTTTTAAGTCCTTTAAAACCAAAATATACAAGGGGAATAGAAATCAGAGAATATAAAAACCAAAACTTTGCATTCCATTTTAGATATAAAACTCCATTTTGAGAAAAGACTAAAAGCAAAATACTAAAGACCAAAATATTAATACCAGTCCAAAAAAGTGCTGTAGGAATTAGAGCATTCTTTTCTTTCTCAATTGGCGCTGAATCATCTGCATGCTCTTCTTGATTGTCTTTATCACCTTTTTCAATACCGCTCTCTTCTTCGTAGTACTTAGAAGAAGCTGTTTGAATAGCTTTAGGTTTGTAAGGCGGTGGATAGAGCGACGACAATGTCTCTTCATAAGATAGAGATTTTACATCATCTTGACTTTTTTGCTCCGGAAGATCTTCCTTTTTTTCAAAAACATTGCTGCCACAATATGGGCAAAAAATAGCATCCATTGAAATACTTCCATCGCAGCTGGGACACATTTTTGTTAGCTCTTCTTGCATTCTTTCTCCATTTAACTACTTTAATTATTAACAAAAAAACGAGCTTTTGAAAAGCAAAAAACAAAGTTTCTAGAAACTAATAATAAAATAATATAAATTATAAAAAAAAGATAGGAAATATATATGTCAGATAAAAATTTTGATTTAGCGATAATAGGAGGAGGACCGGGCGGCTATTCAGCAGCTATAAGATCTGCTCAAATGGGTAAAAAAGTTGCTTTAATTGAGAAACAATTTTTAGGTGGAGTTTGTTTAAATGTTGGATGTATTCCAACGAAAGCTCTTCTATCGTCAACGGATGCACTAGATATCATAAAAAAAGCTGACACATTTGCTATTCATGTTGAAAAAGTTAGTTTTACCCTAGAGGGTATGATTGAGAGAAAAGATAATATTGTAAGAGATTTAAGAAAAGGATTAGAAGGACTTTTACTTTCGAATAAAATTCAAATAATAAAAGGAAAAGGAAAATTTTTATCTAAAAATGAAATTGAGATAACAGGACAAACAAGTGAAAAAATTTCAGCTGAAAACATAATTATCGCAACTGGATCTTATCCTACTGAAATACCAAATATTAAAGTTGATCATAAAAAAATTTATAACTCTAATTCACTACTATGTTTAAAAAAACAGCCAAAATCCATGGTTATAATCGGCGGAGGATATATAGGCTGTGAATTTGCTTCTTTTTACACTCGCTTAGGCGTGAAAGTTACAATAATAGAAGCTCTTCCTTCAATTTTATACTCTCATGGAAAAGATTTAGCTAAATTATTATCTGGCTCTTTTAAAGCAGAGGGAGTTGATTTAAAGGTAGCTACAAAAGTTTTAAAATGTGAAGAAACAGCAGACGGTATTGAAGTGTATTTAGATAATAATGAAGTTATAAAATCTGAGATCGCTCTTTTAGCGGTAGGCAGAAAACCTTTAACTCAAGATCTAAATTTAGATGCTTTAAATATTCAAATGGGAAAACAAGGTGAGATAATAGTAGATGATCAAATGAGAACATCTTCACCAAATATTTTTGCTATTGGAGATGTAATTGGGAAGTGGATGTTAGCTCACACGGCTGTTCATGAAGCTTTAGTTGCTGTAGATACAATTCATGGAATTGAAAGTAAAATGGATTTTTCAGCTGTTCCAGCAGTAATTTTCACAAAACCCGAAATTGCAATTGTCGGTCTCACTCCTGATAAAGCAAAAGAAAAAAATATGGATGTTGAGATTGCAAAATTTCCTTTTACAGCGCTTGGAAAGGCGCACGCTCTTAGTGAAAAAAAAGGTTTTGTAGATGTTGTCATTGATAAAAAAACTAAAATAATTTTAGGCGCTCAAGCAATAGGTCCTTCTGCTTCTATTTTAATAGCAGAAATGGGGCTTGCAATTACCAATAAATTAACAGCTAATGCTGTAATCGATACTATCCACGCACATCCAACTCTTCCAGAGAGCTGGCAAGAAGCTCTTTTAATCACTCTTAACAGACCTCTTAATTTCCCTCCAAATTTAAAACTATGAATTTCCCGAAGTTTTTAAGAAAAAAATTAATTATCGGTCCTCTTAACAAAACTATTGAAACCATAAAAAAAAATAAAATTCACACTGTATGTACTGAAGCTAATTGTCCAAATAGATTTGAGTGTTTTTCAAAAAAAACAGCAACTTTTTTAGCTCTTGGAAAAAAATGCACAAGAGCTTGCGCTTTTTGCGATATAGATTTTCAAAAATTTTCAAAAGCGCCCGATCCAAGAGAACCTTTTAATATTGCAAAATCCGCTAAAATATTAAAGCTTAAACACATAGTTATAACTATGGTTGCAAGAGATGACCTAGATGATAAAGGAGCAAATCATTTTTGCAAAATAATCTATGAAGTGAAAAAATTAAACCCAAAATCTACTATAGAAACTTTAACATCTGACTTTTCTTTGAAATTTGATTTAATTGACCTTGTTTTAGATGAAAAGATAGATATTTTTAATTATAACATAGAAACGGTTAGACGAATTTCTCCAATAATAAGACATAAGGCCACATACGCTAGTAGTTTAAAGATTTTAAAATATGCAAAAGAATCAAAAAAAGTAAAATTTGTAAAATCAGGTTTAATGGTTGGGGTTGGAGAAACTAAAAAGGAAGTTTTTCAAACAATCAAAGATCTAAACGAAGCAGGGGTTGATATAATAACAATTGGCCAATATCTATCCCCTAATAACAAGAAATACCCCATCAAATCTTTTGTAACGCCTAAAGAGTTCCAGGAATATAAAGATTTCGCAAAGAAGATAGGCGCAAACAATATCTATGCAGATCCTTATGTTAGATCTAGTTATAACGCTAAAGCCATTCTAAATAAAGCCTTGTTTAAATAAATAAAATTAACAAAAAATCTTATCTTTAACTTAATTTTAAAAATATATTGATTTGTAATTATTTATTTATTACGTTGCAGTTTTAGAGGAAGAAAATAAATCAATATTTTACATGCTATTTGAAACAACAATGAAGCATCACAATATTGCCAGTATTATTTTAGCTGGCGGGAAGGGAACGAGGCTTCATCCATTAACTCTATACCACTCGAAACCTGCAGTTTCATATGGAGGAAGATATCGACTAATAGATATCCCGATATCTAACTCACTAAACTCAAACATCCGTCAAATACTCGTTATCGGACAGTATCTTACAACAGAGATAGGCCATCATCTCTCTCAAACCTATCAATTTGATAATTTTTTTCCGGGAAGGTTAGATCTGATCACTCCTGAAGAAAAACCAAATGGCGAGAGAATTTTTTTTAATGGTACAGCAGACGCTATTAGAAAAAACTTAGATAAGATTCTAGAGCTTCCTGTTGATTTCTTTTTAATTCTCTCTGGAGATCAACTCTATAACATTGATTTTCAAAAAATGTTTAACTTTGCTAAAGAAAAAGATGCAGATTTAACAATAGCATCTCTACCCGTTAGCGAACAAGATGCAAAAAGGTTAGGTCTTTTAAAAATTAATAAAGACTCATACATAGTAGATTTTTTTGAAAAACCTCAAGAGAATGAGATTTTAAATAATTTTAGATTAAATGAAACCCTCGATAAAGAATGTAAAATCACAAAAGAAAAACCTTTTTTAGGTTCTATGGGCATCTACATCTTTAAGAGAAACGCTTTAAAATCACTTCTCTTAGAAGATCCAAGAGAAGATTTTGGGAAACACTTAATTCCAACGCAGTTAAAAAAAGGAAAAGCAGCCTCTTTTGTTTATGATGGGTATTGGGAGGATATTGGAACTATAAAATCTTTTTATGATGCAAACCTTGCCCTTACAACATCTAATTTAGGGCTTAAAATATATGATGAAAAAAACCCAATATATACATGTGCGCATCATCTTCCCGGAGCCAATATAAAAACTACTAAAATAACAAACTCAATAATTTGTGAAGGCTCAGTTATTGAAGCTAAAGAGATAACTCACTCAATGATAGGTCTAAGAACTAAAATAAAAAAAGGCACTATAATCAAAGACAGCGTTTTTCTTGGAAACTCAACATATACATCTCCTGAGCAAACAAAAGACGTTCTGCCAGATGTTTTTGAAATTGGAGAAAACTGCACGATCGAAAAAACAATAATCGATGAGCATGTAAAAATTGGAAACAATGTAAAACTAATAAATAAAAATAATTTAACATCATTTGATAGCGAAAATATCTATGTTCGAGATAGTATAATTATAATAACAGCAGGAACTATCTTGCCGGACAACTTTGAATTTTAAATGCAAATTTTTGCTATTTCAGATCCACATCTCTCCCTTTCAACTCCCGATAAAAACATGCAAGATTTTGGAGATACTTGGAAAGACTATCAAGAAAAAATTAAGAACAATTGGGAGAAAAATATAACTGATAATGATTTGGTATTAATCCCAGGGGATATCTCATGGGCAATCAAATTCAAAGACGCTCTGATAGACTTAGAATGGATCCATGACCTACCAGGTAAAAAAGTAATAATAAGAGGAAATCATGACTATTGGTGGCCTTCTGCTACCAAATTAAAAGAAGCTCTTCCCCCATCTATTTCTTTTATTCAAAATAATTCTCTTAATTTTGGAGAGATTTCGATTGCGGGAAGTAGACTTTGGGATAGCACTGAGTACAATTTTAAAGATTATATTAACTTTGTATTCAATCCTAAAGAAAGAAAAGATCTTCAAGGAAATATTCACAAAGATCTATCTGAGAGAATTTTTATAAGAGAAATTGAAAGGCTAAAGCTTAGTTTAGAAGGGATCGATAAAAATGCTAAAACTAAAATTGTTATGACTCACTACCCTCCCATTTCAGCAGATTTAAAAGATTCAAAAG
>SDBU01005523.1_pt1 | contig 15100 bp, 26 predicted proteins | sample 2277071 | NCBI WGS metagenome assembly SDBU01 (sample SAMN10397929, study PRJNA504765) | marine sediment metagenome | isolation source: marine sediment core GS08_GC12, 126 cmbsf | place: Arctic Ocean: Gakkel Ridge, Loki's castle | collected 2008
GTTGAGTAGATATAGATTATTAATTGAAACATTCGCTTTTAATTGTATGGAAGAATTAGAAAAAAGTAGAGGCGTAGCCGATGAGGTGAGGAATGATGGTAAAAAGAAAAAAACCACTTAATTGGACTCAAAATATTGAAGCTGTATTTAATGAAGAAGAATTAGATAAATTTGTTAAGGAAGGGTATTTAGAAAAAATATGGAGGTCAGGAATAAAACATTATATTAAAAAAGGATGTAGGAAATGGTTTCAAGAAAAATGACCAACCCCTGCCGTAATATGAAAATGAAACATTTTCAATCCTCAAACAAGTTTGAGGAAAACACAAAGGATATGGAAATTAAAAGAATTTCCAATCTTCCAAATCAAGATTTGAAAGAGAAGATATTTAGAGATTGTAAAAATTGTCAGTATTTTATTAATAAATATATGGAGGGTGATGCTGATGGATATTGTAAAGATTTAGAAGAAGAGGTATCTTTTGGAAAAAATAGATGTAAATTTTTCAAACAAAAAATCTCAAGAGGTGGAATAAATGGAAATAAAAACAACAACCCAAATTGAAAGGAGATTAAGAGAACTTATTTTAGATGCTAAAGATTTAGAAAGAATAGATAAAAGAGAAAAGTTTTGTGAGAAGAAATGGATTGCTGTTGATGATTTGGTTTCACAATTAGAAGATTGGAACAATACTGATGGTTTAAGTTTATATGATGTTATAAATAAAATAGAGGCGATGAAATAAAATGGTGAAAAAGAAAGAAACTTTAGCAGAAAAACTAAGTAAGGATATTATGCAAATAGTTGCAGTGAGTAATAAAGTTAGATTAAAGATTTTAATAGCATTATTCATTTCAGATGTTTTAGATAAAAAGAAAAAAATAGGCAAAGCCGAAGGTGAAAAATGGAAATAATTGAATTAATGTTTATTTGTAGTGAATGTAGAGAACAATTCGATACTTTTGGAGAATGTAATTTCCACACGAAAAAAGTATGTAGAGCAGATAACATTCCTGAAGTCATAGTTAAAAAAGTAGGCTCAAAGCCAATGAGGTTAAATGATGGAACATATAATAAAAGAAGGAAGTAGAAAACATGTAATTAGTTGGTTTGGAGAAATACAAACAGATGGAACTATAAAAAGTGGAAGGGTATGTTCAGAACCAGATTGTAAGATTAATAAGCCAATGAGGTAAAATGATGGAAAAAGAAACAGGAGCAATATGTGGAGATGGAATGTGTCCTTATATTCCTTGTAAAGATTATCCTAACTGTAAACATATAAAAGTAGAGGCTTCAGCCTCAAAACCCTGCTGTAAAAACACAAAGGAGAAGAATATGAAAATCAAAGATTTTCAATCATTCAATAAATTGAATGTATTGAAGATTATTGATAACTATGAAAAGGATTTATTAAAGTGTGTTGAAATGTTTAGTGACCCTCTTCAGCGATTACATTGTCAAAACCTTGTTTTTATTGGACATTATAAAGAGAAGGGATTAAAATCAAAAATAAAGGGGATGAAATGAAAAACAACACTCAACTTGAATTTATAATTGTAAAACCTACTTGTAACAGAACATGGAGACAAACAAGAAATTCATTATCAATATGTTGGTGTCCTTATTGTGAAACATCCGAAGGATTTAAAGAAGTTAAAAATGAACAAAAGAAACCAATCTAAATTAATAGTTGTATGGGTTGTTTTATTTTTAGTAGGTTTATTTTTAACATCATTATATTTTGGTTTTGAACAATATAATAATATTTATCATAGAGGTGATTGTTATGTTTAGAAAAAGAGTTATTTTAATATTAATTATATTTTCTATTTTGTTAGTTGGTTGTAATAATAAACCATTTGGTGAATACCCAAGAGTTTTTGACGGTGAATGTATTAGCCAATATGGTAATATTATATTTAACGGTCATTGGACAAATTTAAGTAAAGGAAAAGAGACACTAAAAGATTGTTGTTGTGTAGATTATGATGAGTTCATTTGTCATTGTCCTTATCAAAGTCAAGATGAGATATCATTTTTTGTGAGAGGATAAAAATGTACAAACTAGGAGATAAAGTACAACTACATAAAAACGTAGCACAACAAGGCGGAGCCAATCAACGTCCATTATTTGGTGTTGTTGTACATAAACGTACTAAACAATACATAAGTGTATATTGGGTGATGAAGAATAATACTACATTTTTTGAGAAGGATGTACACATTAAAGTATTGGAACATTATCCAAATCTGTTTACACGTATATCAAGATGGATAAAACGTGAGAAAATATTACAAACAGAAGATATATTAAAAGATTTTAGGTGATGAAATGAAACTAATCAACAAAATAGCATTAAAATTAATCAGTTGGTATGAATGGTACATAAAGACAGATTTAGAAAAAGAATTAGAGCAAAGAGCAGAAACAAAGAAATTAGGATTGTCTTTGAATTATAAGAGGAATATTAAGTAACATAATCCCCCCATCTAAAGATGGGGGCTTTTAACAGGAGGTTAAGAAGTTGATAAGAAAAATTAAAGATATAGAATTGGAGATACCAAAACCTTTGGATTTAAGATTAAGACCAGATGGTAAGTTTGAAATATATTTCAAAGAGGCTATGTAATGTTAGAAACAAACAAGAAATATCAAATAATCTATGCAGACCCACCATACCCTCAAAGGAAGGGGGGATTAAGGAAAGTAAGACCTAATCAAGATAGAAAGCTAGATTATCCTACATTAAATCTTGAAGAGATAAAGGATATATTATCTAAGTTTCAAGGAGATGTTTTATTCTTATGGACTATAGATAAATTCCTTTTTGAATCTCAAAAGATAGGTGAAGAATTAGGATATAAACTTCACGATAGAATTATATGGGATAAAGAGAATGGTACTGCCCCTGCATTTACGATTAGATTTTCAAAAGAATATTTACTTTGGATGTATAAGAAACCTATGTTAAAAGTAGCTCAAGAAGTTAGAGGTAAGTTTACAGATGTAATAAGAGAGAAAGCAACAAAACATAGTAAGAAACCTATTAAGGCTTATGAATTAATTGAAGCCTTATATCCTACTCAAAGTAAAATAGAATTATTTGCGAGAAACAAAAGAAAAAGATGGGATTCTTGGGGTAACGAATTTTCAACTGACTGTAAAAATACAAAATCGGAGGTGAGTTTGCTCTCCTCCCACGACTAAAGTCATGGGTATCCGAGCAAACATTTTTTATGAAAAACTTTTACAATAAACCTTATGGAAGAAAATATGATAAACCAGACAGATGGACTGCTTACTCTGATATTGTTGAATACATAAAAGATTTAGGAGAATGTAATAAAATTTTAGAATTAGGTTGTGGTAATAAAACCATGTCTAATTATTTTAAACAATTTGGGTATGAAGTAACTACATTTGATTTTGACAAAGAGTTAAAGCCAGATTACTTAGTTGATATGAGGACCTGGAATAATGATAATCCTAATTTTAAAGAAAATCAATTTGATATTGTATTAGCTTCTATGTCATTAGAACACATATCCTATAAAGACACTATAAAAATGTTAAAGATAATAAAAAAAATAAGTAAGTTTTCAGTAATAGCATTACCGTTATATTCTGTTGTATTTTCATTCTCATTTAAAATACCTTTTTTTGACAGAAAAGATTTTTTAATACATTTTCCAATGAAATGGTTTATGGATGTAGGACATGATACTTTAGACGAATGGGAACTAGGAGAAAATATATCAGTTAAAAGATGGGAGAAAGATTTAGATAAATTAGGTTTTACAATTATGAAAAAGAAAATAAATCCTTTATATCCAAGATACTGGATATATCAACTTAAAAACAAAGGAGAATCTTATAGTCATTGTAAGGAGATGAAATGAAAGAAGATGAGATAATTGCAGTAACCTTGATGGGAATGATATTCCTTGTTTTTTTAATAGGTCATTTATTGAATCTAAGATGAAAAAAGTATTTAAGAAGAAGATTAAATTGAAAATAATATTAATCAATCCACCTTATACTATGTTATCTAAAGGAATAAAAGGTTCTGAATGGGTAACACCACCTTTAGGATTAGCTTATTTAGCTTCTGTTATAGACGAACACAAAATAAAAATAGTTGATATGGAACAAGAAGACAGAGAAATAGAAGATATAACAAAAGAATTTAATCCAGACATTGTTGGTTTAACATCAAGTACTCCAACTATAAACCAAGCATATTGTATATTAGAAAAGGTAAAGAAGATAAACCCAAATATCATCACAATAATAGGTGGTTGTCATGTTTCTGTATTTCCTTATGAAACTATACAAAGAAAAGAGATAGATATAGTTATAAAAGGAGAAGGAGAAATAACAATCAAAGAAATTCTAAATAATCTATCAAAAGGTAAGTCAATCAAAAGGATAAAAGGAACTATCCAAAAAGAAGATAATAATATAATATATAATCAAGATAGACCTTTGATTAAGGATTTAGATACATTACCATCCCCAAAAAGAGAACTATTGAATTATAAATTATATAGTAGACCTTTAACTAAAGGAAAGAAGCCAGTCACGATTCTAACATCAAGAGGATGTCCTTACCAATGTATATATTGCAATAAAAGTGTTTTTGGTAATAAGTTTAGATTTAGAAGTGCTGAAAATGTTTTAGATGAAATTGAAGAATTAACTAAACAAGGATATGATGACTTTCATATATTAGATGATACTTTTTCCATTGTAAAGGATAGAGTAATAGAAATCTGTCATGGAATAATTGATAGAAAACTGAATATCAGTTGGAATGTTTCTAATGGAATGAGAATAGACAGATTAGATGAAGAATTAGTGTATCTAATGAAAAAGTCTGGTTGTTATTGCATTGGATTTGGAATAGAATCAGGAAACCAGAAAACTCAAGATTATATCCAAAAAGATCTTAAAATAAATGACATAGAAAAAAAGTTTAAGATAGTAAAGAAAGCAGGTATAAGTACAATAGCTTTTGTAATTATTGGGTTTCCTAATGAAACAAGTGATGATATTAAAAATACTATCCAGTTTTTGAAGAAAATAATGCCAGATGTTGTTAATTTTCATATTCTTATACCATTACCTGGAACAAAGATATATGATGAATTAAAGAGTAAAAATCTATTGCTTGAAAAAGACTGGTCTAAATATTCTTTTCATAATCCACCTGTGTATCAAACAGAACATCTAACAAGAGAAGAGATTATGAAAGAATATAAATCTGCATATAAGAAATATCATCTTTCATTAAAATATATACTATACAGACTATGGAAAATGAGAAATGTTGATGAATTAATAAATAATTCAAAAGGATTAATTACAATATTAAGAAAATGAAAGTTTCAATTATAATACCCGCATATAATGAAGAACATAGAATAAAACCTTTTCTTGAAAATCTAAGATCCTTTATTGTGTCGTATGGTTTAATAGATTATGAAATTGTATTTGTTAATGATGGTTCAACTGATAATACTTTACAAATACTAAATCAATTTAGTAAATATGATAATAACATCAAAATAGTATCATATGCACAGAACAAGGGAAAAGGATATGCAGTAAGAAAAGGTATCTTTAATTCTATCGGTGAAAAAGTAATATTTATTGATTCAGATGGTTCAATTTCACCTGAAGAAATACCAAAGATGAACAATCATCTAAATTCTAATGATGTTGTAATTGGCATAAGATATTCACAAAGAAATAACATAAAACAACCGATTTATAGGATGTTTACAGGAACTGTATTTAATCTTATGGTAAATTCATTGTTTAAATTAGGGATTTCTGATACATTATGCGGTTTTAAAGGATTTAAAAGAAATGTTGCTTATGATTTATTCAAAAACCTATCATCAGACAGATGGATTTTTGATGTGGAGATACTCTACAAAATAAAAAAAAGAGATTATGAATTATTACTATTACCGATTAAATGGGAACATAAAGATAACTCTAAAATTAAACTATTTGATATTATCAAAATACTATATGGATTGTTTAGATTAAACAATATGAAAGATGAGATATGATATAAGTAAATTGTATAAAACAAAGAACCCTATTGTTAAATATTATTTTAAATCAATAGCTTATACTATCTTAAAAATATTAAAACATGAAGACAATTTAATATTAGATTTTGGATGTGGCCAGCAATATCTAAAGGAAATAATGCCTGATAAAAGAATAATAGGATATGATATAATAAAAGAATATTCTGATATAAAAGATTATAAAAAACTAAAAGGATGTGTAGTAGTTGCTTGTCATGTTTTTGAACATATATCTATAGGCAATCTTATTGAAATATTCAAAGATTTTAATAGAATGAATATAAAATATCTAGTTGTTGCACAACCAACAGAAAATATATTAACAAAGATAGGATTGATATTTCATAGATTACCAGAGCATAAAGAACATTCATTGAGATACAAAGAAATATATTCTATTTTAAACGAGTATTTTACTTTTTTATTTGAAAGAAATGTATTGACTATGACAAAAGTTAGTGTGTGGAAAATATGAAAATATTAGACAAAATAAACACTCGTTATTTAATTAACTTAATTGAAAAAAGATATGTAAAAAATTATATCAATCCTTCTTATTTTGATGATAAAAAAGTTCTTGATTTTGGATGTGGTATAGGTGACTTTAGTTTTATGTTTAATTCATCTCATTACTCTGGTATTGACATAGATCCAAAACTAATCAAGAAAGCAAAGAGACTTTATTCTAATTATAGTTTTTATACAAATAAGATATTTAATGATAATTCATTTGATCTAATCTTTATTCATGGAGTTTTACATCATCTATCTGATAATGAAATGAATCATTATCTCAAATATTTTAAGAAATTACTAAAACCAAATGGAATAATTATTTTATTTGAAGCATATCTATCTGATTCAAAGTTTAGTAACTGGTTTATGAAGAGATTTGATAAAGGAAAGTATATCAGAACAAAAAAGAAGTATTTTGATTATTTTAAAGACTTTAATATTACTTTTTATGATGAATATAAAACAATATATCTTTTTGATATATTGTTTTTTGTAGTAAGAAAAGAAAAATAAGGAGATGAAATGCGAAAAAGAATATTGATAGGAGTTATGAGGAGAGAATATTAAGATGAATTATGCTCATTCAATGAGGGAGGCAAGACAATGGTCAGTTTAAAAGAACAAGCAAAACAATATGAACCCAAGACAACCTTAAACATAGCAGATTTAGACAAGATACCTTTAAATCTAGATGTTAAGACAGGGCAAGGAAAGACAAAGGAAGGAGAGGAGTTTAAATACCTCTTTGCAGAAATAGACAAAAAAGAATATAGAATAGCTGGAACTATTCTAGGTGGCATTAAAGCTTTGATTAAAAAGATGCCTAATTTAGAGTTTGTTTCAGTTATAAAAACTGGAATGGGTAGAGACACAAGATACCAAGTAATACCTTGGGTAGATCAATAATAAATAACTTTTAGGGGCATTTTGCCCCTTTTTATAATCATTAAAAACATCAGGAGGAAATATCAAAAAGGGTGAAAAATTGTAGATTATGTTGAAGATTTGCTAGAAAAAAATAAGAAAGGAAGACCACTAACTTCTTTTGAAATAGAATTAAAACTAAAAGAAAAGAAAAGCAGATCAAGTATATTCAAAGAATTAAAGAGATTATTGAATAAGGATAAGACAATACTCAAATTAAAAATAGAACTACCTGGTTATAAAAAGAAAATAGTATTTTATTCTTTAAAGAAAGATTAGTTATATAATGAACTATATCTATCTTCAATATATGTTTTTAATCTTGGTATTTGTTTCCATAATATTATACAATCATCACAATCAACTACTTGACAATTTAAAGAATGTGTTTTATATTGTCCATCATCTCTTGAATATGTTTTTATTCCTGCGTTCTTAATGTGCATTTCATTATAAGAATAAGATTTTGATCCTATATTACCTGCAAAATCTATATCTGTTTTTATTAAATCATTTTTATAATCAAATATACTACATTTAACCTCAACATTTTTTGCTTCAACACCACCATAATTATATAAAAAATAGTTTATTAAAATATCATTTTCATCATCTTCGTTTAAAGCCCAACCTTCAACTATAACATCTAACAAAGCTTTCTCTGGTTCTGGTTCAGGACATTCAATCTTTTGAGAACAACTAATTAGAAAAATAGCCAATATTAAAAATAATAATTTTATTTTCATTTTAATTAAAAAAAAAAGGAATTAGTTTTATTTGAAACCTAATTCCTTAACAGCTTCATAGAATATTCCAGTTGGTGAATAATCTTTCTCTTTCAACCACTTAGATAATCTAGGTGTTACTCTTATATTCAGTTGTACTGTTTTGTTTTCTTTTCCTTTTTTCCTTTTTATTTTGTTTATTTCCATTGTATATATAAGAATATATACAAAGTATATAAACCTTTCTATTTTAAAGTTTAACATAGTGTTTTTATATGTATAAATTTAAATTAATATTATGGTTAATAATAATGAACCTTTATTTAGGGGACAAGAAAGAATAGGTCCAACAACACCAGAAGAAAGAGAAGTTAAAACAACAAGAGTTACTGATCCTGTTACAGGGAGAAGTAGATTTGTTCAGCAAAGTTCAATTCGTTCTGAATTAGGTATTTCTCCAATAGAAGATGTTGTGATATCAGAAGGTGCTACTCCTGGAACTGTTACAGTAACTAGGCAACAACAGGCAGATGAGATTACCCCACAACAACAAGCATTAACATCTGAACAACAAAGAGCTTTTGAATTAGGAGCAGGACCAGTAAGTCAAGCTGGTGCAGAACAATTCTTAGCTCAAAGACAAGTTGAACAACAAAAAGAACAACAATTACAAGAAAGAATAAGAAGATCTGTTATTTTATCACAATTACAACCTGAAACAACTGAAACTCGTGATATACCACCACCAGAACCAGATTTAAAAATATTAGATTTAAAAACAGAGTTACCATCTCAAAAATTTCAGCAAACAAGAGTTATACCACCACCAATTCCAGACTTGAGGGTATTTGATTTTCTAAAAGAAAAGGAAATACAACCAGCCAAAAGATTTGAAAGAACAGGAACTAAATTCCAACCACTTGCCCATGAATTTACATCATTAGGAACTAGAGTTTCTGATGTAACAACTGGAACTGCAGTAGGACAGTTTGGAACTTTTAAATTTATTGGAGAAGAATTATTTAGAGGTGAAAAGAAATCTCAACAGGTTCAATTACCTTCTGAAACAGCAGGTATATTTGCTGAAGAACAACAGATTAAATTTGGATTAGCAACAACTCCTATTGAAAAATTTAAATTTGGTTTTTTAATTGTTGGTGGAAAGGTTGTTAAAGGTGTTAAAATAGGAGTAGAAACAATAGTTACTAGACCAGTTACAACAATAGGAACATTAGCAGCAGCTACTGCTTCTTTTCCAGTTGCTATTGGTATTGGAGGATTATTTGTTGCTTCTGAATCTCCAAAAATAATCAAAGATCCAACTGAAATATTTACAGTTGGAGGAGAATTAATAACATTTGGTGCATTAGTTAAAGGTGGAGGATTATTAAAAAGACAACCATTAAGAATAACAAAAGGAAAAACACCACCACCATTAACAGACATTGTTAAGTCAGATTTATTTCCAGAAGCTCCTAAGATAACTCCAATAGACATAGGAAAAATAGGAGAAATTAAACCATTAGGTTCAATAGATGTTACTTCAATAGGTTTAGAATTTGGAACTAGATCTCAACAACTATTTACTTTCGGAAAAGGATTTGAAGGTTTTCAAATATTTACTCCTAAATTTAAACAAAGATTTCCTTTAGAATTTTTAGATAGAGAAATAGCAGCACCTCCTCCACCAAAAGGAAAAGGTGTTTCTTTAACAAGACAATTAACTGAAAGTAGAGGAGCGTTATCAACAAAATTAAGAGGACAAACATTTGATGTTCCAGAATCTAGTTTAATTAGAACAGCTAAAATACAAGAATCAGTAAGAATATTTGAAAGAGAAAAAGGAATTAAAGTTTCTGAAGTTGAATTTAATATTGAAAGTATAAAAAATGTTAAGAAGTTTAGTAAATCAACTGAACAATTTATATCAGAAATAGATGGTAGAGTTTTTGGAAGTGGAGTAAATCAATTATTAGGAATAAGACAAAGAATAGGAGATGTTGATGTTTTCTCTCCAGGAAGAACACCTAAACAGTTAGCTCCAAAAGTAAAAGCATTTGCAAAGAAATTAAGAAAACAAGGTGAAGATGTACAAGTATCTCCAGATAATCCTTTAGTAATTGAAAGTGTTAAAAGACAACCAGGATCAACTCAAGGTGCTAAGATTATAGAAATCAAAGCTGGTAAAGATCCAGTATTAGCACCAGGAGAATCTCCAGCACCAGCAGGTGGTTTAGGTATTGAATTTCCAGATATTAAAGCAGGACAAGTAGGAAAGTCAGTTTCATTAGGAGAAGCTTTATCAATAAGACCTGGTGAACAATTTGCTAGAAAAGGTGTTGCTTCAGCTTTCTTAACAAGAGAAGGAATAGGTCCAAAAACAAGGAGAGGAGTAAAAGATCCAGCAGGATTTGTTTTGACTGGTAGAGGTATAGCTGCTAAAAGGAGAGCAGAACCTTTAGCTGGGTTTAGACCAATAAAAACATTAAGAACTGAAAAAGGTGCTAGAGCAGTAGAAGATTTCTTAAAATCTTTTCCAGAAGAACAACAAGCAGCTATTGAATTAAAAATACAAGAGATGTTAATAGATGATTTCAAAGTTCCTTTAGATATTCCTAAAGGGGAAGGAGTTACAGGAATAAACATTAGGGATTTTAGTATTCCTCCAGCACCATCTATTCCAGGACAACCATCAATAAGTTCTATTCCTTCTGATGATTTTACAAGGTTAGCTGGATTAACACCAGAAAAAGGAATTAGAGCTGTTGAATTAGGAATAAAACCAATTTTTGAGCTTCCAGCAGAATTAAAAACAACAACAGGATTACCTTTTATTGAAAAAACTATTGAAGTTGGTGGTAAAGAAGTTAAGTCTAAGGTCTTTTTTAAAACTCCAGAAGGAAAAGTAAAAGCATTGAGATTAAAAGAAATATTTGAAAAAGGAGAATTTAAACCATTTCCAAAAGGGGATATTGAATTAGGAAGATTATTTGGTTTTCGTGAATTTGAAATAAAAGAATTTTTAAGAAAACAAGATGTTTCAGAAATTAAAATCTCAAAATTATTAAAAGAACCCTCTACTGTTTCTTTTTCTCCTTCATTAATAACTACTCCAAGAATAAGCCCAAGTATTTCTGTTAGTCCTATTTCTAGTCCATCTCCTTTAATATCTCCTAGACCTTTACCATCTCCAATTCCTATAGTAATATCTCCTTCTCCTAGAATATCTCCATCACCTAGATTGTCACCTAGTCCTTCAATTTCACCAAGTCCTTTACCATCACCTTCACCAATACTTTCAGTTAGTCCTAGTATTAGTCCATCACCTAGTCCGATTCCAAGTCCAACACCATCACCAACTCCTAGTCCAGGAATACCGTCACCTAGATTAGTTCCTTCACCTTCTCCTTCAATATCTCCAAGTCCATCTCCAATTCCAGGAGTTCCATCACCTAGTCCTTTTCCTTCACCATCTCCAGAACCAGGAACTCCTTTCATTCCTCCTTTAACAAGTCCTTTAATACCACCACCTAAAGGAAGGAGACAACCAGAAAAAAAACTATTTGATGTTCAAGTTAAACGGTTTAAATCTAAGGATTTTGTGAAGGTTAATAAAGAACCTCTACCAAGAAACAGAGCATTAAATTTAGGAGCAAGTATTGTTGATGAAAGTGTAGCTCAAACATTTAAAATAGTTCCTAGTAAACAGAGAATAAAACAAGATAAAGTAGTTTTTGATGACTTTAGTTTCTTTAAAACATCTCAATTTAGAAGTCCAGTAAGTAGATCTAAACTTCCACCTAGAAGTTTTGTAGAAAGAACTCCTTTTTTAATCAATACACAAGGAGAGCTTCAAGGAATTACAGCCAAAGGAATATTAGCTCAAAGAAAGAAACAAGCATTAATTATTCCTAGTTTCAAAAGAAAAAAAACAAGAAGAAATTTATTGTTTTAACATAGTGTTTTTATAGTATTAATAAAATAATTAAAAAAGAATGGGAACATTAGAAGATAGAGTTAAGGGAATTAAAGAATCATTTAAACCTAATAAAGAATCATTTAAACAGAAATTCAAAAAGTCTTTCTTTGCTGGATCTAAAAGAATAGGAAAGTTTGCAGCAAAACAAAGCACAGCATTTGTAAAAAGTCAATTTGAATTTCAAAAACAAAAACTAAAAATAGCAAGACAAGAAAAACTAAAAGCATTTAGAAGGGATACAAGAGCAAGATTAGCACCATCTAAGGTAATAAATAAAAGAGTTATAGAATCTAATACTCATAAATTTCCGAAATTGTTTTAATGGAGGTGTCATATGATGAAAAAAGCACAATTATCAGGACAAGGAGCTTTAATTACATTTTTCTTTACAATAATGGTTGGAGTTATTCTAGTTGTGATTGCAGGTGGATTTATTACTGACCAAAATACAACAATAAGAGTTGGTCAAGACAATCTAGCATTAACAAGTAATGCAAGTTTATCTTTCACAAGTTTAACATTTGCAGATTTAGTTAGTGGTTCAGAAGTTGTAATTGCTAATGGAACAACATTTACAAGAAACACAGACTATGTCATGGACTACGAAGGAGGAAGAATCAACTTTACAAGTGCAACAGCAGATCAAGGTTTGTTAAATGTAACTTATGACAGATTCCCAGCAGGATACACAAAGAATAACTTAAACAGAAGTGTATTATTACTATTACCTTTGTTAATAGTAGTTGCTCTGATTGTATTTTTAGCAGTTAGAATATCCTTTAAAGAATGAAAAAAGCACAAGTATCAATAACTGGAATGATTGTAACATTCATAGAGTTAGTGGTATTTGTAGCTATTTTTCCAGCAATACAGGCACAGATAGCAATTTTTAAAGCAAACTCAACATCAGGTTCATTAAACCTTCTTGTTGATTTGCTACCTTTTTTTATTTTATTATCTATTATACTAGGAACTTTAACCATTGGAGCATTGGGTGGTCAAAGACAGCAGCAGGTTATATGAGGAATGATTAAAATTGAAAAAACAATCCTTAATTTTGTTTATTCTTTTAATAATTTCAATACTTTATTCTAGTTCTGTTTCTGCTGTTTTAAGTGATTGTGATGGTATTTCTTATTACCAATTTGATGATGATTCTAATGATACTGGTTCTTTAGGAAATAATTTTGATTTAAATACTTCTTTTAATAATTTTGTTCCCGGAATAGTTGAAAATGCAATAAACTTTACTGGTTCTCAATCTCATTTTGCAAATAATGTTACTTTAGTTGGAACTCAAATAAATGCAATAAGAACTATTGATTTATGGTTTAGACCTAAGGCAATAGGAACATCTCAACAAATATTAACTATTATGCAGGATGATGGTAATAATTTTAATATTGCAATGACAGCAGGAAATATAATAAGTGCAAGAGCAGAAGGAAGTATTGCTTTCACATTAACAAGTGATTTAATAATAACAGCAGAAGAATGGATACAGATTATTATTACTATGGGAACTGGCGGAGCAAAGATGTATATTAATGGAACTATTAACGGAACTTCTGCAAGTACAGATGTATTTCCAACAGCTTATGATATAATCAGATTAGCAACCCATCATTCAATACCTCCAACAAGTTTTGGTGAAATTTCTATAGACAATTTATTTATGTCAGATTGTCAATATACTCAGGCAGAAGTTGATGAAAGTCATAATAATGGAAATGGAGTTAATTTCAATGATCTTTCTGACCTTTTTATCTTAAATTTGGAAGATGTTTATGATTCAACTTCTATAAATAATTTTACAGCTTCATTGATGAACGATACATTTACAGAGACATTAAATACAGTTAATGGAACTATAACTTTTTCTCAAACTGCAGGAAACTTTAGTATTAATATAACTCCTGTTGATTATTTTAGTAAAAAAATAGGAGAGCATAACGCATCAGTTGATCTAACAGCAAAAGTAACTCAATCTATTTTAAGGATAAATGCTTCTCAAGTTGGAACTGCTGTTGTAATAAATTCTTTTAATGTAACAGTTCCTCTACAAACAAATGCAACAAATAATGGAACTGCTATATTGTTATTAAAAGCAGGAACATATACTATAGTTGGAGAATCAGATGGATTTGTTGATTCTTCAAAATCAATAACTATTTCTGCTAAACAAACTTTAGTTGAAGTTTTAGAGTTTGGAACTTCTAACTTTACTGTATTCGCACAGGATATATTTTCAAATATAACAATAAATGATTTTAATGTAACTGTAATAGGAACTACTATTGATTTTGAAAATACAATTAGTACAAATATTGGAAGAACAAGTTTTAGTTTAATTGATGGAACATATACAGTTAATATAACAGCATCGGATTATACTACTCAATCAACCAGTATAACAATAAGCGAGGCAATTCAAAACCATACATTTCAATTATTTATTCAGAACTCTATATTTATGAGATTTCTTAGAGAGAATGATGATTTATTGATAACAGATCAGACTATGTCTGTTGATGTTGAAAATGAGGATAATACTTTTCAAGGAACATTTACAACTTCTAATGGAACTTTGTTCTTACCAGGATTACCTCCTTCAACATATATTTTAGAACCATTTAGTACAGAATTTGTTAATAAAAGAAAGTATTTTGTAACTATTAGTGGAGGAGGTCATATAGATATAGATTTTAGATTATTAAATGCAACAGATGGAAAAGTAGTTACATTTAGAATATTAGATTTTAATACAGATGCACCTATATCTGGAGCTGTTTTAACAGCTACTAAAACAGTTAATCTTTCTGATTTAACAGTAGATCAAGATACAAC
>SDBU01005524.1_pt1 | contig 15099 bp, 19 predicted proteins | sample 2277071 | NCBI WGS metagenome assembly SDBU01 (sample SAMN10397929, study PRJNA504765) | marine sediment metagenome | isolation source: marine sediment core GS08_GC12, 126 cmbsf | place: Arctic Ocean: Gakkel Ridge, Loki's castle | collected 2008
AATCATTAATGGTCCACTGTCGCTGTATTGGGCGCCGGTTGGCGAGCCATTCCCCGCCGTTGCTGATGCCCCTGTTGGCAACTGGCTACTCATCGGCACTTCAGGTGCTCACAACTATTCTGAGGATGGCGTTACCGTTGGCATGGAAAAGAGTTTGGGGTTTTTCCGCGCTCTGGCTTCCGGCTTCCCACGCAAAGCTTTCATCACCGAAGCTGAAATCACGGTGACCGTCAGCATGGCTGACATGACGCTTGCTCAGTTCAGGTTGGCACTCAACCAAAACACGGTGACCATTGCCAGCCCCATCAGCCACATGCAGCTTGACGTTGGGCTTGATGTGAATGAGATTGCTTTGCTTGTGCGCGGCACCGGCAAGTCACCGCAGTTTGCGGGCGGCAATCTTCAGTATGAGTTGCCACGGGTTGTGGAAGATGGCAGCCGCGAGCTGTCCCACGTCAAGGGTGAGCCGGTCATGGCTGAGTTGGCTTTCCGCCTTATCTATGATGAAGGCCAGAGCAACCCGGCAGGGCGATTTGTCATTGGCATCGCATAAACTCGCCAAGCTTGATGCTGCAATTGTTGACAGCAAGCGCAGCATCAGGCATGAGCGTTCAAAGCTTCAGAAGCTCGCGCAGAAACGCGCCGAGCTAAAGAAGCAACTTAAACAGTTTGGCATAGGTTATGCCGAGCAAGGCGCAGAGGAATCTCATGGCCGCTAAAGCTTTGAAGCCCGTTGCTGATACAAACGTTCTTGACCTCACCGGACTGCCCGAGCGGGCAATGGTGAAACTGCCTCACGGCAAAACCACCAAATTCTTTGAGCTGCGCAGTCCCGAAGAATTGACGTTTGCAGAGTTTGCGCGTCAAGCGCAGATTGGAAAAGAGTTGACCGAGCGCGCTAGCTCGTCAGGTGAAGAAGGTGTGCTTGAAGAATTGCAAACCTTGATACTTGAAGGCGCGCACATAATCTTGGTTGACCTTAGTGCTTCAGCCGCCAAGGCGCTGACACCGGGGAGGTACCTAAAGATTTACAGTTTTTTCAACAGTCAAGCCGGCCTAGAAGAAGCCGAGAAAGCCGACAATTCTTAGAGCTTTGCGCACGCTGCCAAAGGTTCTTTGGCACTCTTGGCAGCGGGCTTGATTGGCGTGCAATGCCAATGGGCACGGTCATTGAGTGGAGTAACCTGGCAAATGAATTAGAAGCACAAGAGCGGTTGTTAAGGTTTACTGACGCTGTGGCGGCGGGTTCAATGACCATGAAGGGTGGGGCAAAGAATCATATGCGCGATTTACAGCGGCAGGCAGCCGGCAACCATAGGCGGGCGGCTTCTAAACTTGCGCCAGTAGCAGCAGAGACCAAGCCACAAAGCATGGAAGAGGCCACCGCACAGTTGGCCGATTTCGGCATAGGGGTTGAAGTGGTAAAGCTAGAGGCGCCGGCCAAATGACTGAAAGTCTTGGCTCTGCTGTTCTAGACCTGACCGCTGATGACACCGGATTAAACCGGAAGATTGACGGGGCTGAACAAAAGGTCAGTGGACTAGGCGACACCTTCAAACGTGTTGGCCAAAGCATGTCAAGCTTTGGCGATAAAATGAGCACCCGCGTCACCCTGCCGATTCTTGCGGTGGCGGCTGCTGCTTTCAAGATGGCTTCTGACGCAGAGGAATCTTCAAACAAATTCGAGATTGTTATGGGCGCGAGCGCTGACAGCGTGCGCGCGAGTCTCAAAGAACTTGAGAAGACCATCCCTTTGACCACCGGGGAATTGTTGACCCTGGCGGCGGGTACGCAAGATTTGCTTGTACCCATGGGGTTGACCCGCGAAGCTGGCGCGGCAATGTCAACCCAATTTCTTGAGTTGGCGGGTGACATTGCGGCCTTTAACGATGTTTCCCCGGCTCAAGTTTTGGCTGACATTAAGTCAGGTTTGATTGGCTCAAGCGAACCACTGTTTAAATATGGTGTGGACACCCGCGTTGCAGCGCTAGAGGCTGTGGCCCTGGCAAATGGTTTGATTCTGCAAGGTGAAAAGCTCACCGATGTGACCCGTGCGCAAGCTGTACTCATCCAAATTCAAAACCAATCAAAAGATGCTATGGGCGCCGCCGCGCGCGAAATGGATGGCGCTTCAGCAGCTAGCCGTTTCCTATTCCGCGATGTGAAGCAGCTTGGTGAAGAAATTGGGGTGACCCTTATTCCAATCATCACCCCGATGATTCAAAAGGTGCGCGAGTGGATACAATGGTTTAGGGAATTGTCACCCGCCACTCAGCAAATGATTGTCAAGACTGCGCTGTTGGTTGCCGCAATCGGCCCGCTGCTTTCAATCTTTGGGCGCCTGACATCGGGGGTGGGCGCTCTGATGAGCGTTATAAAGCTGGCTTCAGGTGCCGGGGGCATTCCGGCTATGGCGGGCAGCTTCAGCAAACTAATTCCAATCCTCACCGGGCCGGTTGGCATTGTGCTGGCCATCGCTGCTGTGGCTTTGGCTCTGTCTTCTTTCATCAGCAAAGAAGGCGGGATGCTTGAAAATTGGATTGCCAAGACCACAGAAAGTTTGGCAGATATTCGCGGGTCACTTACTGACAACATACCGGCTGTCAATGCTTTGGCTGACACCTTCCGCGAGCAATTCCCCGCCATCACCAAGGAAATTTCAAAGGGTGTGGCAGCGGGCAGCTCTTATGCGGACATGGTTGACACCCTTAAAGGAAAGTTTGCAGAGGGCACCACTGAAGGTGACGCGCTGCGCGCCAAGCTTGACGAATTGGAAGCTGCCGAGCGCGCCGCCGCGCTAACTGCTGAGCAAGCGCTTAACCCTGCCATTGTGGAAGTGGCCACCAAAGCCGGTGATGCAACAAAGAAGGTTGCTGAGCTTGAAGCAATTGTTGGTAAGCTCGGGTTTGTCACTGCGAAGAATGCCACTGATGAGCTTGACAACCTGACCAAAGCTTTTGAAAGCGGCTTAGTGCCACAAGATCAGATGGTTGCTAAGGTGGCCGAGCTAACCGCCAAATATTCTGAGCTTGGTTTGCTCAGCCCCGCCGTGCAAGCTGAGCTTGCAGCCATCACGCTCAAGCTTCAGGAGCAAGGCGCCGAGATAGACAGCAAAACATTGGCATCACTCGGGCGCTATAAGCTGGCACTTGAGCAGATTGAAGCAACGCGGATGAAGGAATGGCAAGACGGTTGGTCAGCCGCGTTGGTTGATTCCACTGGCGCCATGACTGATCTTGGCACTGCTTCTGAAGACTTCTTCAAACCTTTGCCAATCAAGGTGCCTGAGGTTACCAATTCGTTTACTAATTTGTTTGGCGAAGTCAGCACCGGCATACCTTTGTTTGATGACTTGCTAAACAGTGCCATGGGCTTTGTTAGTGGGCTGCTTTCAAGCATCCCCGGTTTGGGTGATTTGTTTGGCAGCATCTTTGGTGAAGGCGGCAAGATTGCTTCACTTGCTCAACAGATATTTGGCGGTGGCGCCGGCAGCATCGGTGGCATTATTGGGTCTGCCCTTGGTGGCCCACTTGGTTCAATCGTTGTCAACTTCGCAACGAAGATTGCCGGCATGTTGTTTGGTGCCGTTAGCAGCGCGCTAAGCAGTATCTTTGGCGGTCCCTCTGAGGCAGAGCTAGCCGGAAGGGATGCAGCCGCCGCCTTTAGAGACCAACTTACCGGGATGCTCAGCGCTCAGCAGCTAGCTGAAGCTGGCACTGATGCTTGGAAACGGTCAGTCATTGGTTTGCGTGACACCTTCCTTGCCTTTGGCCGCACTGAAGCTGAAGCTTTGGCTTTCTCTGAGCGCCTGTGGGCCGCAGAGGCAGAGGGGCCAGAAGCAGTGGCCGCGCTCATCGCAGAGATTGGACCGATGATGCAGCAGGTTCAAGATGCAATGGCAGCAACCGGACTGTCACTCACTGACCTTCGCAACCTGGCCATAAACAAATCAATTGAGCTTGGCATTTCTGTGACTGAGGCTTTCCAAAGGATTGCAGACGGCACAATTGATTTGGCAACGCAGACAGCCGCAAGCACCGCGAGCATTGCAGACCAAATGGCCAATGCAAATGATAAGACCGCCTCACGCATTGAAGCGCGAGTGAAGGCAATGGGGCTGTCTTCAGAGCGTGAAGCCGAGCGCATCAAGCGCGCTCAGGAACGCGCCGCCATTCGCATCCAAGAAAGATTTGCAGAGTCAAGCGACAAATCACAATTGAAGTTTGTGGAAATGTCAACCACCCTTGGCGGCGCCATGAGTGACATGGTGAGGGACACAACCAAAGCTCAGAATGAAATGCTGCGGCTTTCAGTCAAAGCGGCGGGTGACTCGGGTGACGCTTGGGTTGCTTCGGCCAAGGCTGCCGCTAAAGCGTGGGATGATGCGCGGCAAGCCACTGTTGGTGGTTCTTCAATCCTTGACATTGAAAGGATTGGCTCACTTGCTGCTGTAAACCTTGAGGCCAGCCACGTTGGCGCCGCCATGGCAACGGCAGCGGTGTGGAAGACCTCAGGCCAGGAAATTGAGCGGGTCATCAGAAACATTGGCTCGGTTAGCACGTCAGGCAGCGGCGGTGGTGGCGGTGGCGGCGGTGAGAATGACTCAGCCGATGTGGCGCGCATCATGCGCGAGCTTGGCATCAGTGAGCGGGCGGCGCGGCGCCGCTTCCAAGATAACCAAGGCATCAGCACCACTGCTGCAATCACAGCAAGACCAAGCGGCGGCTTGAGGGGCGGCGGTGGCGCTGCGTTAAACCTCAACCTAGAGATTGATGGCGACACCATCACGCGCAAGGTTGTCAGGCTGACCCCTGACATTCTTAGAAAGATGGGGCTTCAAAACTAATGGCCACCATTACAGTCTTTGTTGATGGCGCTGACCGCTCATTGCTAGTTGACCGTGACACCAAACTTTCATACAGCCGCGATATAAACGGGCAGGGCACCGCGCGCTTTGTGCTGGCTGATTTGCCTTCAGGCTTTGTGCCCGATGACGGCATGGAAGTTTTGATAAAAGAGGATGGCACAGATAGGTTTGGCGGCATCATCAACGGGCGCCCCCGCGCTTTCAGGGGGCCTGACTCTGCAAACCAATTGACGTTCTATCAAATTGATGTGGCGTCATGGGAACAGCGGCTAAACAAAAGGCGGCTGTGGCGCTTCTATAATGGTGATTTGTTTGAAGACATTGTTGCTGATATCAACACAGACTTTCTTGATGATGAAGGCATCACGCTGAGTGTCTTGGCCGGCACAAGCCAAATCATTACCTTCAACGGTGAGACTGTGGCGGAAGCTCTTGACAGCCTTTGCTCTTTAGAGACTGACGGGCGATCTTGGTACATCACCCCTGCCAAAGTTTTGGTCATTGATGTGCAGTCGGCCACACCTGCCCCTGCCACGCTCAACAAAACAAACATTGAACTTAACAGCCCCGCCCCAACAATTCAACCTGACCGCACTGGCTACTCAAACAAAGTCACGGTTGTGGGCGGCAACCCTGAGCTGCCAATCATGTTCACCGCGCAAGACAACACAGAGATTGCGGCGCGCAAATCTGTTGAGGGCGGCTCGGGCATATACCATGAGACCGTTGAAGACAGTGAGGTCTTGAGTGAAGGCCAGGCGCAAGCGCGGGCAGAAGGTTTGCTTAATCAGCGTAAGGCTATCCGCCAAAGGTTCACTTGCCTCACCCCTGTTGTGGGGTTTGAGATTGGCCAGCAAGTCACAGTCAACCTGCCCAACCTTGGCATAAACAGCACACCCTTTTTCATCGTTGGAATTGTAACCACTGTGTCACCGGGGGTGCGCGAGTTTTGGCACACCATCAACGCTGTTGACGGCCCGCTTGATGGTTCCTGGCAGAGCCAATACCGGCGCAACATAAATCCCAAGCGCATCCCCATGCAGATTGAAGCAACACCGGGCTTGGTGCGCATTGAGCCAACTCCCGGTGTGCTCATCCATGACCCGCAACAGGGCACAGCGGATTGGTTTCAAGGCTCACTTTCTGATTCACTGACTGACCCGGTGAACAGCGTTGTCATTGGCATCACGCATCAGAGCGCGGGCAATGAAGGGTTTGTGCTGCAAGCGGGGCGCGGGCCTATAGCCACCCCGCGTAAGTCAACCCTTTCAATGATTCCCATTGATGCTGATAACAAGCCGGCAGCCAGTCCCACCAAACAATTTACATGGGATGAGCACGCCTCTTCTAGCTTCAAACAAAGCATGGTTGTTAGCCCTGGCAACACGCACTGTTGTTTGGTTGAGCGCGATGGCGCCGCCCCAATCTTTCATGTAATAAGTTTGGTTGACGGTTGGGTTGGAAGCGTAGTCTTTGCCGGACCTGTTGACAACAATGAACATGGTGAGGGCGCATGGGTTGGTGATTACGTTTATTGGGTGGGCAAAACAACCGGCTCAATCTATATCTTTGATGTGAGTGACCCCACCGCCCCGCTGCTTGACAATACCTTTGTAACCGGCCTGAGCAACATTGACTCTGTTGTACCTTCCTCTGATGGCTTGTTTTTATATGGGCTAGGCACCACCACTGACCTCATATCAATTGATATCAGTGACCCCACCGCCCCGAGCGTTGACACCACCCTAGTGATTACCGGCTCTTATCTGAGCCTTGATATTGATGAAAACAACGCGCGCATTTTCATGGCGGTGCGGAGTTCTAGCACCACAGTGCGTTTTGCACTTGTAAACGTTTCAGGCGGCACCATCACGCTTGACACTGAAGACACCTTGCTGCTGTCAACCTCAGTCATGGCGGGTGTGAGCTGCATATTCTTTGCTGACACTGCAATTGTGTTTAGGGAACGGCCCGCAAGCTCATCAGCCAACACTCAGGAAGCACACGTTTTCTCTGTGCATCCCATTGACGGTGTGAGCTTCGTTCAAACCTTCAACTATGCCAATGATGTGGGCGGCAACCTTGGCCCTGCGCGCAGCACGATCGGCAACCGCGCGATAATGAAGCACGATGGTGTCACCGCTGAGCTTCAGGTGACCTATGGTGAGCCAAACTTTGATCGGATTGTGCCATATGAAATTGAGTCACCCTTGCGCACAGCCTTTGGCGGCACCGGCATTGATGGCTCAACATATCTGAAGGGTGACTTGCTAGTTGGCTCAGGGCCAGGGGTGTTGGCTCGCCTTGCAACCAACAGCCTTGACGGTGGTTTTCTGCGCACCCGTGGCAGTGAAGAAACGGGCACGGTGTGGGAACGTGACTTAAACCTTTCTCAAGTTGTGATTGATAGCACTGACTCACCTTATGCGGTGGGGCTTGGGGTCACGGTCATCTTGGCTGACGCAACAGCCGGTGCCATCAGTCTCACGCTGCCGGCTGTGGCCAGCAACTTTGAACGTTTGATAATTGTAAAGAACACGGGTGACGGCACCTTTGCTGTCACGGTTGACCCTGATGGTGTTGAGACCATTGACGGTGACTTGACAAAGGTTTTGTCTGACTCTGACCACACAGTTGGTTTTGTTGGCGGCGCGGCTGAGTGGGCAATTGTTATTGATGCAAACGTATTACCCACTCCGGTGGTGCGCGGATACATTGACGGGTGGGAAACTCTGCTTGCCACTGACACTGACCATGACGTTTCGTTGTGCGCGGGCGCGGGGTCTGACCCGCTCGCGGATAACCTTTCAGTGTTTGAAACCACAACCACAATCACCAAACAAATTGATGCCATCTTTGCTGACGGCACCGATGTGGGCGGCATGTTCACCGGCACTGTTGCGGTCTCAACTGAATATAACCTAATCATCATCACCAAAGATTCTGACGCTTCAGTTGAGTGGGGCTTTGATGTTGACGCGCTCGGTGCCAACACCCCGGTTGGCTACACTGCGCGGCGCCGCATCGGCTCGGTCTTCACAGACGCAAGCGCAAACATTCGCGGCTATATTCAGCACGGCAATTACTTTCAGTTTGATAATCCCATCAGGGATGTTGATGACAGCACCGGCACCCCCGGCACCTTTGAGACTGGCACGCTGACTGCGCCGCCAGGGGTGCAGACTTACATTTATACGCGGGGTGTTGCTACTGCCGCCGCGCGTTGCGCCATAGCTGTGCGCACCCCCGGCACGCTGCATGGGGCCAATGAAGAAAACGTTGCAAACGTGGGTGTGGCAAGCGCAATCGCAACCACTTACACTGTTGACGGTGTGGCAGTCGTGCTGAGTGATGGTGCGTCACAGATTGAGTATTCGCTTAACTCTGATGGCACTTGGTCAAACGCTCGGGTCACAACTTATGGTTGGCTTGATGAGCGCGGGCACAACTTCAAAGCCGTTGTCATAACTGAAGAGGAACTTATGATTAGGATTTCGCCACAAGAAATGTCAAACAACAGCGGCGGTGTTGCCATTGCCAATGCTTTTGGTGTTGGTGGTTCGCATGACGCGGCATTGTTTGATTGGGGTGCAATCGCTGACTCTGCTTACATCGTGGCAAACCTTCCCGCATCTTGGCAGGGGCAAAACATTGATATTCTTATGGGCTGCTTCCATAAGAAAGCGGGTCTAACAACCGGGGTTGATGATGAAGTCAGCTTAGAGCTTGGCTATGAAACGCTTGCGGATGCTGCCGCCGCGATTAACCCCGGCACCACGAATGATGGAACCGCGCCGCATGAGGTCAGTTGGCAGCCCGCGCTTGGTGTAACGCAAGAGGCGGTCACTTGGTTATCTTTGACCAATGACGCGCTCATTGCGGTTGGGGCATCAGATAATTGGTTGCAGTTCCGCATTACTCGGGATGCCAATGACGCAAACGATACATTGGCGGCAACGCTTTACACAATGGGCATTGTAATTGTAAAGGTTTAACCAACCAAGGGGCAGTTGGTGTTGAGTAAAGTTGCAGAGAAATTTAAACCACACAATGCGGTTGATTGGCCAAAGCTATTCTTGTCTCTTGTTTTGGCAGCCTTCATGCTTTTGGTTGGGCGGGTGTGGGGTGAGTCTGTGCTTGGCAAAACAGTGAACACAAATCAAAGGCAAGTTGGTTTGAACCGGGCAGCGGTTGGCGCCTTGGGCATTCGGCTTGATGACCACTTTTCAGTTGAGGCGGAAAAGTATCAAACCATTCTCAACCAACTATCAGAGATAAGGAACAACCAAAGATGAGCGCGCCGCTTCAAGGGCTGCCGCCTATGTGGGGCATCAAACCAATGACTTTCAAGCAACCAAACATTATGCCAATCAAGCGCGGGCTTTACCGGCTTGAAGAAGATTACTGCTACCAATGGGAACATGGCGGCAGTTTCTACCGCATCACCGTGCCGGCTGGCTTTCAGTATGACGGCAACTCGGTGCCGCGCTTGGTGTGGACACTCGCCGGCATCACGCGGGATGGTTTGAACCGGGCAGCCGGGTTGGTGCATGACTTCATTTACCGGCACAGTGGCAAGCTGCCTGCTAACAGTTTCCAAACCCTTGCCCATAATGGTGAATGGGTTTGCATCAGCTCAAACATTTGGTCAAGGCTTGGCGCTGACAGAATATATGGGCGGCTTCTGCGCACTGCCGGGGTCTCATCGTATCGGCGGCGGGCTGCCTTTTGGGGAGTCAGAGCCGGGGGAATCTTCACATGGTATTGGCGGCTAGCAGCAAATCATTTCTCACGCACGCGGGATTATTCCTAGCGCTCACGCTCGCGCTCGGGGGATGTGGCAAGGGTGGGCTGAACCTGAAGCCAAAGCAATTGCCGCACCACCTTTACCTTGGCACCTATGCTGCCGGCATCGCGGTGCAGCCGGATGGCCTAGCCAGTGAAGAGAAAGTGCTTGACGAAATGGCTAAAGGTGTTGGCTTTTGGGTGGCCTTCAAAGGCATTGAACACTTGGTGACAGAAGCCAAGGGCAGCCCGCTTACATGGTTTGAAACCTTCATGGTGTGGGCGCTGCCAATTGCCGTCAACGTCAAAAGGTTTGGCGTCATAGTGTGGGATTGGTGATGTGCTACAGTCTTTGACAACTGCCGCATAAACAAAGCGGCTATCCGGTGTTAAGCAGTGATGGCCAGCCCCATCTAGGGGCTGGCCTTTCTGCGCTGTGGGTGCTCATCGAGCTTGCCGCGATCACCTATAAACGGCTTTGCCGGGGCACCCGTCAAAGGCACCCCGGCAACAGCTTATAAATCCGCTCAGCCTCAGCCTGCTAGCAGCATTCAGCGATCATAGGAAACGTCAGGGGGTGTGCCGTCCCATTCATCAGCACCCGGCAGTTGTGACTCAAATTCATCTTGCCCACCATCATCGGCGCTCGGCGCTGCATAAGCGTCTATTGAGTAGCCGGCTCTCACGCATTGCCAGTAACTAGCCGTAGCGTGGTGAGTGCAAAAGATGCGCACGTCCCGTCCCGTGCTATGTGTGAGCCTGTGAGTAGCCTTTTCTTCGCAGCTGCCGTGGTCGCATTCTCCTGGCAACTTGTGGCAAATGGCACAGTCGTCAAGGTTCAATCCGTGATCGCATATCATGTCGATCAATCTCCTGATCCGTTTGTGGTCCAGCATTCAGCGATCATAGGAAACGTCAGGGGGTGTGCCGTCCCATTCATCAGCCCCCGGCAACTGTGACTCAAACTCATCTTGCCCCATAATCTTTGAACCGCTCATCATCATGCTCAGCGGCTAGCTTCTTAATGAGGGTGATTGCGGTATCAAGGCAACGGTGGTCAGCGTGCGGCATCCCCGCAAGAATCTTTGAACCGGGCGCCTCAATGCGGTAAACGTGGTGCCAGGCAAAGCGTTGGTAAAGCCGATACGCGCTGACGGTCACACCGGGGGCAACCTCAAGGGGTGAGGTTGCGTCAGTGTGGCTGTTGTAAAGCGGGCGCCGAGCTTCGGCAAGAACAGTCTTGATGTGAGCCACGGTCAGGGTTGTCATCGGTTCACCTTCTTAGGAATTTTGACAGTGATAGATTTGCCGCAACAGTCACACTCCACAACAGGCGGAATCACTACTTGGTCAAGTGTCCAAAGGTAACTGCCGTCTGTGGGGTTGCAAACATCTTCATTGCAGTGAGGGCACGCCACCCAAACCGCCGCCACAGTAACCCGCCCGCGCTTCATTAACTTTGCTCCATATCGGTGGCACGCTTGGAAGTGTAAACCTTGGTGCCGGTATAGTCGGGGCACTCAAAGGTTTGCTCAGTGAGGTCACGCACCATGTTTTCAATGACGCTGCCAAGGCTGGCAACCGGGCCAGTGAACAGCCCGCGCTTGTTAACGCTGTCTAACATTTGAAGGTCATTCATTTGGTTATACTCTCTCTCAGGCTTGGTGTTCTGTAAGAGACTCCGTTGGCTTTGGCCCATATGTCGGATTAAATTTAGCTCCCGTAGAACCCTCATGTCGTACTCGCGCGTAATGCGCCTTTGGTCATTCATTTTTGATCCTGCCTCCGCTGCTGTGGGTGAACCCCAATCATAACAAGCAGGCCAAACCTTTCAAAGCATAGAGTGGCCACGGCACCTTAGCCGTGGCCGCTCTTGTCCGGTGATTAGCCCATGCGCGGGACATCGCCCGCCGCGATGAGGTCAGAAGGCGCCGGCCAAAATTCGGTGCGATGCTTCCAACGTTTTGCCGCATCTAAGAACAGCGCTGCCCGGTCAATCTTGGGGCCGCGCTTCTGCTCGCGCTCTTGCTGATCTTCCAATTGTTTGGCAAAGCTCGCTTGCCGTTTGCGCTCGGCGGTCTCAGCCAGCCGCGCGGCAAGCTCGTGGGTCATGGCGCCGCTTGAGCGGCGGCGACGCGGCTGGCCAGGCACCTTGGGGCCAAGCTCAACCCGGTGCCGCTCGGGCGGGCCTTCCTTGCCAGCTTCGCGCCTGCCTTCTTTCACATCGCGCCGCAACTGGCTGCGGTAAGTCTTGATTGAGTTGGTGCCGGTCTTGGCTTCAGGAAAAGCTTTGAGCACAGCAGTAAGCGCTTGCTCATCGGTCGCCCCCTCTGCCAAAGCTTTCTTGGCCACGTCACCAATCTTCAGCTTGGCCATCAGTAAACCTTCTTCAAAATTATGTGTGCTTCGCGCCAACTTGAGTGGTCGATAAACATAACTTTGTATTGGTGCTCGAGACCGGGCACCGGGCTTGGAATTGATGAGCGCAGAATTGGTGTTCTCCCCCGCGACTGCCCCATATAAATGGTGCCGATGTACCCTTCACCTTCCACATACCAACTGAGCAACCGTCTAAACATTTTGATGCTCGCTCCTTTTGTTTGGTTAAAACAATATGTCAAGTTTGTCAGCGTACCACATTGCAACGGCAGCCACGCCAAACAATATGGCAAACAACAGCAGCAGCCACCAAAGGTTGAGCGGTTGGTGCTCGCGTTGCTCACGCTTCCACTGTGCCCTACTCAGTGTCATAAATGTATTTCCCCCAAATGTAATGGGTGACCGCCTGAAGCATCGGAACGGGTAACGCATTAGGTGGGACAATCGCGTATGTCTCAAGCTCTAGCTCAGTCACACCCTTTTCAATGGTGGCAGCTTCCCTGCCGGGGATCATATAGCGGGCGGTGCCAACTTGGATCAGCAGCCAGGCGCAGCGGTCAACATACCAACGGCGCCGCAACCATTTGGCCTGGCCCTTTTGGAACACCACGCGCACAATGGTGTTTGACCGTGCCGGCTTGGCGGCTGTCTTCAACTCAATCCAAAACCCGCCCATGCCTGTGGAAGCCTCAACGTCAGGCATAGATTTGGCAAGCATGTTTTCAACACGCTCAACCCAATACCCAAGCTTACGCGCGCCGCGCAGCCACCGCCACAGTGCCGTTTCCCTTGTCTTCAAACCTTCCCCCTGTAAATGAAGACGCGGGCAGCGCCCCCTCCCCTGCAAGGAACCACCGCCCGCGCTTGGGTAGCAACACCACGTTCATAAAGCGCGGGTGCTACTTAGTTGGGGCTTCGTAACACTCAGCGAATGAAGATGGTTCTGACTTCATCTTGGCCTGGTCGGTTCGGGTGGCCAACAGCTTGCGGCGCGCGTTGACCTGATGGCCACTCGGCACGCGGCTGTTGGTCTTCCGCAGCTTGTTACGGTACCAAGCAACGTTGTGAATACTGGTTGCCGCGTCAGGGTGAGCCGCCTTGACCGCCGCCAAAACCTCTTGGTTGGTGCTGCTCGCGCGCAGTGCCTTGAAGGCGGTTTGCTCAACGCTCGGGCCAGTTGCCTTCTTCTTCGCGGGGGCCTTCTTCGGCGCAGCCTTGGTGGCCTTGCGCGCGGGGGCCTTCTTCTTCAGCGCCACCTTCTTCAGTGCGGGCGCCTTGCGCTTCTTCGGCGCCACCTTACGTTTGGCGGGGGCCTTCTTTGCCACCTTGCGGGTGGCCACCTTCTTCTTTGCGGTTGCGGCCTTCTTCTGCGCAGCGGCGCCATCCTGGCCAATCTGCCTGAGGGTGCGCCCCCTCTGCTTCTTCGTTGCCATTGCTTTGACTCCAAGTCTGTGCGGGTGGCATGGGTGAAGCACCACTATAAATGTTCAAGTGCGTCAAAGCAAACCATTCTTCACTCTAATAAAAGTTGTGCGGCCAGCCCTTCACCGGCCAGCTCATCAGAAAGGTTGGCTTTGGCCATCAGTTGATTAAGCATTCTGCGGTCATCAAACGTGCCTTCAGCAATGAGGTCAACCAAGACAACAGGGTCACCGCTTTTGACTGACGCTCGGGCGGTGGCTTGCTCGCGCACAATGGCGTCATGCGTGTGGCTGTACCAAATGATTGTTGACCCTGCCGAAAGGTCAAGACCCTGGCCGGCTGACTGCGGCTGACCCACAAAGCACACTTGGCCATCAGAGTTTTGAAAGGTGTTGGTGGCATGGTCTCTGCCTGAAGCGTTTATGCCGCCATGGTATTCAACCACCGTGACCCCCGCTTTTATAAGCGCGGCAACGCAGCGGCGGATATCTTCGCGGAAGCGGCACCAAACAATCACCTTGTCTTCAGAGCCTTGCACTTCCTCAATTAGCGCAGTGAGCCGGGGCGGGTTGTCATCAATGCTCACTATGGTGCCATCGCCTGTGTGGATGTACCCACCAAAGATTTGCTGGCCCTTCATAATGTGTGGCTCAATGTCATAAGCGGTGCCGCCTTCATCAAGCACTTTCAACAAATCCTTCTTCAAAGCTTTGTATGCCTTCTGCTGTGGTGGGCTGAGCGTCACCAATCTTTCAGTCTTCAGCACGTCAGGCACGTCAGCTTGAGACCGGGGCACCACCGATGCCCACAGGGCAACCCAACCGCGCAGCTCTTCAAGGTTGCGGTAACCCGTAAGCTTGGGAAAGGTGCGCCCATTGGCAAGTGTCTGTTGGGCATAGTCAGCGTGATGAGCTTTGAAGCTTGTGAAGGTGCGGTGCCCGAGCGCGCACGGCTCTAGCAATTCAAACTGTGAGAATAGATGCAGCGGGGAGTTGAGCGCAGCGGTGCCGGTGAGAATGCGGCGGAAGGCACAGCGCTTGGCAAGCCCCCGAGCAAGGCGGGTGCGGCGGGCGCCTGGCCTTCTGAAGTCATGGCTTTCATCAAAGACCACCATGACCTTTGAACCGCTGCCGTGCGCCTTGAGGAAGGCGCGCACCATATCTTGAACGCGCTTCAGTTGGAGTGCTTCAACGTTGATGGTGAGCACTTGCAAACCATTGCCGGCGCCGAGCATGAAGCCTTCAACATGCTTTGGCTTTGTATCCTTTGAACGCCAAGCGAGCACAGAGCCAACATTGCATGTGGCCCACTCAGTCAACTGCCGCTCTGCCCACTGCACATGCACGCCATTGGGGGCGGTGACTAGCAGACCGGTCACCCTGCCTTCTTTATAGAGCCGTGAGGCGGTCTCTAGGATGACCCGAGTTTTGCCACTGCGCATTGACCACAGCAGCCCGCGTGCGGGGTCATCGTAATGCTTTGAAAGCTCGCGCTCTTGATGCTTCCAAAGGGGGGCTAACTTTCTCATCATTTATTGATCAGTTTTGAAAAGTGAACATTTATTGATCAGTTTTGAAAAGTGAACATTTATTGATCGGTTTTGAAAAGTGAACATTTATTGATCGGTTTTGAAAAGTGAACATTTA
>SDBU01005525.1_pt1 | contig 15098 bp, 30 predicted proteins | sample 2277071 | NCBI WGS metagenome assembly SDBU01 (sample SAMN10397929, study PRJNA504765) | marine sediment metagenome | isolation source: marine sediment core GS08_GC12, 126 cmbsf | place: Arctic Ocean: Gakkel Ridge, Loki's castle | collected 2008
CGTTCATCGCCTCAATAGATTTGAACCGATTATGCTTGAGCCACCAAATAAAAGCCCAAAGTTCTATATCTGCTGTTACTGCCATAAGAATTCTCCTAAATAGAGGGAAAGGGGCGGACAAAGAAAGAAACGCTCCGCCCCTGCCCAATTAATCAATTAGTTTACCGTTTTTGTCTCTCGGCCAGACATTAAGTTTGCTTTCGCCGAATCCACGAGCCATGATTTTCCCTGTGGACCGGCATGGCTCACCTTGCCTGTTCGTTAGTCCGGATTTGGCTGTACGGGCATGAATATCATCCAGCACATCCGCCTCGGACACACTTGGTGGGATTAGCTCACAATCACCACGTTTCACAGCTTCTCTTATTTCCGGGTCCATATTAGGTACTTATCTGCAAAAAGATGAACGGCGGGTTGTTAAGATTGCCAAAGGTGTTGTCAATAACGAAACCCGCAACCTGATGGCCATTCTCGCCAGCGGCATCTTCGAAACTTACGCAGGAACCGTCTTGCCTGAAAACCACTGTACGCCAATTCGACGTATCAGCAACCGGAGCATGTGGATTCAAAAAGCATGGCCCTTGCGTCTGGAACCAGCCATAAGCACCGTCTGCGTGATTCGTAGTAGGCACACCCATGACAGAAGCCAGCGAATTTGCGCTTTGGGTTAATAGGGAATACGGATTCTGAGCTATTTCAGCAAAACCAGCTGCTGCTATCGCCAAGGTAATGGGGCCGTCAAGATATACCTTGATTGTGGCAGCGTCAGCACCCTTTTCATGGCCCATGATGTAGCGGAACTGTGTATTAGTGGCCGGGGAAGCATGAACCCACATTCCACCGACCATGTTGTTTTTAGTTCCGAACCAAGTTGCGCCACCGGTTGTACCATCCAGTAGAAAATCGAGCCATACATCGCCAACAACCCTTTCAGTTACGTTACCACCTGTAACCACTCGGTAACGTCCTTCGTTGAAAGCACCTCTTTTCGGATTCAAGATAGAACTTGATTTACCGTACTTGAAGATTCTGTCCAGGATGCGGTATCGTGTGCCATAAGGCTGCTTCTTGACTGTTCCTGTACTGTAAACCCCGTATTGTGTGGGGTCGCCAGCTTCGATTTTGAGTTGGCCCGTCAACTCCAATGGGTGATTTTGTAGGGCATTCTGAAATTCTACACTCATAATAATTCTCCTAATAAAAGTTTTTAGCTTAATCCTTTTCGATTAAGCGTTAATGTTTAGAACTTCTTACTTCTTCTTCAGTGAAATCTCCACAACTGCCGGGCCTTCCTGTCTGACAGCGCCAAAACTCATCTTGAGGTAAGGTTGAATTGACATACGTTTGTCAATACGGGTGTCTATTCGGGTTGTAACATCCTTACCCACACCCAACTTGATGGCACCTTGTGCCCAAGCGTAGCATTCAACTGCCTCATCAGCGGTAGTCTGTTGCGGACAATCGACCAGATGGCCCTTAGTTACATCCTGGAAGTTTTGCAACATGAGGAATTTGAAGGCCATAAAGGTATCAACGCTACCATGCGCCAAAGCCTTAACCGTGTTGTAATCCGCACTCTTAACCTCAGTAAGATTCAGAAGCTGATTCATGTTGAATGGGTTGTAGCAAAAATATCTCTGGCGGTCGGGGTTAATATCGCCCTCGTCAAGTAACGTCTTACACGTCAGAAGTTTAGGGATAGTCAAAGCCGTTTCTGTGGAGTTGGTATGGTTTACACCTGCATTTTTCACCTCACCATCCGCATTAACAAGACGACATTCGCCTGCATCGTAGTTGTTAATGGAAGTTCCACCGGATTGACCAGCAGCAGCAATACCGCCCAAAGCATCGTAAATGTGCTCGTCAATTCGGCGGTTTGCAGCAGCAATGGCGTTCAGGACGTAGGTGCTCGTTGGGTCGATAAGCATTTTCTGCTTATCTAGGTCATCTACAAGGTCGGCCCAGTCCCAATCTATCATCGTACCACGCCGTCTCGAATGGGGGGTGGAAACAAGAGGTGTGTCACCGTGCCGCTCTTCTATGTCGGAACCGGCAGTTGCGCTGATTCGTTCACCGTAGAATGTACGGCCTACGACCGTCTCTTCCTCGCAGGTCGCCCGTAAGCGACTCATCATTTGCTGAGACAATAACAGGATATTGGCCCTGTACTGCTCAACAAAAGCTACAGTAATCTCAAAGCTCATAATAGCTCTCCTAAAAAAACGTTAATAAATTGTTTTTCAGAAGAACTACCCGAGTTTCGGATTCTACCTGTCGTTTAACGCTCGCTCAGCGGCCCCTTTGAGGCGGTCAGCCAAACCCTTCACAGGCTACTTGGACTTTTTGCTTTCTTTGCTTGGCTTTGTTTGGCTTCTTTGGCCTTTTTTTGGCTTTTCAAATACAAGATACGTTCCATCTCGCCATGTGTAGCACCATCTTTAGGTTCACCGTGTTCATCCAAACACTTTTCTACCAATGTTTCTAATTCTGTCATTTATTGTCCTCTTTTTTCATGAAAGGTCCTTACGTCAGCAGTATGCCTGTCAGCCTCTCTCTGCTGAACTTGGTCAAGTTCACCCGAAGTTATCGGCATCTGGTCTAATTCTGACTTTAAATGAGCCTTTTCAACGGGGTCTTTTTCGTTACGATATCTCTCTGATACTTTTTCAAACTCCGACATCACGCACCCCCCTTGTTCGTACTTACTTCAAACAACTTCGCTACTTTTGCAACAAGCTCATCGTGATATGCCTTATTCCTCGGCTTGTCCTTCGGTGTATCCGTAACGTAGTACGGGTCTGTCATTATCTTATTAGCCTCTGATATTGCGTCCGCAGGAGTAAGTTCGCCCGCAGCAGGAATTATTGGAGTTGTTAATCCTTTTTCGGCAATAACCTCACCGGCCTTAGCCAACATCTGTGCAGCGAAAGAATCGTAAGGTAATTCCTTAATCAATTCCGCAGTCTCAGCAGCGTCTATTACACCGCCAAAAGCATTGGCGGCTGAAACAGCAAAAGCCATATTCTTATCGTAAGCCGCACCCCATTTGCCCCGAAGCTTTTTGTTGGCTTCCTGTGAATCAATCTTCTCCTGTGTTTTCTCAGCTTCAAGAGCACTCTTGATGTATTCGGTATAGCCATTATGAACAGCGACCGCTATCGCAGTAGATGCGCCGGCTTTGTGCAATATATTACCCATGTGTTCGGCAAGTTTATCCTCTTTCGGTAATCCTTCAGGTAAAGCCAAATCGTTAAGTTTATAATCACTTGCCGCGGGCGGCCTGCCAATCTTTGTGTGATATTCGTTTCTTTCCTCATCGGTGGATTGTTCGTTCGGTAGTATTGCAAACTCCCGACCAGCGCTAAACTGACCTATCTGCTTCTGGGCGTTTACCAACTGTGAAGCCATAGACCTTATCCCTTTTGTGTTCTTTAACGTCGGATCGGCACGCAGCGGGTCATCTTCGCCGTATGCCTGTTCGAGCCAATTCTCTGAAAAGGCCCCATCTTCACCCAAGAACTGCCCTGCCTCAATTACAGGATTCCCGGTTCCTTCTGCCATAATATGTCTCCTTTAAGTTTTATCCTTTTTCTTCAAGCAATTCTTTAATCTGCTGAAATTCCGAGCTTAACACCATTACAGCATCACGATACTTATTGCCAAAACAACCTTTTACAAATGAGTGGTCTGTCCCAGGATTGATGATTTCACTGTTTTTTAGAATTTCCTTTGCTTGCTCAACACTTGGTATTTCAGGTAAAGCCGCGAGCCATGTTTTGAATTCTTCAGGACTCATTATTCCATTTAATGCGTCTTCTCTTTTTCTTGTTGATAGATGTTCCAATATTCCCTTTTCTACTAAGGGCGAAAACTCATCTGTCAACCACTTGTAAAATGCAATATTATCTCCAACTTTAGAAGGTTCAAAGCAATGTACAATTTGCATATTGATCAGATTCAAAATAAGCTGAACTTCTACGCAATGTTGTCCTTTTCCTCCAGTATCAATAGTGTGTACCCAACGAGTACACAAAAAAACATCGCCAAATATATACTTATCGCCAAAATCTTTCCCTGCGTTCTGCTCAATAAATACCTGTAAATCACATTTCACAATCAATTTCCTTTAATCTTTTTCCTGTATTGTTCAGTTGACCCCTCTATCGTCCTATTAGTTTTAATAAAATATTTGCACGCAGGTAATTGGCCGTATGCAGTCTGCGTCATCCTGCCGAAGCCAATTTGAATATCAACGTCCTCGTCTCTTGTGAGCTTTTTTTCCTTCTTGACGTTATCGATGTAAGTCTCCAATTCCTCTACTGTCCGGCAGGTGTATTGCTTGCCAAAGCTCGTAGTGATATGCAGGACTAAGATATTCCTGCCTTGGTCATCAATTGTAATAGTTTTTATTTCATTCTCACTCATTTTCTTCCTCTCTTTGTAAAATGGCTTAACTTCTTTTTTGACATCGAAAGCAAGCCACGATTCCGCTTAAACAACTTGCTCGGATGATGCTTGGCAATACGTGCAGCTATTGCTTGCGCTTTACTTGTAGCAGGCATATTATGTTCCCCTTTTATTTAACAAAGATGATTGTATTGCATATTTTTCAAATCTTTCTATTTCTCTTGACGGGGCCACTAAGACTCTACCTGGAGGATTACCAACTTTTAGTCTTTGCATTTTAGGTTCACCCAAGAAATCTAACATCAATTCAGCTTGCCTCCGTTTAATCCTTAAATATGGTAAAATGGCTTCAATCAAAAACCGTATATCACACTTCCTATGTATTGCCCATTCATAACTTTTGCTATGCCGAGAACTATAGCACTTTTTTGAATGTATATTCCCACCAAACATTGACAAAACCCAAGTCAAAAGTTGTAAATCACAATTTGTTATACCTATCCTGCCAACGTATGTATTTCTTCTGTTGCTTGCTCTACTTATTCGTATATATCCTTCACCATCAACAATCCCTGCAATATAAGCGGCATCTTCAGTCTTTATGGCTTCGCTAACTGCTGGCATTATGCACCTCCATATTCACTTTGTTGCTCTTTGTCCGGGTCGGCCTTCATCTTGTCCATAATGTAAAGAAACGCCTCACGCTTACCTAACTCCAAAGCTGTATGTTCGGGCAAACCGCATTGTACTATCCCAGCAAATGACTGACTGTAATTCAATCTAACAGACAGGTCATAGTACACACGCTGACCCGCGGCACTGCCGAAAATCTCCTGGTAGTCAAGAACTAATTGTTTTTGCGTGTCATCCATTTACATCCTTCCCACCCCTTTTAGCTTGTCTTGCAGCTTGTACTTCGGCATCCGACCGTATAATTGAATCTCGGAAGTCTCCACACGCTTCATTTACCGCTCCTGTTATCGGCCAGACCGTTACTTCCAGAATCTGAGGGGTTACTTTTCCTATTATTTGGTGCATCACCGGCATAACAACAGCCGTAACTGTCGGTGCTCTGCCGCGGCACCTTCCCTTCACTCCGCCGTTGAGTTGACCGCTTTTGTCCTCAATCAGTTTCCACCAGTCACAATCTTTGCATTTTGGCATCGTTACTTCGCCTTTACCTGCTTCGCTGCTCATCTGTATTTCTCTCGCTCAATTTCCTCAAGGGCCATTGTTATTCTTTCTATTTCCCATTCGGTCACAGGAAACAACTCGTTATAAGTTTTAATTCTGCTTCGTGGCCTCGGTTCGTAGTCTTCATAACAGCCACCACAAAATAAGACTATAAAAAGTATTATCAATATCTTCATTACACCGCTCCCGCTATCTCAGCTAAAATACTGCCGTCCTCGACTTCCTTCGATATACCCGGAGCCGCCTTAGCGGCCTCAGTAGCAAGCTCCGCAGCTTGTTGGGCAGCTAAATCCGCTGCCCGCTGCTCCCGTATCTCCTCAACGTCAACCTCCGGCCTCTGCCAGTCGGTAGGCGAGCCCAACCTGTCGCCGATACCCCTCGCCGCTTTATCTAAATCATAATTGTCAAATACGGGATAAGTCTCGTTAAGTGGCGAAAGTATCTCCATAGTCCTTGTAAATGATTGCACTTCCAATACCCTCAAAGCTAAAGCAAGTTTGCTTATGTACTGTATTTCATATTCCTGGCCGATTAACTCAGGGGCAAGAATACCCTGTAACTTACCGGCCCTGCCGAGTATTGAGATACACCGGGTAATAAGACCGTTAAACAACTCCGATTGAAGCCTACCGATAGGCGGGACTATCATTGTATGCTTTTCCTCAATCCGCTGCGAAATCTCATAAGCGGTCTTCTGACCGGTCTGCTCCGCTAACCATACGAACAAGTCGTTGTAAAACGCCTTCTGGATTTTCTCCTCTAACCACTTGACTTGCTCCATCGCTTCTTTTGTATCACCGTTAATGGGCAATGTCCTGATTGCGTTCTGATTAGCGGCTAAACCGCTTCTATAATGCCATATCGCACCTGGCACAGACCTGATCGAGCCAATAAAGCCATCGTCAGGAGTGAGAACCGGGGGCCGTAAACCTAACTCTCTGGCTTGAGTCACATCCTTCCAGGTCTTGTTTATTGACTTAATCCACGGCAAAGCAAACATGGCCTGCGACCGGCCATTAACCTCGTTCGAGTTCTTCGACCATCGAGGAGTAAGTTTCGGCATCTCGTAATAACCGCCTTCGGCTATGATATTCTTGTCCTTAATGCCTATAAATATCTCAGCAATAGCCCTGTGAATAGCAATAGCCGGGAAATTGCCGTGTTCCTCCCGTGGCTTTAACTCCTGAATGAACCAGAACTCCTTGTCTATATCTTTCTTCTGGTCGCTGTTGTAAGCGTCTCGAACAGACTTACCGATATTCTCTATACCCCATTCCTGTACCGCCTGACGGGCCGTGTATTGGAATTTGTAATAGACAGTATCAACTATCTGGTCGGAGTTCTCCGCTATGTAATACTCGCTGATATGATGGGTCTTGAAGTTAAGGGAAGTCTTTTTGCCTTCCATCGGCTCCATACAACCCATACCGGCCCAACCCAAATCAATAGCCAACTCACCTAATTGCATATAGAAATTAGATATTGCCATCTCCTCGTGTAATAAAGTCGTCAACTTCGCCAGGGAAATCTTAACAGCTTCGGATTTGTTAAGCTCCTGATTACGGGCTTTTATAGCGTGCCAGCGTGAATTGGGTGGGGCTAAATGACTTATCAAGCCAGCCGCCATATACTGATTAGCAAAGACCGCGGTGGGGTCGTATAACTCGGTATTGTAGGTTATCGTCTTTACGCCTTCCTGACGCCTGGTGGTAACGTAACTCTTGCGAGGCACTACATATTCGGCCACTTCCTGCAAGTGGGAATCCAAAGTGCCGCGGTCAGACTTTAACCTGTCAAACCGCCGGATTATCTGCTCGGCTCTCTCTGTTTCAGTGTCAGGCATTTATATCTCCAAAAAGAAAAGCCCCACAACCTTTCGGTTATAGGGCTTCGCTTATTACGATTGTCCCAAACTATTTAGTTTTTAACAAGGAATATATTTAGGTTTCCTGGATTCGCTGTTACCATTATATAAATCATTGCTAAAAAGAAACTCATTTACTTTCGGAAATCCAGCAATAAATTGTTTAACCTTTTCAATATCACCGGTCAATAAAACAGAGTCTAAGCAATCCATTGTGTACTTGGCATTACTGTAATAATCTATACCCTCCCCGTGATTGCCCCAAGGTTTAGTTATGCCAATAAGAGACATTAACTTACACATCCACGCACCGGTTCTGGCGATTTTCCCTACTCGCAAATCTTTCCAGTTATCAACAATCCAACTTAAATCACTTTCGAGTTTTTCTCTTTCCTCCCTTTCTTCTTTTACCTTGGCAATAAGTTCTTCCCCACCGTATCGTAAAAAAGTCAATTGATGTTCCCCATACCAAGAAACCTCATTGCCATCATCAATAAATAAAACACTATAACTTCCCGTGTTACCGCCTCCAAATTGGTCTGCGTAAGAACCTATAATCACAACATCTTTGTCTTTCTTAAAATGAGACATACTTTGACCAAGGTCAGCAGCAATATGAACTACATCTCCTCGTTTGAATTTTTGTTTACTCATTTCCTGCTCCTTTTTTAAGGTTATCCGGCTTAATACTCTGCTCCACGTTGGAGTTTACATATTTGCCACCTGTTATGTTAAATGATACCTTGCCATAAAAGCCAGGCAATATCAAGGCTAATCGTTCTCCAATAGCATTCACTTTCCCTTTGGTTTTATCGTCAATCATCTTACACCATAAATTATTAGGTCATGCAAAGACATTTCTATTCCCAATACTTTGGGATTTAATCTTTCTATTTCACGGCGACATTCCCGCAACCACCTCGTAGCGGCCTTATGTGCTCTCTTGTCCATCTTTCGGGCAATACTTTCTTTTAACTCAAATGCAAATGTATGTTCAACCATTATTTTGCCTCAAATTCGCCACAGTAATCGTCTGCAAATGTTCCCTTGTATCCCAACCCACCATAATTACCAACTTGTCTGGAAGGAGGATATCTATGGCACTCGCCACCAAATATATCTTTTCCGTTAATGGCCTTGCAATTGGTTAAGGACCCAAATGGAGTTGTTAGCCCAAATCCCTTATCCGCAACATCAACAACCTTTGGGTTGTCCCACCATTTGCAATCTTCGCATTTACCCATCTTGAAACCACTCGCTCCAATCCCTTTTAACTAAATAATTATCCCTTAATAAAGGGCATAAAGGAGGAAAGTCGTAATTACCACAAGAACCCACAGGGCATTCATTCGCTTGTTCGCCTTCAAACATCCCGTATAACTTGCATTGGCATTCACTGTTAAACGGACATTCCATAGGGTTTTTTACTTCTACCCTTTTAGTTGTTTGGACCTTATCGTAATCTGAACCTTTTACGCCATCCATCTTAAACCGTAGCTCCTAACTTCGTCTTTAAGCCCGCCTGCGCTATCGGGGCAGGAACAGCAGCTAAACCAGGACTCGATAGCCTTGTAGCTCGCCTGCCCGTCCTCTTGCGTAATCGCCTGCCCTCAGCCTCACCTGCCTTCTGGGCCTGTCCAATTATCTCCGTAGGTGTCGCGGTCGGGGGCGGTAAAGCCGGTGGTGTTACTGACTTTGGTTTGCCTGGTGTCATAAGTTAATCTCCTATGCTAAATAATTATAATCGTCAATCGTAAACTCCTGCTGCGGTCCGCGTACTCCGTGCCGACATTCTATACCCGCTGCTCGCCGACATTCGCCCAATATCTCATACCACCACTCGCAAGGCTTAACAACTCCATTTGGGTCCTTAATGGCCTTGCAATCGGTTATCGAGTTTAATACTTCACTATCCATTTTGTTTCTTTGAGACCTTTAATCGCGGATAGCCCAAATCCCTTAGCCCTTTCCTAACTTTCGCGGGAACTTCCGCTACAGCCTTCCTTATCACAGCAAAATGCCCGGGTGGAAGATTCATTGCTTTTTCGAGTTTAATGTCTTTATCCATTTCCCTAATGGACTTGCAAACAAGGTATTGTAACTGATCCGTGCTTGAGTGCAAGCCACAACCTATCCATTAGTCTCCCGCAAATACGCTATAATTGCCATATACTTCAACTTTACCCTCAAATGTGCCGTCTATTATAGAAATACTCGCATCTCGAATCTGCTCGAAAGTAAGGTTCTGCTCAAACATCAAATGAGGCAGAAAATCCATATTATCCGACTTCCTGTAACCATGAACTTTGTATAAGTAATGCAAATCTGGCCTCTGAGTAATCTTGCACTTAAAACCGTTATGCTCAAAAGTCACTCCGTTTATTATTGTTTTTGTATTATCCAAGGCTAATGTACTCCATATCGCAAACAGTCTGTGTGTTCTTTGGCCTATCATCCATAATGTATAACTTCTTGTCAATAACTTCCGATAAATATCTGCCGGCATCGGCGTAATGACTTGACTTGTCGGGTGCCGGATGTGGGTCGTACTTCGACATATTCTCGATCCACTCCCTGTGATAACACAGCCAAGCCGTTATCAACTCTTGGCATTTCTCTGAATCAATGTAAATACTTGGAAATATGTTAGTCAACCGTTGGATGCCGTCCAAGACATTCGTTTCTCTCTCCAACGTCTTGAAGATTATACCGTGCGCTTTGAATGTATCGTAAATAAGCTGGCCTGTACCAATTTCGCCCTTGTTTATATCAAACGGGCAGAAATGCTTACCGTAACTGTATCTGTACTGCTCCCGCTTACTGTCCAACATCCGCTTATAAAACGCCGCTCCACCCCGGACATCATCCTTTTCGGATAAACTGAAACAATCGACAATATGAACCTCAAGACCGACAACCTGAAAGAATATCCACGGCATGTGGCCACCCATCCCTAAGTCACAGACTGTATGTACCGGCTGAGCATCCAAGTAAGGCACACGGCATATCCGCCCTTCTTCCCTCATTTGTGCCATTTCAACGGCATAATACGCGCCCTCTACACTGGCGATACTGGCTTCTTCAAGTGTTGATGGGTGTTCTTTGAACATCAAGTGCTTAAGTGTTCTTTTCTTGCCAACATACCAAGCTCTCATTCCAGGCGTAAATTTCTTCTTAAATACCACTTCCAGCTTATCAAAGTAAATATGGTCTTTGGCTGATACCTCTACATATTTCGGGTCGGTTACATTAGTTGTTTTCTCGTGCCACGGGAAAAAATGTATCTTATAATCCAAGGGCCCCAATTCTTTACCTGATGCCCTTATTTGTTCGGCCAAAGCACACATTTCAGGAAAGTCGCCAATAGGGCCTTCAAAGGTGCTCTCAATAAATATCATACCGTTTTCGTGGACAGTCTCCATCGCTCCTGCCTTAATCTCTGACGCCTTCTGGACAGCGTGTGTGCAAATCCAAGCGTATTCTGAAACGTGAAGATATTGCAGGGTACCCGATCGCATCGAAGTGGCAACGTAAATACCGCTGTTATTCGAGAACATTATTTCGCAAGCGTCATCTTTGACCAAGGAACGTGCGGCTTTCAAGTCTTCTGGAAGATTATCATACGCGTATTTGATTTTGTCCCTGAATATCTTTTTGGCATCCGTCAACTTGTGAGCTATAATCCCGGCTCTAATATTAGAATTGAACAGGCAGGCATCAAGTATAAATATTGCTATGAAGGTCGTTATGCCGTGCTGCCGGCTCTTGGGGATGATGTTAAGCCACCACAGGGCGAAGTACAATACTTCCAGCACAGGACGGTTTTCCATCTCGAAGAGTAGGCGTTCACCCTTCTGGTTCATAATGTAGTACAGATGATTTAAGCGCCAGAACCTATTGCCCAGCGTCTTGACTCTCTGCTCTGTCAGGCAATTTTCCTTTAGTGCTACCATCTATCAACCCTAATAAATCTGCTGTTTGCTTAGAAATCGTGTGTTCTGTTTCTTGCTTATCTCGCCAACCTGCTCTGTTTTTGAGCCAAATAAACGCCGCCGCGGTATCTGGTGGATAATGCTTAACTGTTGGTACTGTAGTCACCTCACCATCTGCATTACAGAATATCTTATCTTCTGGATGCTCATAACCTTTGGCCCTCTGAAACAACTTTTCCGCTACTTCCGCATCAGCTACAATTTTCCCTTTTTTTAGGGACTCGGAAAACTTTGGATGTACTTTTTTCCATTCGTTTATTGTATCTTCGTTGACTTCAAAATAATCAGCTAATTGCTTATCCGTTGCACCCAAAAGGCATAATTTGTAGGCTTGGCTTGCCATTTCTGGCTTAAACTTGGTAGGCCGGCCCCCAACACTTTTCTTCTTCACCTTCTTTGCCATAACCCCCATTACCAGCAAAAAAGTCGATGTGTCAAGTATTTTTCCGAATTAATATGTTTTTTTTGATAAGCGGTTGCGAAAAATGTAACTATTTTTGACATTGTAAGTAACGGGCATACAAGGTGTTAGGGAATATATACCATATTTATGTCGCATAAAATGTTATTATTGCGGTCCTTCGCTTTCTTTTTCATTGTCATTTTATCCATCCTTGACTTTTTCGATCCGCCATTGTTTCCAAGTGAACTCCCGCATATTGCCGCGTGCATCCTTGCAAGTTACAATGGCAGCACCGACCTTTTTGACCACACAAGGGCAGTCTCTTGCTCTTCTCTCTTTGCGTAGGAACTTCTCATAAACGTTTATCCTGTCTCCCAAGTCTATTCTGTTCACGTTTTTCATTTGCTTAATTCCTTTCTTTCTTATTGCCGCTGCCGCTAATAGCACAGCTAAAACATATCTTTTCTATTTTTGGTGGATAAAACTTAAAATTACTTCTCATTAAATAAAACCTTAATCTCTTTCTACATACTACACAGCAATCTTTGCATCGTTTCATTTTATCTCCTATGGGCTAAAATAACGGCATCTGGCCTATCTTGTGCTCACGAACAGGCACGCCGGTCTCAATAGCCTTGACTTTACTTATCGCGATGCCGTCAATGTACTCTTTTTTTAGCTCAATCATAATGTAATCACGCTGCAAGCGGGCGGCCACTTTGGCCACAGTGCAGGTGCCAGCGAAAGGGTCTAATACTATGCCTGGCCTCCAATTCTCTCCGCAGCCGCAGTCGGTGTAGCCTTTGAAATGATGTTCTGCAGAAGCTCGGCCCTGTTTCCTTGTGGCAAAATTATTGCCTTGCCCACCAAGCCTTGACTTATCATTTTTAGATATTTGTCCTTGTGAGATATAGTCAGTCTCGTACATTTTCTCCCTCCCCTTTCCGCACTTCTTACACACAAATTCAGGACAGCCCGACTTAATCATCGGCTCGACCAGTTTGTCGGGAAAAGTAGCAAAGTGGGCCTCAGGCTCGGCCTGGGTCGGTATAGTCCAGACGGTGCGTTTGTTACGGCCAAGAGGATTTGGGCTTAATTCTGTTCTATCGCCTATGTCCTTAAAGCCGTCGTTGAGCTTATGTGTTCCTTTGCCTGCTAAATTACCACCGCAACCCGACCAATCTCTTGTGTGCGGCTCATACTGCGGCCCGAACCAATACTTCTTAGACTTAACAAAGAAATAGACGTACTCAAAGTCGGCCGTGAACCTATCCTTTGCACTTGACGGCATCGGGTTAGGCTTGTGCCAGATTATGACATTGCGTAAAATCCAGCCCCGATTTACCATCTCTATCGCAAAACGCTGCGGGATTAGGCAGAGGGATTTAATTGATACCGCTGGCGAAATGTTTTTGTCGCATTTGTGGTCGTTTCTGGATTGTTTAGGCCAACGATTTGCATCGCGGCTGCCTGGAGTTACATTATTGTAAGTATCCCCCAAATTCACAAAGCACGTCCCGTCCGGCCTCAGCACCCTTTTGACCTCATCGTAAATATCGCAGAGCTTGTCGATGTACTCCTCGAAGGTAGGCTCAAGGCCGAGTTGACCGTCAACGCCGTAATCTCGCAAGGCCCAATACGGCGGAGACGAAATGCAGCAGTTTATACTCTCCGCCGGCAGCTTGGCAAGCTCTGGCTTTGCTGAACCACAGATAATCTCATTTATTGGCAGCGTCATGGGGAGTCCTTTAGGGCTTGCTCGAAATCATTAAACGTTCGTCTTAGTTTGCGAACATGTAATTCCATAACAATTAACATAACACACATAGAAGATAATTCTTGTGATTGTAATAAATCTTCAAGTTTTTCTTTCTGGTTAATCCTCTCCATCTCCATCCAGAATCTATCAACGTCCGCTTGCCTTGCAGCCAAGATACTTGAAATTTCTTTAGCCTCAGCTTGGTCCATCTTCATTTCTCCTTTAATTGATCGAGCTCAAACATGTTTTTCTCTGGCTTAAACGTGATTAACTTCCCACAATGCTTACATTTACCTGCAACGACAAAAGGCTCTTTTTCTTCTAACTCATAAAGTATTCGCTTACACGCAGGGCATTTTAGGACAAGTTTTGCCATCTTCATTTCTCCTTTGCTAACTGGTCTCGTTTTTCTTTTAAGACCTCAACTAAATCCTTCATCTGCTCCGTGCTTATGGGCGAAGGTTTACCGCCACGATAGATTTCCAAGTAATGAAAACGAGCAGGGAATTTTCCTAAAAACCAGAAAGATGATTCTATTGGGTTTTCGTGCCACCAGCGATGACATCTGAAGCAACCCAAAAATACATTAAGAAGGTCGAATCTGCGTTGGCTTGCTCCGTTGCCCTTTGGTATAACGTGGCAGGTGTGGCTGTTACCGCCTTCTATGGCCTTGCCACACCTCTGGCACTTGTTATCGTCGCGGAGCCGGACGACTTCACGACAAAGGCCGTCTAATTTCTCGGTCAACTTCTTTCTTTCACTTTTCTTTGCCATTATTATCCTTTCAGAGCTTGCTTTTCCTGTTTTTGCGTAAAAATGCTGGGATGAAACATTTGTTTACAATTTTCGCAATACCCGTTAGCTATATATTTCTTATCTGGTTGTATGCTAACACATATACGACCACCAGCATCAGCAAAATTACTTGATATGCGGCCTATTAACGGTTTTACACTACCACCACATTGGCATTTTGGGCATTTAGCCATAATCATTCTCCTTTCAGGGCTTGCTCACCATACATTGTCCTGTATTTGGGTCTTTCGGATGAATGGGACATTCTTTAAGGGGGCCAAACCAAAGTGCCCATAATACAAACAAAAGAAATCCCATACAGATAATAATTACCATCCAACAACCAATCTCTTTAAGTTTCATAATCATTCTCCTTTCAGGACTTTTCGGCCAGCGTAAGTGATTCTAAAATACTCATCTGGGCAAAATTTGGTTTTCCCGCAAGGCCACATAAGTCCAAGGCCAACTAATTCCTGCATATCATCAGAATCGCCACAAAAAAGATTATTAGCCGCCCTATGCATCGTATGGTCAAGTATATCTATTTGGTTTTTAGTTAGCTCCATAATCATTATCCTTTCAGGACTTGCTCAATATAAGGACACTCTTGAGGCGGAGTACAACTCTGTCCCCGTGGAAATTGCCGCGTATATTTCCATATCCCTTTTTTGCATTGAGCAAACA
>SDBU01005526.1_pt1 | contig 15093 bp, 15 predicted proteins | sample 2277071 | NCBI WGS metagenome assembly SDBU01 (sample SAMN10397929, study PRJNA504765) | marine sediment metagenome | isolation source: marine sediment core GS08_GC12, 126 cmbsf | place: Arctic Ocean: Gakkel Ridge, Loki's castle | collected 2008
ATAAAACAGACAGTGACCCTATCTTTAGGAAACTTTCCCACCTTCCATCTTTCCCCGCCAAAGCTTATAGTTCTATCTTTCTTAACCTTTCTCTGGTGATGGATAGAGAACACATAATCTAGATCAATCTCTTCGGATAAGGGTCTTAGTCTACTCTTTCCTTCTCTTATTCCTTTCTTGTAGCGTTCATTAGGAGTCTCATGAGTTTCTTCATGGCAATGCTTTTCGTTGTAGAAGGAAATAAGCTCATCAAGAATCTTTTCTGCTTCACTTATCTTTACTACCTTGTGCTTCTCACAGAGGAAGGGCAGTCTTCTTTGAAAATAATCAAATTGTTTTTCTATCTTTCCCTTTATCTTTTAGTGAGTGAGCATAAATTACCCCTATTTCTAAAGATTCTAAGGCTCTTTTGAATTGAATCTTTCCTTCATCCTCACCCACAGTATAAGTAACATGAATTCCCTTACTGTTTTACAAAGCGAAAGATACTATGTTCATCTACATAGTAAGATAAGGGAAGAGTATAATCCTCAACTGTTTTTCTGGTAACTAAGAGATGAAGAAAACTGGTCTCTTTCTCCACCAGCTTTCTTCTTACAACTTTTCGACTATAATCATCCTTAGTTAAGATTAGATCACTGAAGGGGTTAGTTAGAGGAAGCCAGATATGATGAGAGGTATCATGCTGGAATAAGAATCCTGGCCCCGGAGTCTCAAAACGGATACGAACTTTCTTTTTCTCTTTTGGGTCTTGATGATAATAATCGTGTCTTAAAGCAAATCTTCGGATGCTATTTCTTAAAAAAGACCTGCCAAACTTCTTCTCTGCTTGTTCGGCTATAGATGAGAGAAGTTAAACTTATTCTTGAATCTACCCTCACAGCGAGTAATGTAATAGAGCTCTTCGTGAAAGAACTTTTCTACATCTGGAGCAAAGGAGCGAGTAGGCTTGGCATCTCTATTGTAAAGCTTGAATTCCTTTTTGTTCTTTTCTAAGGACAAGATATTTTCCTCTCAGCTGATAAAACTGATCTTTGGATAATCCTAAAAGCTCACAAGCTTGTTCTCTACTAATCTTTTCCTCTGAGAATGTCCTTATAGCATCTTCTACAAAATCCTTGGGCAGTCTTTTATGTATCTGTTTTCTCACCGCTAAACCTCCTTATCTTTACCAGGAAGTTTATCAGCTAATTTCAAAGAGCGTTTTTTTTAGTTTTCCTCCAGATACCTAAGATTCTTTCTCCAGGAACCTATTTATTCTTCCTCCAGAAAGAGTCCGACTTTAGTGTTCCCACTGTCCGACTTTAATTGTTACGTATCAGACTTAACACGAGGGGTTGACATTTTTTAAAGAACGGGTATAATGTATGATGTTGGTTGCAGGATGTGGTATGTTGGACCAAAGAGTCAATAGGGCGGGGAGTCTAATATGATCCGAGCTTTAGACAGACGAGTCTCTGTAGTTTATAGTATTATTGGAGAAATCAAGAGATCTTTAATCGAGGGAGATTTAAAGTTGGGCGATAAATTGCCTGCTGAGACAAATTTGGCCGAACGTTTCGGCGTAAGTAGAAACGTTGTCAGAGAGGCTATTAAAATGCTAGTTGCAATGGGTATCGTGGAGATTCAAAGGGGAGACGGAACTTACATTAAGAAAAGTATCTCTTCTAATATACTTGACCCTTTGATTCTGAATCTTGTTTTGTCAAAGGGAAACCCACGGAAGTTGCTCGAGCTCCGAGAAATGGTCGAATTGGGAACCCTCTATTCAGTTATAAGGAATGTGCGAACTGAGGATATTGTGAAGATGGAGGAAGCAAATAGACTTTTGGAGATGGAGTCTAAAAAAGAGCAGCCTGATGCAAAGGTATTAGTTGATCGCGACCTGGGTTTTCACTATGCTCTTATCAACGCATCCCACAATGAGCTTATACAAGAGATTGCGAAAGCAATCTTGGAAATGTTCTCGCCTTTGATTAGAGAATCCCTCGTTAGGATGGGGTTAAAGCAGGCCATAAAAGACCACAAAAAGATTGTTGAAGCAATAATAGAGAGAAATTGGAAAAAGGCCAATGACGTTCTACTTGCTGGTTTCGAAAGATAAGAGAAGGATCTTAAAGAAATAATGCTGCCCTGCAAATTTTTTTCGAAGTTAAATCTGTTGCATTGACATGGGACTAAGGGGTGGAGTGCGGAGAAATGGCTGATCTGTTGATTGAAATGGAAGGAAGAGGGTGAATGCAAACGAAGAGAACTTCAAAATTACCAGGTTTATATAAGAAAAGTCCTGAAGAAAGATTGGAAGTTGTTGCGCAATTTTCTGAGTTAAGTGATGAGGAGAAAAACGGTTGAAGATATGCAAAGTTATATCTCCTGCATTCGATAACATGACTTCCATGCAAGATGGTATTAAGGAGAGGCTAAGAACACTAGCCAATTTAGGTTATGAGGCCATCGAACTAGCATTAAGAAGTCCTGATGAAATAGATAAAAGTGAAATAAAAGAGTTCACACGCTCTTATGATATTGAGATTGCAGGTATTGCTACTGGGAGAGCTTATCTCGAGGAAGGACTGTCGTTTTCTGATTCCAGAAAAGAGGTAAGAGACAAAGCTATAGGAAGAATGAAAGATATGATAAGGGTTGCATCTGAGCTTAATTCCCCTATGTTACTATGCGGCCTAATGCAGGGAAGACTTGACGAGAAGGTGGAACTCCTCCAGGCTAGAAGATGGATTGTTGAGTACTTGAAGGAAGGTGCGAGGTTTGCTCAGCGATACGGTGTAGAAATCTCTATTGAACCAATAAATAGATATGAATTAAATTATCATAACACCGTCGAGGAAGTTAAAGGACTCATCGATGAAATCGCTGAGGAAAATGTCTCTCTGCTTCTAGATAGCTTTCATATGAATATCGAGGAAGCATCTATTTGCCAGTCCATTGTTTCCAGTGAAGGATACGTGGGCTACGTTCATCTTGCCGACAGCAATAAGCTAGCGCCCGGTTGCGGACATTTGAATTTTTCGGAGATAATGAATGCCTTGAAGGAAATAGAATACGATAAATATCTTAGTGTGGAGATTTTACCTCAACCAGACCCTGACATAGCGGCACAACTCGCCATTTCTTATTTGAGAAGATTTATTTGACTATGGCAATCTGAGAGTAAGTAGAGCTTAAGCTATTGCGGAGAGCAGGTTAAATTTACTGAAGGGGTCAAAACGATAAACACACGGAAGGAGGAAATCTTGTGGTAAAAGGAAGTATGGAGGCCGCAGTTTATCAAAGTAAGGACAGAATTAATCTGGAGGAAATAAGTATCTCCACCATTCAGGAGGGTGAGGCTTTAATAAAAGTTGAATATGTGGGTATTTGTGGTACGGATTTGACCATTATTTCAGGAAAGCATCCTCGGGTTAAACCACCAATGGTCTTGGGACATGAATTTTCTGGAAGGGTAGCGCAGGTCGAATCCAGGAAAACAACAGATATAAAAATAGACGATAGAGTTGTGGTTATGCCGTTGTTGTCTTGTGGGGAATGCGAACTCTGTCGGGATGGCTTGGAACATCTTTGTGAGAACTTTGGGCTAATTGGCATGGATGTGAACGGAGCGTTTGCCGAATATGTCAAGGTTCCCCTAAGCAGAGTATACCGTCTTCCCGACGATATTCCCTTTGATGTCGCTTCAATTATAGAATCTTTAGCTGTGGCCGTTCATGCTGTAAGGTGGTCTGAGTTGAAAATAGGTGACGTTGTAGTAATACTAGGTGGTGGTCCCATAGGGGTGCTTGTGGCGACAGTTGCTTTGGCAGGAGGTGCTTCCCAGGTCATCATTTCGGAGAGAAGTGATTTCCGTTTGGAATTAGCTAAAAAATATGGGATTCAGACTATAGATATCAAGAAGACTGATCCAATAGAAGAAGTAAAGAAACTTACCAAAGGAAAAGGTGCAGAGATTGTCTTTGAAGCAGTAGGAATTCCAGCGACGGTTGAGAGGATAGCTTCAATAGTAAGAACGCGAGGACAAATAATTCTCCTGGGATTGCAGAAGGGACTTCCACCTGTAGACCTGGTGAGTCTTGTTCTAAAAGAGATACAAATGAAAGGTTCCAAGATTTATAGCAAGTTAGATTTTATGCACGCCATTGGTCTAGTAGCGAACAATAGGATTGACTTAAAGTCATTAATAACACATCGCCTTGAACTAAGCAAAATTATGCAAGGATTCAAAATTATGAAAAACCCAGATATTTCTATGAAGGTTCTAATAAAACCGTGAGTGGACCCCAGAACATCTCATAACAATCCATCGAGGCTAATGAAGAAGCTAAAGTTAGTGGTGAGAGTCAAAACAATTCAATCGGTGATCATTCGGGGACTGACGATATTGTCAGGGAGAAAAAATTGGCTAACCAGGATAAAGAAAGATTTTCTGAGCTGGAATTGATTGCAAGAAAGATGAGGCACGAGGCTATAAAAGCCATAGGTCGTGCCGGCGGCGGTCATCTAGGCGGCGTGTTGTCGACTATTGAAATCCTCACAGTTCTCTACTTCGCAATATTAAGAGTCGATTCCAAAAAACCTAATTGGGAGAAACGCGACCGGTTCATCTTATCTAAAGGGCATGGAGGACCCGCTCTCTATGCAGTCTTGGCGGAAAAGGGGTTCTTCTCCAAGGAATGGCTCAATGAACTGGACGTTTCGGGAAGTAGATTACCTAAGCACATTGACAGACTTAAGATCCCAGGAATAGAGATATCTACCGGCCCTTTAGGGCAAGGTTTGTCCATAGGGGTGGGGATGGCACTGGCAGAAAAATTGGATTTCAGAAATGAATATAGGATCTATGTTTTGCTTGGTGATGGAGAATGCGACAGTGGCCAGGTATGGGAGGCGGCTATGGCTGGAGCTAAATACCAGCTGGACAACCTGATTGCTATTATCGATCGTAATGGACTGCAAGTTGACGGTTTTTGCTGTGATGTTATGCCTACGGAGCCATTGGCTGCTAAATGGAGAGCATTTGGCTGGCATGTGATAGAGGTTGATGGACATGATATAGCACAGATTCTAAGAGCTTTTCACCTGACACAAAAGACAAAAGACAAACCAGCCATGATTATTGCCCATACGGTGAAGGGTAAGGGGGTTTCCTTTATGGAAAACAGGAAAGAGTGGCACGCTCGGTCAATTTCGAAAGAGGAGACAGAGGCGGCTTTGCAAGAGATAATGGAAAGAGAGTCTTAGAAAATGCATGAAGAAGTCTCCGTTAAAGATGTCTATGGCAGCACTCTGGTAGAGATGGGCTGTGAAAACGAAAATGTCGTGGTGGTGGAGGCTGATCTTATGAAAGCTTCTGGCACCGAAGTTTTCTTAAAGAAATTCCCCCAAAGGCATTTTCAAGTAGGAGTCGCTGAACAAAATCTTGTAGGTGTGGGAGCGGGACTGGCAGCTTCGGGGAAAATCCCTTTTGTCAGTACCTTTGCTAACTTCGCCTCAAAAAGAGCTTGTGACCAGGCAAGTATTTCTGTGGCCTATAATAAGCTGAATGTCAAGATTTGCGGAACATACGCTGGACTTACTAGCACCAAAAACGGAGGAACACATATCAGCGTGCAGGATATTGCCATTTTTCGCTCTATGCCAAATATGGTGGTAGTTGTACCAGCGGATACTGTGGAACTGAGAGAGGCGATGAAAACAATTGCCACTTACGAGGGTCCAGCTTACCTTCGTATGGCACGAGGCCCCATGCCGAGAATATTTCCTGAAGATCATAAATTTGCTCTCGGTAAATCACCAGTTTTGTTAGAAGGTGGGGATGCGGCAATCATAAGCACCGGCATTATGACGTATTATGCACTGGAGGCAGCAAAGAGACTGGCTGAGCAGAATATCAAAGTAAAAGTTATCAATTCAAGTACCATAAAGCCGATTGACGAGGAGATGATATTGGAGGCGGCTGAGACTACTGGGGCCCTTGTCACTGTAGAAAACCACAACATCATGGGGGGACTGGGAAGTGCCGTGGCTGAAATTGTAGTAGAAAGCAAACCAGTTCCTTTAAAGCGAATCGGAATTAGAGATAGATTCGGTGAGACGGCAACCTTGGAATGGCTGTTGAAGAATAATAGAATGGCGGTCCCTGACATAATTGATGCCGTAAGGACAGTTTTAACGATGAAGGGTCAATAGAAGAAGGTAAATTGTGCAAAGATAGACGAGATGACTAATCTAGTGTTCTCCTAAACAAAGAAAGTGCTAACAATCACTCGGAGTGAAAAAGCTGGAAATAGAGACTTGAAGATAGGGAGAATCTAAGGTGAGTTTTGGGCCTATTCTTGGGAATGAAGGAAGGTTTTCCAAAAAGGAGGAGGAAAGGTAATGAAAGCAAGGATCGCGCAACTCGTTGCGCCTCGGCGATTTGACATAAGAGAAAAAGACTTAGATATAAGTAAAGAGCAAGTCCTGGTAAAAGTCGCTGCTTGCGGTATATGTGGCGGTGACCTACCTCGTTGGCAGGGGAAGAAAGAGAGGATAAAAGCCGATATTTATCAGGGCCGACCACGTTATGGCTATGAAGAGGCTCTTGGTCATGAGCCGGCGGGTGTGGTTGAAGAAGTGGGGAGAGAAGTCAAGAATTTTAAAGAAGGAGATCGAGTTACCGGTCTTTTTACGCAAGCTTATGCAACCCATGCCGTAGCTAGTCCTAAGGGCCTGATCAAAATTCCCGATGGAGTCGCCACTGAATACGCTATTATTGAGCCTGTAAAGTGCTGTGTTACCTCTATTCGAGCAGGCCAGCCAGAATTGGGTGACTATGTAGCTCTGGTCGGATGCGGCCAGATGGGGCTAATAGCATTGGCGGGGATTGCAAAGTACCCTGTCGCTGAAATTATTGCTATTGATCCAATAGATTCGCGTCTTACGCTAGCCAAAGAATTGGGCGCCACTGTTGTCGTAAATCCAACCAAGACAGATGTAGAAAACGTAATTAGTAGCGTAACGAAGGGGAGAGGGGTTGATGTAGCTTTTGAAGCGACCGGTGTGCCCGGTGGTGTTGAATCAGCGAGTAAAGTTCTTCGTGACGGAAGAGCCAGGTTAATTTTGATCGGCTTCCACTACGCACGGGGAGAGTATGACCTGAGTTACTGGGTAAAATGCCCTGTTATTCATTCAACACAGCCAAAATATTCTTTGGACGAGAGGGATGATTTGCGCAGGGCTGTAATTGGACTAGAAAAAGGAATTTTCCCTATGGAAAAAATCATAACCCATAGATTTAAACTAGAAGAGATTAATAAGGCTTTTGAGACTTTTGAGTCGAAAGCAGGAGGATATATTAAGGGTATAATCGTACCTTCAGACTGAGGTCTAACAAGATAAAAGCACCTTCCACTGTGGGGGAGGAAATGAAAGTATCAATGTCAGGGATAATATGCGACGATATGAGTACAGAGGAGACAACTGAAGCAGAGCAATTAAGTACTAGATGTGACCCGAAAAAAGAAAGTCACGGTAAGTACTCGAAAAAGTGTCTCCTCAAAGACTAAGGGGGTATGTCAACAAATGATGACACTAGGTTTTCTAACATTGCAATGCCCAGATAGACCTCTTGAGGAGCTTTTTCCAAAATTGGCTTCTTGGGGATACGAAGCTGTAGAAATATTTGCTGGGGGTGTATGTGAGCCATCCAAAATCACAGGTAGAAGAGGAGAAAGGATAGAGAAGCTCTTAGAGGAGAATAGCTTGCAGCTTAGTGCAATTGCTGGACATACGGAGTATTGGGTTGGAAAAGAGAAAGCCGCAATTAGTAGGATAAAAAGGTGCATAGACATAGCAAAACATCTGGGAACAGACATTGTTGCGACAAGTGCAGGTATATACCCGAAAGGGATGGATAAACATGAGGCATGGAACAGATTGGTTAAGGCACTCCGGAAAGCAGTGGATTATGCGGCAATAAATCAGGTACGAATAGCTTTAGAGCCGCATTTTGGCTGTATGATTTTTGCCTGGGAGTCAGCACTAAGAATCTTGAGGGAGATAAATTCTCCTTATCTTAAGATAAACTGTGATGCAAGTCACTGGTACGCAATGGGGTTTGACGATACTGTTGCCGTGGAAAAACTTAAGGATTATATAATTCATGTACACCTTAAGGGTCTTTCTTTTATTAAGCCTCCTTTGTCAGATATGGTAGATGGTGTTGTTCATAAAGAATACTTTAAGGGAAATGCTCTCGGAGACTGTGAATACAATACAGAACGTCACATAGCTCAGCTTAAGAGCATTGGTTATAGTGGATCCCTCTCAGTAGAAATGGCATTTCTTGATGATTTGGATAAAGCGGCTGAACGAAGCGCGGTCTATATGAAAAAGCTTCTTAGAAAGTTTCAGTAATTAGGTTCATGTTTCTGAGTCAACAGGAGAATTTATCAATGCTCTTGTCAAGTCTGGGAGCTTTGCACAGAAAAATGAACAATATCTAGGAGGACCCACGTGGAATATCGCACATTAGGAAAAACAGGTCTAAGGATTTCAGAGATCGGTCTTGGAGCCTGGGCAATGGGAGGACCGGCGAAAACCAAAGGCAGGCAAATCGGGTGGGGAAACGTTAATGACAGCGAGTCGATTAGGACAATTCACAAAGCCTTGGATTTAGGAGTCAATTTTATCGACACTTCTGACGCCTATGGTTCTATGGGTAAAAGCGAGGCGATCATTGGGAAAGCATTGAAAGGTAAAAGAGACAAATGCATTATAGCGACAAAGGTTGGCAAAATACGGACCCCAGACCGCTTTGAAATGGATTTTTCCGAAAAGTATGTCTTCAGCGCTGTGGAAAGGAGCTTGAAAAGACTAAGAACAGACGTTATCGATGTCTATCAGTTGCACGGACCCTCTATGAATGTCATCAAAGACGGAGGGATATTTGATGCATTGGAAAAACTTAGGGAAAAGGGGAAAATAAGGTTTTATGGAGTTTCTATTGAAAGCGCTGAGGAAGGCTTAGAAGTCATTAAGAGAAGCGGTAGCCATGTCCTTCAGCTACGCTACAACATTCTGCAGCAAGATGTCGCAAGAGAAGTTTTGCCAGTAGCTTCGAAAGAGAACATGGGCATAATTGCCAGAGAACCTTTAGCCTCTGGTTTTCTGACCGGGAAATTTACAGAAAATACAACCTTTCCGGAGACAGACTGGCGACACAGTTTATCGTCTCACTATATAATAAATACAGTCAGAAAGGTAAATAAACTGCGGTTTTTAGTCAGGGAAGACGTGAAGATGATGGCTCAAGCTTCTCTCAAGTTCATTCTCTGTGACCAAAGGATATCGGTAGTAATAGTAGGTGCCAAAACTCAAAAACAGATTGAAGATAATCTAGCGGCATCGGATGGTAAACTATTATCATCAGAGGACGTGGCTAGGATCGAAGACTTATACCAGAACAACTTTTATCTTGATCAAAAGCAGGCAAGCCAGACTTAACTGCGCTGAGAGTGAATTTTGATGGATCTTAAATAAGATATTGCTTAATCTTTCAAAGAAAAATCTTGGTAGCGAAAAGGAGGGAGAAATATCTGAGCTACAGTTTCTTTGACAGCTAAGCTTTGAATATACAAAAACACTTACCATATTCAAGTCCAAAAGGAGGACAAAAAGATGAGGAAGAAAGTTTCTAAGAAGAGGTTAAAGGTGTTACTCCTCGTTACATTGTTTACTTTTGTTTTCATGAGTACCTGTGTAGTGGCTAAAGAAACGATTACGTATGGCTATGGCCACAGTGGGGAGACCGGCGAGTTCTTTCGTAGAATGACGGATCAATTCAATGTAGAGAACCCGGATATTTTTGTACAAGTGGAAGTGACGCCACCTGGGAATGCCGTAGAGCAGTATATAACAGCCTTCATGGGAGGCACCGCACCCGACATTTGGTACCAACACTATACCGCCTATATCACAGCTGAAATGAAATATGGTTTCAGCTTGGATCTAGCACCCTATGTCAAAGATTGGCCTGAGCTCAATATGCTTATTGATCCTGAATCTCTTGACTGGTATACCTATGATGGAAAACTGGCGGCGTTTCCTATTACGTATCAAATGGTGGGTCTGTTCATACGAAAAACTTGGATGGATAACGTCGGCTGGGGCAAGTCATATCCATACATAGAGAACTGGTCTGATCTTTTAGAACTTGCAAAGAAGTTCACCTTTGGAGATCCTGACGCTGACGGAAAAGATAACACTATTGGATACGGGATGTTTGGGTCCATGGAATTCGATTATGCAGCGAAGCAGTTTGGGATGATGATGAACGCAGCAGGGCAAGATGTAATCGAAGACGGGGAGTTCAACTTCAACACGGACATAGGACGCTTTGTACTGCAGGCTATGCAGGACTACGTATTAACATACAAAGTGAGCGCTCCCGACACAGCAAATTGGTCCCATGTACAATTCTATAGAGACGTAATAGGCGGTAAGATAGGGATAGGAAGAGTGGGAAGTTGGAATCTTCCTTTATGGGATGAGGCTATTGCGAAGGATTATGATACTATTCCCTACCCTCCAGTTCGGAAAGGAGAGCCAAACTTTCAGTCATATGAGTCTGATCCAATAATGCTCTCCGGGGCCGGGGATGCTAGCCGTATAGAAGCCTCCCTCAAATACCTACAGTTCATGGCGGGGAAAGTATGGCAAACAGAGTATTTTAAGGTTACCGGGAAGACCAATAGGAAAGACCTCGACTTGGCCAAGCTTTATCCTGATCCAAGGATAATGTATTTCTTTACAGCAAGGCCAGCTTTACCCCAGGTCAATGATCCTCGCTACGTAGGCCGTGCTAAAATGACATTGTGTGAGGCCGTAAATAAATGCATTGTAGACCCAGAAGCAGATCCTAGCCAAGAACTGGCAACGGCGGCAGAGAAAATCCGCAAGATATGGGGAAAATAGATAAGACACTTGCGCAAAGCTGAAGTGAACTCGGGTAACGTGAGGGTCACTGTGGTAATATCACGGTGACCCTCATAATCGAGTTTTTGAATAACAGAAGGGATAGAATGAATTGGAAAATATCTAAGATTGGTAGAACGGTATATTATTATAGTTTCCTAGCTCCAGTTGTATTGCTATTCAGCATCTTCTTCCTCTGGCCACTTATCAGCGTTTTTATTTTGAGTTTTCAGGACTTCAACCCTGTAAGAGGGAATCTCTTTGTTGGAGTAAGGAACTACATTGACATGTTCGCTAGTGGCGAATTTGCTCATTCTCTGGGACTCTCTTTCATATATGCAGGTTCCGGGGTACCACTGGTGCTATCATTAGCCTTATTCCTTGCTTTGTTGATAGATTCTAAGAGAGTCAAAGGGAAAGGGTTTTTTAAACTGATCTTTTTTCTTCCTCAGGTAACCCCAATTATCGTAGTGGGGATAATATGGAAGTGGCTTTTTAGCTATAACTATGGAGCGATAAATACGGTGTTGAACAGCATCGGTCTACCTCCTCAAAATTGGCTTGCCAGTCTTCGTTATGCCTTGCTTCCCTTGGTAATGGTATCAACCTGGATAGGGTTTGGTTTGTATCTGCTAATATTTACCGCTAATCTGCAGATAATCAACCCTGAGTTACATGACTCCGCCAGCATTGATGGGGCAACAGCTTGGCAAAAACTAATATATATTACTTTGCCTCAGATGAAACCATCGATGATTTTGTGTTTGATGCTTGCATTTATATTCTTCTTTAGGGAGTTCGGTGTAGTCTATATCATGACGGGAGGCGGTCCTGGTAGGTCAACAGAACTTGTCGTTTACCACATTTACCGAACGGGATTTGGTTTAATGGATATTGGAGGATCGTCAGCAGGCACGGTCATTATGATCACTCTCGTTGTTCTTGGAGGAGTGCTAATGAAATATATACGGACTAGGAGATTAGTATGAGGCCCTTATCAGTGAGAAAAGGGAGAAAAAGTGCGTTGGCAACTTCTTCAACCATTTTAATATATGCTACTTTAATAATTTTTGTTATTATAGTAATATATCCCTACCTGTGGATGTTTACTGCCCCCTTCAAAACCTCTACGCAACTATGGAGTCCCACTGTATTTAGAGATCTGATACCGCGTCCCTTCTTACTTAAGTATTACAAAGAATTATTAGGTCTACGCTCTCCTGCTATCTTAAGAACTGCGATTAATACGTTTATCATGACAGCAGGGGCAACCCTATTAGGTGTAACTGTTTGTATGATGGCAGCCTACATTCTGGCCCGGAAACGAATCTATGGTGAAACGGCAATTTTAGTAATGTTCGTTTTAGTCTTGGCGATACCTGTAGAGTTACTGATGATACCTCTCTTTTTGGCAGTAAGAAAGATGGGCTTACTAAACACCTATTGGGCGGTTATTTTTCCATTGTCACTAAATCCGCTAATTTTTTTCCTCTTCTATGCATTCTTTAAGGAAGTACCGAAGGAGATAGAAGATGCTGCCTTAATTGACGGTGCGGGTGAATTAGATGTTTTATGGCGAATTATCTTACCTCTAGCTAAACCAGCTATAACCACCGGTATCCTTCTGCAGTTTCTGATGTCTTGGAGAACGTTTATTCTTCCCTTTCTATTAGCTAGAACAGAAGAGCTATTGACTATGACAGTATCGATTGCCTTTTTTTCTACCGATATGTTTATAAACTTTCAAGCAATTATGGGATTCGCAAGTTTAATAACAATCCCTATTATAATGGTCTTCTTGATAACACAAAAAAGAGTTATCAAGGGGATTACCGCAGGGGCCATTAAGGGTTAGGTGACATCCTCCTCACCCGCAAGGGGTGGGGCATTAGATGGCAGTTTTTGGTAATATAGTATCAGCATGAGTCTTAAGAATCGTGGAGAAAAGGGAATTTCCGAGGTATGAACGATTCGATATTCTTGAGAGTCATTGAGCATATTCTTTGTGATTGTGGCAAGTGAAATCATCCTTGTAATTCCACGTCAAATAGGAGTTTTGCCTCCGAAGTTGTTGCTCTCGGTTAGAAACCTGCGGCCAAGCTAATTTATCCGATCAGTTCCCGGATCTTTTATCTCAACTAGGAGGGTGCTACCACTTGCCAGCTTGACCTGCGTGGTTTACTCGGGGATCATTCTCATAACCGGATAGCAATCCCCCCTGGTATAATAAGAAAAGCCTTTTGGTGATCTGTTGCTGTATTATGTGGGCGATCGGGCTTGAGACTGAATGGTTTTGAGGTTTTCCTCAAGAAGAGAGGGGTTAAATTATGTTCTATAAGCCTAATGTAGAAGCGGTGCTAAGAAAATATCAGATGTTCTGGGCTTCGCGAAGTAATGAACCTATAATCGTGATAAGTGTCCCTCAAAAAGAAGAGAATGTTTGCGGTGCTGGAAAATGGCGCTCTCTCTCTTCTTTAAACCAAAAAGAGATTTTAAGCATGCATGAAGAGTTGTTTGGGGAGATGAAAGAAATCTTCATCTTCGACGACACTATCCCAACAGCCCATACTGGCTTCGCGGACGTCACTATAGGTGCAATTTTAGGCTGCTCGATCAAGTTTACTGAAGAAATGAGCTCGGCTGAGCCAATCATTCATGAGTGGACAAAATTGAAGCATGTAGAATTTGATGGTGATAATTATCGGCTAAAAAAAATCTTGAGAGATACTAAATATTTGACAGAGAAAGCAAAGGGAAGATTTGGAGTAGGTATTTCTCCTACCGGAGGGCCGGGTGAAACAATGTCTCAATTAAGAGGAGTAGAGAACCTCTGTATCGATTTCTATCGTAACCCAAAAGAAGTACATAAGTTGGCAGAAATATGCACAGAAGCCACCATCAAATTGAGGAATCTACAAAAAGAAATTATTGGGGATTTTCACGAAGGAACTTGTGTGTGTTACTCAAGGGGATTATGGATGCCTGGAAAAAGTGCATTACTTCAAGAAGATTTGTCTGTTTTTATCTCTCCAGAAATATTTAGAGAATTTCTACTTCCATATAACAAAGAGATCATCGAAAATCTCGATTATTCTCTTTTCCATGTCCATTCAGGTGGGATACACATTTTGGATGATTTACTAAAGATTAAGAAGCTCGACGCAATACAAATTACACTTGATCCTACTAATCGTGTCTTAAGATCGCTAATGTCTGTCTTTAAGAAAATTCAGGAAAAAGGGCGTTTCTTGTTCATAAGTAGCAATGCAGTACCACTTACTACAGCAGAGATAAAAACACTTATTAATGAGCTTGAGGTACAAAAATTAGGAATTATCAACCTATGTAATTCCTTTGAGGAAGGTCGCCAATTAATAGGAAAGATAAAATCGTGGGTCAGAAATAAGCACGGTAACGGGAGGTCGAGCTAATCACGAAGAAGAGGGGGTATGCCTGCTGGAAAGACTATGATGCGGGGAGGTTAGTTGAGAATAATAGAGAAGGAGTATTCTTGAGGATAAGACTCATAGAAGAACTATTCGCTTATCATAGAAGGGAACAGATATTGTCTGTACAATGAACAGGGCAAAAGGCATATTGATGGGGCATCTGGCGGGGTGGGATCTGTCACTGCCGGACACAATGCAAGAGAAATTATTGAAGCGATGCAGAACCAGCCAAGAAGCTCCGTTTTACTTATCTTTCCCTATTCATGAATGAGGGTTAACAACCCAAGAACAAACGGTATAAAGAGGGAATGGTAAGCGCCGCCTCTCAAAGTGGCTCTTAACATTAGCAGAGAGGTGGGCGCAAGAAAGCAGCGGCAGTCGAGGTTGAGCAAGCGGAATTGAAGGTACCTTACATCAATTGATGATATTGAGTAAAAACCACTGGTATGGTTTGTTGAGCCCCTCAATCTGGCACCGAAAGGAACTCGAACTAAATCAAAAATTCTGTCGCCCAAACGTTTTATTAGACTGGTCCGTGGTCCGTGTCAAGCCATTCGGTCAGGTAACCGAAGCGGGGGTCGTTCTGCCATTGAAAATGTAACTTTTTGTTTCAAGCCGAGGAGTTTGTTTTTTAGAGGGGCTAGGCTCAGTTCCTCCTTGCTTCTCCTCGTAGATT
>SDBU01005527.1_pt1 | contig 15092 bp, 16 predicted proteins | sample 2277071 | NCBI WGS metagenome assembly SDBU01 (sample SAMN10397929, study PRJNA504765) | marine sediment metagenome | isolation source: marine sediment core GS08_GC12, 126 cmbsf | place: Arctic Ocean: Gakkel Ridge, Loki's castle | collected 2008
GACCAAGCTTCTTTCCTCGGTCAAAGAGGACGGCACAGAGGTGGTGATTACCCAGCAAGGTAAGCCGGTTGCGCTGTTAATGGATATAGAGAAGTATCTGGAGATGGAGCAAGCTTTAAAGGAGTTCTCTGAGCCTGAATACTTGGCGGCGCTGCTAGAAGCAAGGCAGGAAATAAGGGAGGGGAAGGGGGTGCCTGCTGAACAGGTCTTTGCCAAGAAGGGTCTGTGATGTATCAGGCTATCTTCTCCCGCCGGGCGGAGAAAGCTTTTCTGGACTTACCCACTAAAGAAGCCCAAAGAGTTAAAGAAGCTATAGAAAAACTGGAACAGAATCCTCGAATCCACGGCACCATAAAACTAGAGAATGCTCCTGTAGCTTCCTATAGATACAGGATAGGAGATGATCGCATACTCTTTGATATAGATGACGAAGCCAAAATAGTGGAGATATTAGACATCAGAAAGAGGAATGAGCGGACTTATAGATAAGCAGTTACCTTCGAGCCGCCAGGGGCGCTTCCTGTGCTATTAAGCTATCTCGATGCAGGTCAAACATATTCATTTTGAGAGCCCTTGCTTTGAGCAATGCGCGCCATATTTCGCCTAGTGATTTCTATTCCCTCCTTGGCGCCTATCTGCTCAAATATCCTCAGTGCCTGCTGATAATGCTCCAGGGCTTTATCCAGTTCCCCTTTAATCATATACACATTCCCCATATTGCCCAAGGCACGGGCTTCACCCTCTCGGTTGCCTATATCCCTGTGCATCTCAAGCGCCTGCTGGAAGTAATCTAACGCCTCATCCAGTTCCCCTTTAATCCCATATACAGTCCCCATATTGCCCAACTGATTAGCTTCACCCCTTCGGTTCCCTATATCCCTGTGAATCTTCAGTGCCTGCCGGTGGTGCTCCAGGGCTTTATCCAGTTCACCTTTAATCTCATACACAAGCCCCATATTGCCTAAATCACTGGCTTCACCCTCTCGGTTGCCTATATCCCTGTCAATCTTAAGCGCCTGCTGGTGATGCTCCAGGGCTTTATCCAGTTCACCTTTAAGCTGATACACAAGCCCCATATTGCCTAAATCACTGGCTTCACCCTCTCGGTTGCCTATATCCCTGTGCATCTCAAGCGCCTGCTGGTGATGCTCCAGGGCTTTATCCAGTTCACCTTTAATCTGATACACAATTCCCATATTACCCAACTGGTTAGCTTCACCCTCTCGGTATCCTATATCCCTGTGAATCTCAAGCGCCTGCTGATAATGCTCCAGGGCTTTATCAAGCTCACCTTTAATCCTATACACAATCCCCATATTGCCCAAATCGCTGGCTTCACCATTTCGGTTGCCTATTTCCCTGTGAATCTTCAGTGCCTGCTGGTAGTGCTCCAGGGCTTTATCCAATTCCCCTTTAATCTCATACACATTTCCCATATTGCCCAGGTCGCTGGCTTCACCCTCTCGGTATCCTATATCCCTGTGAATCTCAAGCGCCTGCTGATGGTGTTCCAGCGCCTTATCCGACTCCCCTTTAATCTTATACACATTCCCCATATTGCCCAAGGCTGCTGATAAACCTTCTTGGTCATTGCCCTCCTTTGCTAATTTCTCTGCCTGCCTGTAACGACCTTCTGCTTCCTCCAGTTCACTCAGGCTCAGGAAACAGTTGCCAATGAGGATGTGGAGGGCTGCCCTCTGGCTGGGGGTGGTTTCAGGCTGGAAGCAAGTTTCGAAAAGGTCAATTGCCTTTCGGTATTCGTAGTTTTGCATATGGGAGTGAGCCTGGTTGAAGGGGTCTCTTATCTTTTTAACAGCCTTGGGCAAGCCATCAACATAGTCTATAGTTAGCCTAGCTTCCACACGCCCAGTTCCCGAGGGCGGGGGTGGAATTTGAAGTGTAATGGGTTGCCCATCTTGATCTCCCAATGATGCCGGAGGATGTCTCCCACCTTTTCCAAATAGGCGCAACACTACTGGTCGAACAACAGGCTGGGGCAGTAGCCACGCGTCAATTGCCCAAGCAATGCCAATAATCCCAGCAATTATGCCAATCACTAATCCCGATATCACATACCAAGCCATCGCTTATACTTCTTCATATTAAACTGATAGAACCTTTTTCTTATTCTAAAATAGCTCGTCCACCCTTTCATAGGTATCTTCGGAGCGTCTTGCCACCTTGCCTACGATTACCAGTCGGTCTTTGTCAAAAACTGCGTAGATAACTCTCCAATTGCCCGCTCGGATTCGATAAATAGGACGCCTGAGCTTTCTGGTTCCTCGAGGTCTAGGCTCATCCTTTAACCCTTGAATGGCAGCTACTACTCGCTCAAGGTCTTCACCATGAAGCTTGTCCAGTTCACCCTGTGCTCGAGGGGTTAGCTCAAGTTGATACATGCGCCTTCCTCTGGCGCAGGTACTCCTCTAGCTCCACCGCCGAGCCGGGCTGGACACGGTATCGAGCTAACTCCTCCTCCATGTCCCGAATATCTTCGATGTCCTCACCATACACCACATTGATAGCTCGCCGAACCAACTCTGCAATGGATGTATTTGCTTCAAAGGCTAGCTTCCTAAGCCCCTCATGTGTCTCTTCAGCTAAATAAATCATGGTCTTTTTCATCCCTTGCACCTCCACCGGCTGATACGCATTATAATAGTTATATGTCACTATGTCAATGGCACTTTCTTCAACAATCTCTATTGCCCGTGGATGTCTCTCTTTTGCAGGGCTACCCTTCAGCTAATATCTCTATTATTTTGGGGAAGATGTAATCAGCCACATCGCTTCTTGCTCCCCCGTGGGTGATTATCAGGTATCTACCCTGGCACACCTCTTCGGCACACTTTTTTATTTCCCGCGTTAATCGGGGGAAGAATTCCTCAGTTAGTCCGCGGTCCCCATAATCACCAGTGCAGGTATCATGTCCCAAGTTATGGAGTATAAGCTTTGGCTGGAACTCTCTGGCTCGAAGGATAAACTCCTTTCTCACTTTATTCAGATAATCTTCGTCATTTGTGTTCCATCCAACATTGACATCGATTTTTGTGCCCGCATCCTCTATCCTATTGGAGCTGCAAAAGCAGACATGAAGGATATCTTTATCACCGAGGAATATATCTCTAGTGCCGTCACCGTGGTGGCAATCTGTATCTATTATAGCGAATTTGGCGTCACCAAACTTTTCCCTGGCATCGATGAGGGCAGGACCTGCGCAGGATAAATAAGTGCCACCCCAGGCTCTGGAGCGACCAGCATGATGACCAGCAGCAACATTGAAGACGATGGCATTGGTTATCTCTCCAGAGAGGATCTTCTCTGTGGCTTCAACGCATCCCCCTACAGCGAGGCAGGCTGCTTCGTAATACCATTGGTGCTTTGTATCCTCAATCAGCTCTTTTGTGTGCACTTTGAGGAGAAGCTCCTCTGAAACCTTTTCCGGTCTAAATAAAGCCACCTCTTTTGATTGAATCACATATTCCATAACCTTGGGGAAATTCCTGAACTTATTCCCTATTATGGGCCAAGAACCTTGACTGAAGATTTTGTGGAAGAAGATGCCTGTTTTCATACCCTCCTCCCCTGTAATGCCCAGGGGCTGGCGTGCTCAATTTTGACCTCTACTGGTTGACCCAGGCAATCGGCATTATCCTCAAAGAATACCAATTTCCCTGTGCGGGTGCGACCCTGCCACTTTCCCCTCTTTTTCCCTTCTACCAAAACCTCTACTTTTTGACCCAAAAGTTGGGCGTTAATCTCGGTGGCGATCTCTCGCTGAAGTGTTTCAATCTTGGTGCGTCGCCTCTGCTTCTCCTCCCAGGGAATATTGTCCTCAAACTTTGTTGAGGCGATAGTGCCTGGTCTGGGGGAATACATAGCCACATGAACCTGGTCAAACCTGATCTGCCGTAGTAGCTCATAGGTCTGTTCGAACTGTGCTTCCGATTCCCCAGGGAAGCCAACGATAACATCGGTGCTTAAAGCGATGCCAGGAACACTCAGGCGTATTTGCTCCACCAGCCTCCAATACTGCTCTACGGTGTAGCCCCGTCTCATAGCTTTTAGGATTTGGTCATCGCCGGCTTGAACTGGGAGGCTGATATATTCACAAACCTTATCCAATTCAGCCACCGAAGTTATAAGGCGGTGGCTCATATCTTTGGGGTGGTTGGTTAGGAAGCGTATTCGTAATAGCCCCTCAATTCGGTTCAATTCTGTCAGTAAATCAGCAAGCTCGGGTTTGGAAGGAAGGTCATGCCCGTAAGAATCGACATTTTGCCCCAGCAGGGTTATCTCTCTTGCCCCTCGCCGCACTAGCTCTTCAACTTCGCAAACAATCTCTTTTATAGGTCGACTCTTCTCTCTCCCCCGACGATAGGGAACAATGCAATAGGAGCAGAAATTATTGCAACCTTTTATGATATTAACAAAGGCGCTCACCTGGGGATGGGAGGGGGTGGGCATCTGTTTCTCTTTTATTGGTAGCCCCCGATTTCCCATCCACTGAAACAGGATTTCCCATTGCTGAGGCTCGAACAGAAGGTCAACCCAGGGGAAGCGGGGCTTAAGCTCATCAGTCCTGGAATCTACCAGGCAACCGGTGAGAGCGATATTTAGACTGGGATTCCTTTTCTTCAGCCCCTTAAGTGAGCCTAGCTTGTTGAGCACCTTATCCTCGGCGGATTGGCGCACCACGCAGCTATTAAGCACAATGAGGTCAGCCTCCTCAGCGGCAGTTGTGGAGGAATAGCCTGCCTGCTCCAAAAAGCAAGCAATCTGCTCCGAGTCAGCCTTATTCATCTGGCAGCCGATAGTCCAAATATAATACCGAGGCATAAATAGCTCCCTTCGAATTATATCACGCCTCTTGTCTCAAACAGAATTAAAAAGCCCCTTGGGTTGCAAGGGGCTTTTTAGTCACATCCATGGCGGAGGGAGTGGGATTCGAACCCACGACCCCGGTTTTAGCGGGGTAAGCGCTTAGCAGGCGCCCGCACTAGACCAACTATGCGATCCCTCCAAGCGCTTATCTAGTATATCATAAAAACTGTCAACTCTTCAAGATTGCTGAGTTTGGTGCAAATCTCTTATTTTTTAGCTTTAGGTTGATTTAGGGTGAAGGCTAATGTTAATATTGGATTACATGAAGGTTTGGAGCAAGACGTGGACGTTCTAGAAATCTTCGCTATTGTTTCGGGGAGTTCCGGGATAATAGGCGGAATAGGGTATCTACTCAAATGTTTTCTTGACAAGCGCACTGTAAAGCTCAATCATAAACTTGAGGTAGATCGCGAAATGACAAAGAAAATCCATACGTATATCGAGAAATATTACATGCCACTTATAAATTCGGCTGGAGAGGCTGGAGTTTCATTAGGAAAAGCCGCAAGAGATGAAAATGACCTTCAAACGGTGATTTCTTTTTATGATTTGGCCCAATATTTTAGTACTGTGTCCCAAATCGCTGAGGAATGGGAGGGAATTTTTCTAGGAGACCTTATAACAGAAAGGCTGCTCTCTAGGATAGAAGCCAAGGCATCTAGCAAAATTACTGCTGAACCAGAGAAATATCTATCTGAATTAGATGCGTCATATGTAAGGAAGGCGATAAAACCTTACGAGCTTTTAGTAAACTTTAAACCTAAGTTAAATCAGGATGAAACCTTAAAGACAATTTTCCGGAAGTACGTGGCTTGGAGGCATGATAAAGCAGACGATGTTCTTGACGCAGCAAAGTATCTCAAGTGTTACGCGAGCTTATTCGAGTTTGGAATAAACAGTTGCTATGAAAGCTGGTATAGACGCCGCCCCTTCAGATTGAGTGACGAGTATAAGGAGATAGTGAAGGAAGAGCTAAAGGAATGGAGAGACAAAGAAAAATTAATAAATTCAAAGGAGATTAATATCTTTATTAGGCAAATAAACGTATCACCAAAGTGGAAAGGGAAACTACTTTCACTTTGGGACACAAGGTTAAGGAAATAATCTAATTACTTTAAACTAGCGACAAGGATTTTTGCGTGTAGCCATAATAAAAACTCCAAAAATAAATTAGTATCTATAATATTTATTTAATTTTGTTGTATCATTTTACCACAAAGAAAAGAAAAATGCAATACCTGTCGGAGGCAATTTTTAATTCACATTCTCAAAGCTTACTAAGCCTGGCACAAATCTTGTAGAATAGAACCAGCCTAGTTTGGGGGTGATAATTTGGCGAAACCACTCCTTTTGCTCTTTGATGGCAATGCCCTGTTGCACCGCGCCTTTCATGCCTTGCCACCACTTACGGTAAGCAAAACTGGCGAACCAGTAGGTGCAGTCTATGGCTTTGCCCGAACCCTGATTAAGGTGCTTAATGATTTCAAACCTACCCACTGGGCTGTCGCCTTCGATAGACCAACCCCTACCTTCAGGCATATCGAATTTGAGCAATACAAGGCACAGCGCCCCCCAGCACCTGATGAGCTGAAACGACAATCTGGGAGGGTGCGGCAGCTAGCAGAATCCTTCGGCATGCCCATCTTTGAGATAGATGGATATGAGGCTGACGATGTTCTGGGCACCCTGTCTTGCCAAGCCAGCGCTCAAGGCATTGATACCATCATTGTTACTGGTGATGCTGATGCTATGCAACTTGTCTCCCCAAAGGTGCAGGTGCTTGTCCCGCAGAGAACCTTTGGAGATGTAACCCTTTACGACGAGGCAGCAGTGCAACAGAAGTATGGTGTTGCTCCAGCGCAAATCCCAGACCTCAAGGGGCTGAAAGGTGACCCATCGGATAATATTCCTGGGGTTAGCGGCATTGGGGAGAAGACCGCCGTCAAGCTTATCCAGCAGTTTGGCAGTGTAGAAGGCATCTACCAGCATATTGAAGAGGTAACTCCCAAGATTAGGGAGCTTCTGGTGACAGGAGAGGAGGAAGCACAGCGGAGCAAGCGATTGGCTTCTATTGTCACTGAAGTCCCTGTTGCCCTCGAACTTGCCGCATGCACCGTAGGCAGCTATGAGCGCAGTAAACTGCTGGAACTCTTCCGTGAGCTGGAGTTTTTCACCCTTTCGGACAAACTGCCTGAAGTCAGGGAACAGAAAGTCAGAGCTGATGTCCAGGTCGGCACAGTAGAAGGGGAATATCAACTAATTGATACTGTTCCTGCCCTGGAGCAACTTGTTGCCGAGCTTTCCAAGGTTGATTCCTTGGTGGTTGACCTCGTAACGGTTCCTGGGAAACCCGCTGGTGTTGAGCTTGTTGGCATAGCCTTATCTCTCTCACTGGGTAGAGCCTATTACCTGCCGGTGGGGCATAGGGGTTGGGAGCAACCACGTCAGATACCCCGGCAACCCGTTCTTGACCAAATCCGACCCTTGCTTGAAGACGCTGGTATTGCCAAGATAGCTCATAATGGCAAAGAAATTATAACTGCATTAGCTGAGTATGGAGTCGGGCTGAATAATCTGGCTTTCGATACCTTTATTGCTGGCTATCTCCTGGGGGAGAAATCTTTAAGTCTCAAGCCTCTGGCTTTCCTTAAATTAGGACTGGAACTGATGCCCTTAGCCGCTGCTGTGGAGTCGAAACGAGCTTCGGTAGCTGAGATAAGCGTCCCTTTAGCTACTAGGTATGCAGGTGCTCAGGTTGATGCTATTAGCAGGCTGCGTCAACTGCTGGAGGCAGAGCTAAAGGAGAAGGGGCTTTGGAGGCTCTTCACTGAGGTCGAGCTTCCCTTGATTCCTGTCCTGGCTCTTATGGAAAGGAACGGGGTAGCACTGGATACTGAACTCCTATCCCATATGTCTCAATCTCTGGGAGAGCAGTTATTGAGCTTGGAGCAAGGGATTTATGCTGAAGTGGGGCACCGACTCAACATCAACTCCCCCAAACAACTAGGCGCCGTCCTGTTTGATGAGCTAAAGCTACCTGGTGCAAAGCGAACCAAGAGTGGCTATTCCACTGATGCCTCAGTCTTGGAGGGGCTCAAGGAAATACATCCGGTGGTGAAGCAGATATTAGGATATCGCCAGCTAATGAAGCTGAAGTCAACCTATATCGATGCCCTCCCCGCCCTGATCAATCCCAGAACCCAGAGGGTGCATACCAGCTTTAACCAGGCTGCTACTGCTACAGGGCGTCTTTCTTCCAGCGAGCCTAATCTGCAAAATATCCCCATCCGAGGGGAACTGGGCAAGCAAGTGAGGAAAGCCTTTATAGCTGAGCCCCCATCCTTTTTGGTAGGTGGCGATTACTCTCAAGTCGAGTTGCGCATTCTAGCCCATCTGTGCCAAGACCCCGGGCTTTTGACTGCCTTCAGGCAGGATAGGGATATACATTCTGCTACCGCCTCGGAGATTTTTGGTGTGGCTCTGGATGAGGTGACCCCAGAGATGAGGCGGGTGGCAAAGGTGGTGAACTTCGGCGTAATCTATGGAATGAGTGATTACGGCTTGGAGCAAGCTACAGAGCTTTCCCGAGGAGAGGCGTCCCAATTTATCGATTCTTACTTCCAGAAATACCCCGGGGTGAAGGAGTATGTCGAGTCCACTAAGCAGCAAGCCAGGGAAAATAACTATGTGCAGACGCTTCTGGGGCGAAGACGCTATATCCCTGAGATAAACTCTTCCAATCGGCAAGTAAGGGAGGCAGCAGAGCGGATGGCAATAAACATGCCGGTTCAGGGCACTGCCGCTGATATTATCAAGTTAGCTATGATCAAGCTCCACAGAGAGACAGAAAATCGAGGAATGAAAAGCAAGCTTATCCTCCAGGTTCATGATGAGCTCCTATTTGAATCACCCCCGGATGAGGTGGAGGAGATGAAAAGCCTGGTGGAGGAAATAATGCCTCAAGCAATAGAGTTATCCCTCCCGCTAAAGGTAGAGGTAAAGGTGGGGAGGAACTGGGGGGAGATGGAATGAGATGGAGAGGCTTGTCCACGGTGCCAGACAGCTAGGTATATTCCTTAATCCAAAGCAAACTCAACAATTTCAGCTTTATTACCAGGAACTGGTGAGGTGGAATGAAAGGGTAAACCTCACTGCTATCACCGATTATGAGGAGGTGCAACTGAAGCACTTCCTCGATTCCCTTACGGTAGCGCTGGTTTTGGATGAAGCCAAGGAATTTTCCCTCCTGGATGTAGGAGCAGGAGCCGGGATGCCAGGCTTGCCCCTGAAGATTCTCCTCCCTGGGGTGAAGCTGGTATTGCTGGATTCAGTAGCTAAAAAGACTGCCTTTTTGAGGTATCTGGTCGAGTGCCTGGGGCTTGACCGGGTGGAGGTGCTAACTGGGCGTGCCGAAGATTTTGCTCGCCAGGAAAATTATAGGGAGGGATTTGACCTGGTGGTTTCTCGTGCCGTGGGGAAGCTTTCCACTGTGGCTGAATTAGCCCTGCCATTTTGCCGAGAAGGCGGCATATTTGTTGCCCTGAAGAAAGGGCAAGTCGAGGAGGAAGTAGAAAAAGCTTTGAGAGCAATAACTATCCTTGGTGGTAGGCTAAGAGAGGTAAAGAGGGTCGAGCTAGAAGGGCTAGAGCAGCGCCTCCTGGTCATTGTAGACAAGGTTTCCCCCACCCCCCAGCTCTATCCCCGCCGCGTCGGAGTAGCAGCACGACGCCCCCTTTGAATTGGGACTCCATTGTCTTAGGGGCGAAGACGATTTATACTACCAATGAAGAGGACTTCAAAAGATTTGGTGAGATAGAGGTGGTTAATCCATTGAGTTGGGGGTATCTCTAAGGATATCTTATTCAAGAAGAGTATGCTAAAAAGTTTAAAAATGCAGACACAAATTTAATCTGGCTCAAGTACGCTCATAGACCGTGCCTACAAAATCTGTAAAAGTGATATAATAGGCAAAGCTTATACGGAGGAGTAGATGGCTCGTAAGTCTATAAAAGTTAAGGTTAATCCCGATGTTATGAAATGGGCGAGAGAGAGTGCTGGGCTCGATCTTGAAGCAGTTGGGAAGATACTCAATGTCAACACTAGCACGATTGAAGAATGGGAGTGGGTGCAGGGGACCAAGAAACCTACTCTGACCACATTAGAAAAGCTCGCCACTTTTTATAAGAGACCTCTAGCTGTATTTTTTCTCCCTGTGCCGCCAGAAGAACCCCCTATGCCGACTGATTTTCGAGTTTTGCCTGGAAAGCAGCGGCGCCCATTGTCTAAGAAAACACGCCTCGCGATAAGAAGAGCCAGGCGCGTTCAATCGCTAGCTACCGAGTTGATGGAAATGGAAGGGTTCAGAAGTGAGCGGGTAGCTAATATAGGGGGGAGTTCAGTTAGTGACGATCCAGAGATAATAGCAGCAAGAGAGCGAGATAGGATAGCAATAACTGTTGAGGATCAATTAAGCTTTAGGAAATTACACGAAGCTTTTGATAAATGGAGGGAGACTTTAGAAAGTTTTAACATTGTGGTTTATCAGACAAAGATACCTCCTGAAGAAGCACGTGGGTTTTCACTCTTGGACCACATGCTGCCCACTATCGTGGTAAGCATATCTGACGCTATCGCCGCAAGGATATTTACACTTTTTCATGAATACGCTCATCTCCTTCTGGGCGTATCAGGGATATGTATCCCGAGTGAATCTTCTCATGATGATGCCAATATTCAGGAGATAGAAAGATTTTGTAATCATTTTGCTGGAGCTTTTTTAGTTCCTCGCCATGCCCTAGAGACGGATGAGAATGCAAGGCTAATCGCCCACCAGTCTGATATAGATGATTCTTGCTTAAATGAAATAGCTAGGCGGTTTAAGGTCAGCAAGCAAGTCGTGCTGCGCCGTTTACTCATCTGTGGATTTATCTCCAGACAACGATACATGGACAAACTTGAAGAGCTGCTAACTCGCCAGAAACCCGAACACGGTTTTGGATTATTACGTCCCCCAAAGCGATGCGTATTGGAAAATGGTCGGCTTTTTACTTCTATCGTTCTGGAAGCAAGGGAGCGGGAATTTATCACTCACAGCGACCTCGCCGATTACCTATCCATCAACTTGAAACACATGGGGGAAGTGGAGGCCCTCCTACACAAATAAAGAGCAAGCCAACTTAATCAAATGACTATCATCTATTGCATTGACACAAGCGCATGGATAGGAATAAAGCAAGTATATCCTGAGAAATCTTTCCCTAGTGTATGGAACAAACTTGACACGCTAGTAAGAAGTAACCGCGTGATATCGCCTCAGGAAGTATATAACGAACTCGAGAAGAAAGATGACGAAGTTTTCAGATGGGTGAAGCAACGCAAGCAAATGTTCATAAGTCTTAATGATGAAGAGCAAATAGCCCTAGTATTTGACATTGAAGCGAAGTTTCCAAAACTGGCGGACTCGCAGAAAGAAACTCCGGACGCTGACCCTTTTGTTATAGCACTTGCCGTTTTGGAGAAAAGAAACCTAGCATTGATGGGTGATGAGTGCATAGTAGTCAGTGAAGAAAAACCAAGCGGTGGTGGCATCGGTGGCAAACCTAAAATTCCTGATGTGTGTTATTACTACAAGGTAAAGCCCTTTTCGAGTCTCGATCTTATCCAAAATGAAGGTTGGACATTCTGAGAGTCGAACCTACGACCCCTAAAAAGCCGCGCTACGCAGAGCTCGAAAAAATGTCTCAGTTCAAAATCGTCTCTGACTTCAAGCTTACGGGTGACCAGCCACAAGCGGTGGATAAGCTGGTGGAGGGGCTGAGGAGGGAGTATCCCAAGCAGACCCTCCTCGGTGTCACCGGAAGCGGGAAGACCTTCACCATGGCTAATGTCATTGATAGGGTGAAGAGACCTACCCTGGTTATTTGCCATAATAAGACCTTGGCTGCTCAGCTTTGCACCGAGTTCAAGGAGTTCCTACCAAACAATGCGGTGGAATATTTCGTTAGCTACTATGATTACTACCAGCCTGAAGCCTATATCCCCCGCACTGATACCTATATTGAGAAAGAGACCGATATAAATGAGGAGATTGATAAGATGCGCCACGCTGCCACCCGCGCCCTTTTTGAGAGAAGGGATGTGGTGATTGTGGCTTCGGTCTCCTGCATTTATGGCTTGGGCTCACCTGAAGAATACCGCAGCTTTGTGCTCAGCCTGAAGAAGGGGGAGACGCGTAGCCGGAATAAGATAGTGCGGCAGCTTGTGGATATGCAATATGAGCGTAATGACATCGACTTCACCCGTGGCAGGTTCCGCATTCGAGGGGATACCCTGGAGATTCAGCCCTCCTATGAGGAGATGGCAATACGGATTGAGTTTTTGGGGGATGAGATTGAGCGCATCGTGGAGGTTGACCCCCTTACCGGTGAACTCCTAGCCGAGCGAGATTACATAGACATTTATCCTGCTAAGCACTTCGTTACCTCCTACGAAAAGCTGGTAGCAGCCATCACTGATATTCAAGCTGAGCTGGAGGAAAGATTAAAGGAGCTAAGGAGCCAAGGGAAGCTCTTAGAGGCAGCCAGGCTTGAGGCTCGCACCAACTACGATATTGAGATGCTTCGTGAGACAGGCTACTGCACTGGTGTGGAGAACTACTCTCGTCACCTCTCCCGCCGCCCCCCAGGCAGCCCCCCCTGGACACTCATCAGCTACTTCCCCGAAGACTTTTTGTTATTCGTCGATGAGTCACACATGACCCTTCCCCAGATTCGAGGTATGTATCGTGGCGACCGCTCCAGAAAAGAAACCCTGGTGGAATATGGTTTCCGCCTCCCCTCGGCTTTAGATAACCGACCCCTAACCTTTGAGGAATTTGGGCAGCGCATCAACCAGGCTATCTATGTCTCAGCCACACCAGGTCCCTATGAATATGAGCATTCACAGTGGGTGGTGGAGCAACTGGTTCGCCCCACCGGGTTGCTTGAACCAACTATTGAGGTTAAGCCTACCACAGGACAGATAGATGACCTTTTATCCCAGATCAAAACCAGGGTTGACCATGGGGAACGCTGCTTGGTAACTACCCTGACCAAGCGAATGGCGGAGGAACTTTCAGAGTACCTCAGGGAGATGGGGATTAAAACTCACTACCTCCATTCAGAGGTTGAGACGCTGGAGAGGGTGGAGATTTTACGCGACCTTCGCCTTGGTGTCTATGATGTGGTAGTAGGGATAAACCTGCTTCGCGAGGGGCTTGACCTACCTGAAGTGAGCCTGGTGGCTATCCTTGATGCTGATAAAGAGGGCTTCCTGAGGTCGGAGGGAGCACTTATTCAAACTATGGGGAGAGCTTCCCGACATCTGGAGGGGCATGTCATTATGTATGCTGACTCCATTACTGGCTCTATGCAAGCTGCCATTGATGAGACCTATCGCCGCCGCAGGATTCAGGAGGCTTTCAATCGAGAGCATGGCATCACCCCACAGGGCATAAAGAAAGCCATAAAGGACATCACCGAGAGGGTGAAGGTGGTAGCCGAAGCTCGCACTCCCTATGTAGCTACCCCTATATCGAAGGAAGAGATAGCTCGTCTGATTAAAGAGCTGGAATCTCAGATGAGGACGGCAGCCAAGAACCTGGAATTTGAGAAAGCAGCCCTTCTGCGTGACCGCATCATCGACCTGAGAAAAGACCTGGTTTAGAAGCCGCTAATTTACACCCCTCCGTTTTCCCCTCTTTATCAAGTAAGGTATTCACATCCTGACGCATTCTGTTGCGCTTTTCCATATACACCGATGGATCTTCTATCGGTCTTTCACATGTGGGACATACTCTCTTATCAATGAGCATATCATAGTTATCGAGTGATTCTTCCTTTGCCGCTCTTTGAGCTGTCAAAGTCTTCTGCTCATTTTCGGCTTGTTGAAGTTCTGCCCCCAACTGTTCTTCAGATTTATCGGTGGGTTTAGGAAGCGACTGTAACTCCTTCAATTAACCGATGAATTTGGACCTCTCTTGTTCTGATTTTGCAAGTTCACCTTTCAGGCGGGTTATCAATTCTTTGTCCTGCTCACACTGTTTTTTGATCAATGGGATTTGAGCTTGGCAATTTTGGATTTCCTTTAGAGCTTTTTCCAGCTTCTTTTCGCTTTCATGCAGCATGTTCAGAGCAGCATTTATCTCCCCGAGCTCGTTCCCTAATCACACCAACTCATTATTATTTATCTCGATTTGCTTGGTTAGAGAATCCCACTGACTCTTCTTTTGGTCTAACGCTTCAGCTTGTTTCTCAAGAACCTTTATCTCTACCTTCTCCAGATGGTTGGACAACGCCTGAGCATTGTCTCACGCGGTAGAATATCTTTCGAGACGGAATACTCGCCTCAGGCTCTCTAGCCGGTTCTCAGCAGAAGCTTCCATTGATCCTTTTTATCTCCTCCTGAGGCGTGAAAATGCCATATCTGTAAATGACAGACGAGGTGCCAGGCTGAGGCTTTTCATTGAGTTTCAAGATCTCCAAGACTCTCGATTTCATCTCAGTGACGGAATCATAGCGATAGAACTCGCCGTCTTCAGAAATCGCTCCTTCTGCCTGGCTCACGGTAGCCTTTCTCCAACGCAATTTCCTATACACAATATATTCTTTACCATCCTCCTCGAATGTAAGCGAGACAAATCCCTCAGTGGCACCATTGCGAAGCAAGTCTGGGCCTTTTAGCTCACCAAGCCCGAATAGAGCAAATTCAATAGCGTATAGCAGTGAATATTTTCCTGCCCCGACCCCCCCCATAAAAAAGTGAGGTTCCCTCCGTAAATTGAAAAGGCTGAAGTTCTACGTAAGAGCGAATATTTCTAAGCTGGATTCCCTTTAAGATCATTGAACGAATCTCCGATCAATTATACCTTGTCCTAACTTGATCATCCTCTCTTCATATGCCCTCTTCGTTTGGTTCTCTTCACGCTCAGCAGATAGGACTTGAAGGAGTTCTTGTGCCAACGCAAGTCCGGATACTCCTTCCAGAGCAGGTAGGCTGGAGTCAAAGTCCAGCAATACCTTTTCCATTTCCTCTGCTTCAAGTTGACCGACTTCCCTATCTGTGCTTGCGCCTCCCAAAATCAGCGATTATGATCCTGCGTCAGCTATAAAAAGCCTCCTCTTTGTATTAAACTAATAGATGGAATAAATCACCCGGGAGGTGAAAAATGG
>SDBU01005528.1_pt1 | contig 15091 bp, 14 predicted proteins | sample 2277071 | NCBI WGS metagenome assembly SDBU01 (sample SAMN10397929, study PRJNA504765) | marine sediment metagenome | isolation source: marine sediment core GS08_GC12, 126 cmbsf | place: Arctic Ocean: Gakkel Ridge, Loki's castle | collected 2008
ACCCATTACTATGTAGAAAAAGAGTATGCATCCATTGATGAAGGGATGAAAGCACCTGAAACTGAAGGTATACGAGTTGTTGCGAAACAAGTACGGGCATTAGGCGCAGAAAACATGGTTATAGATACGGACTTTGGACGTTATTCATTGTCTACACCTGTGGAAGGTCTGCGTCAATTTATATCATTATTGTTAGATATGGGGATTTCAGAAGAAGAGATTAAAACTATGGTAAAAACCAACCCTGAGAGGGTTTTAGGTCTTGAGTCATCTCATTTTTCCGCCTTTTTGGGAGATGAATAGAGCTTTAAAAAATTATTACAGGCCGCGAAAAATACCGGAATCAAAATTGCAAATATCGCATCTTATGTGGGTGGAGGGACTGACGGTCGGGCTATCGCAGAGAAAAAAGTAGTAAAATAAAAATGTTAAAATCAACCAGAGGCGAAAAGGAGGTGCAAGAAAATTTGACTTTTGCCTATGATTTTGTTGAAACAGAGAAAAAAAATAAGGAGGTTCTGGTGTATCAACTCGTAACCATATCTTGAAGCCAAGACATTACATTTTAAAAAAGAAAGGAGTTATGAATGAAAGATCAAAATATTATTATTATTAGCGTAGAAGAGTTTCGTCCCGATCATTTAAGTTGTAATGGGTATAAAAAAATTTCTACACCTGCTATTGATCAAATAGCCAATGAAGGAGTTAAATTTACTCAATGCTTTTCTGCATCAGAACTTACCCCTATTGCAATGGGTTCAGTGTTTACTGGTAAATACCCCAATAAACATGGCGTAAGAAATCCTTTTTCTTATTTGCCTGTCCCTACGATTACTACGATCTTAAAAGAAGATGGTTATCGTACCGCTGGCTTTACGGGAAATGGATTAATAATCAAACGCCATGGATTTTCCCAGGGATTCGACTTTTTTAGTGAACCTTCTGCAGATACCAGTTACCGAGATTGTCAATACTTAGATTTAGGAGATAAAATTTTCTATGAAGGAAATTATTGGACAGAGGAGTTTTTTAAATGGTTAAAAAATAATTATCAACAAAAGTTTTTTATTTGGGGTCATTTTATGGAGACCCATGAGGGTTCTGGTGCTTCCCTTGTCAAGCAAGGATTAATTAATAAAGGAGAATTATCAGAATTTGATTATTATGATGCTAAGATAAAATTGCTAGATGAAAAATTGGTTGGTTGTTTAATTAGCACATTAAAGGAATTAGATATTTATGATAATACGATTATTGTGTTGATGAGTGATCATGGTACTAACTTTGGTGAACATCCGTGCAAAGATATTCCCGGGCGACCGAAAGGGACAATATATCCTCAACACACGACTATGTACGATTCTGATCTCCATGTAGTCATGATGATCAAGGGGGGAAATTTACCCCAAGGTCAAGTTATAAAAGGAATGGTTCCGTCCCTTGATTTGGCGCCCACCTTGTTAGAGCTTATTGGCTTGTCCACTCAAGCTTATGATTTCGATGGTCAATCCTGGTTGCCTTTGCTTCAGCAAGATCAAGGCCGCAATGAAGTTTATTCCGAGGATTTGTTTGAAATTAGGGGTTTAGGTGCTTTACAATCCATTCGTACAACCGAGTATAAATTCATGAGGAATTTAACGCTAGGTCAGGAATCCTATTTTGATTTAAAAAATGACCCAGATGAACAGAAGGATATTAAAGAAAAAATTGAGAAAGAAAAATTAATTAAAATCAGAAAAAAATTAAATTCCTATCTATTTACCGAGGCAGTGAGTCGAAAGAAATTTAGTACGGAAGAAAAAGAATCCATTAATCAGCGGTTAAGAATATTGGGCTATATTGAATAAATTTAATTTATTTGTTGCGGAAATTAAACAGAGAGGGAGGTGAATAAATAGAAAAAAGATAGAAGATAAAAAATGTTCTTAAAATAAAATTAATGGAAGATATTAAGGATGAAGTAATTCAAGGTGTTATTGGTGATAGTCTTACTTATGTTATTATCGGTAGGGTGCTTGGTTATTATGGCCTAGGAATATCCTACCAAACCCATAAAGGGTTTTCTTCCTTTATCAACCGGAACAGCTTCACATATTGCTGCTCGAACTTTAGTTCCATATATGGGAGAATATTTAGGCCAACTATTGGTTTTAATAAATAAACCTGGGGTAAATGGAGTAATAGCTGTTGTAGAAGTTGCACGGGCAAAACCTGATGATTATACCTTTGGTTGGGCTAATTTGCCGATATTAATAATTCATAATCAGCAAAAAAATTACCAATGATCCTAATGAATTTGTATATATAGCTAGTCCAAATTCTTTTGATTATATGGTGCTAGTCAGTAAAGATGCTCCTTGAAAAACATGGGAAGATTTTATTCAATATACTAAAGATAATCCTAGAATGAGTACATATGGGGGTATACCTGGACGGGGAATAGTCATTTAACCATGGAATTTATTGCAATGAAGGAAGGAATCGAATGGCAGTCTGTACCTTTTCCAGGAAATTCATAATCGATTGCAGCTGTACTTGGCGGTCATATTGATACCTGTATTACAGATACTGCTTCATCAGTATCTGTAATACAGGCTGGAGCGATGAGGCCATTAATTGCAATTATTAATATAAAGAATAAGTCTAATTCCAGACACGCCAACACTTTTGGGAAAAGGTTATTATTTTTATCAATATTCTTGTATGGGAGCGATATTACCCCCAGGCATACTAGAAGCCATAAGAGCAAAACTTGAAAAAGCAATGGAATAAATTTTAATATTTTTGATATTAAAGTTTTATTATTTTTAGGAGCCTTTGGTTATATAATGAAAAAAAATGGCCTTAGTGTTCCTATTTCCATATTGGCTTTTATTCTACACCATTTTTAGAACGTAATGTAAGAACTGCTTTAATTATTTCCAGAGGCAGTATATCATTTTTTTATAAAGTCTTATTGCATTAATTTTATTTATCCTAGGCATAGTTTTTCTGATAACTTCAACAAGACGAAAATTTAAAAATGGCAATTAATAGACATTTAAATGACATTTAAAAAAGTTAAAGATATTCTTTGCCTTGAAGCTGAAAGAGTTAATTTGGTCCACAATTTCGTTTCTAGATAGCAATGCATTGTTCAACAGAATCAGAAAAAAACTAATTCCTATCTATTTACCAAGGCAGTGAGTTAAAAGAAATTTAGTACGGAAGAAAAAGAAGCCATTAATTAGCGGTTAAGAGGATTAGGCTATAAAGATATTTTATAGCCAACGATCATTGTTTTTGGTGTAGTTGGCTCATACGTTTTTCGTAATTCATTATTCGATACTCAAATAATGCTTTTTTAGGTTTATTAGGCTACCTAAGGATGAGAAAAAGAAGATTTTTCAAATAGTCAGAGACTTTTTGAATTTATCATCAACAAAATAAATTTGAAATACTTTTTAATATAGATTTGGGGAGGATTATTTATGAATTTTACTGGACATGGTAATAAGTTAATTGAAGAACGCATAATAGATACTAATAATGCGAGAGAATTAATAAAGAAATTAAAACAAATCCCAATTTCTTCAAGGGTAGCACGAGAATGCATTGACCTAGCCTATGGTTTCTTTTCTCCATTAAATGGTTTTATGAATTCTAAAACACTAACCAATGTTTGTAAAGAAATGAAATTAATAGATGGAACCCTTTGGCCTATTCCTATTCTATTAGACATGGATAAAGATATTATCGATAAAAATAATCTAAAGATTGGGGATCAGATTATTTTATCTTATCAGGATCAACCTCTATCTTTGTTGGACATTGAAGAAATATATCAATATGATAAGTTAAAAATTGCTCAAGCAGTTCTAGGCACAACTGAAGAAAAACATCCGGGTGTACTGATGCTCAATCAATGGTCAGACCATTTTATTGCCGGTTCAATTCAGTTAATTAATGAGCCTCAGTTTCAACCACCTTTTGATCGTTTTTGGTACACACCTTTGCAGTTACGTAAAATTTTTAAAGAAAAGGGTTGGGAACGTGTAATTGCCCATCAAACGCGAAATGTGCCCCATACCGGTCATGAATGGTTAATGAAAGGAGCTTGGTTCTCGGCTAACGGAGATCTTTCAGTAGAAAAATTAAAGACCGGAATTCTTGTAAGTTGCATTATTGGACCTAAGCGAGTTGGTGATTATATCGATGAAGCGATTCTTCTGGGTCAACAGCAATTAAATGATGCTTCTTATTTTAGAGAGGATATTCATATGGTCTCTTTTGTTTTATGGGATATGCGTTATGCTGGACCCAGAGAAGCGCTTTTACATGCTATCATACGCTCTAATTTGGGTTGCACGCATCATATGTTTGGGAGAGATCATGCGGGGGTAGGTTCTTACTATGATCCATATGATGCTCATAGAATTTTCGATCAGGTTCCTGATGGAAGTTTAAATATCAAACCAGTTCGAATATTAGATTGGTGGTACTGTCCCATCTGCCAGGAAGTAACTTATTCAGGCCTTTGTGGTCATGTCAAAGAGCGACAAGAGTTTAGTGGAACAATGATTCGAAGTATTATTCAGGATAAAGTTCAACCAACTCGATTGTTAATGCGACCGGAAGTATTCCAGACCGTTATGCAATCTGCTGAAAAATATGGATTTGGTTCACCATTTTGTAGTGAGAAATATTTAACGCAACGTCAGCCTGTTTTTTGTTTATTACCTATATCTTAAATAAAAGTAGAAAAGGAAATTGCATATGGATAAAATGCCAATCAAAATTTGGATTAATGAACAACGATACCAACAACTATGCCAAGCTTGTGTAGAGAATATGGCTAAAGAAGTTTTAGCAGGAATGAAAGCTTTGCAAGTATTTTGTAATGAAGAACAAAAAAATGAATTGTTAAAAAAATATCCCCAGTCAAAATATGATCAGTCTACTACCAAAAGCATTGAATTACTACCTATAGAATTAAAGAACAAGACATTTAACAAAATTATTGAAAAAAAGAGCTTGGTTATTCTTCACGAAGTAATATAAAGAAATATAAGGATTATAAGGATAAAGTATGTTTGATATCAATTCAATCTATACATGGCTAATATTAATATTATTGGGATTTAATACAGGTATCCTGAGTGGATTTTTTGGGGTAGGGGGTTGTTTTATCTTAACTCCCCTGCTCAATATTCTAGGTTTACCTATGGTCAATGCAGTGGGAACCGGATTGTTCTTTGCGGTGATTGTCTCTTCGTTAGGGGGAATCAAACACTATCTAGCCGGTAATGCTATAATTAAAGTATCCCTCATCATGGGATTGTTAAGCTTTATCGGTATCAAGATTTCCCAACCATTAGTCATTTATCTGGATCAACTTCATGTAGCCGGATTTTATATCCGCCTACTTTATATTATTCTATTGTTATCACTGGGTTTTTCAACTTTAAGAAAAAATACTACTCAGACATCTGCCTTTCCTAGAAAAAAACAAAAAAAATTCTTTGTATTCCAATGGATTGAACGTATTCCACCAAAAATTACCATAGAATCAGGTATGTTGCCGGTTTCGATCTGGGTGATTGTCATCTTTGCCTTACTGGTTGGTTTTCTCCAGGGGTTTATGGGTGTGGGTGGTGGTTTTATCCTGGTCCCCATACTCATCATTTTTCTCAACATGAAACCCCATCATGCGGTGGGAACCAGTCTGGTGACCATTGTTATATCCAGTATCTTTGCCACTTTTCTGTATTTTCAGGTCGGAAAAGTCACTGTTCCAGTCTCCCTATTATTGGGTACAGGCAGCTTGTTCGGGGTTAGTTTTGGGGTGAGTGCTACCCGGAATATTATGGGAGAAAACTTAAAGCAAGTGTATGGCATTTTTCTGATACTTGCTTCTGTGGGCATTGCAATGAAGTCCTTCAATTACAACTTATTCTCCATTGCTTATATGTTGATCCTCAGTATCGGCATCGGGTTTTTGATTATATTCCGCTATTATTTCCAAGGTGAATATTCCTCTCCGTTTAAATAAGGATAATATTGGATTTAATTGCTGACTACCGGATGGACAGTATAGGTTTTTATTCGTGTTAGTTAAATTTCAAAAGTACACTAAATTAAGGTCACTATTTTTAACTTTTTGCATACCTAAAAGTGCACCTTCATGCCAGAATCTTACTTCAGATAAACCAGATTCTTTATCTGGGCTAATCCGAAGTAAGATTCTCTCATGCAGTGGTGCACTAAGTACTTTTAATTCTAAATTATTTATTGAAACTTTGCGGTAAGGATTGGACTGATAATTTTTTAAGGCAAGAAAAGTCCCCACAAGTTCTTGACACCAACGTTTTTTAAAAAAAATTGACTTTACAAGTTAAATATTGTATATTAAAAAAAAGGAAAATGTTTTCCGAGATATGGAAAAAGAAAAAATAGAATTTTTTTTTCCAATTTTATCTAAAAACTAATATATTTGGGAATAAACAAAAGAGAATGAATGTAAGATTTATAAATGTCATTACACAGTAGAATTGTTCTGAATATTTTAAGATAAACTTAAAGGAGATTCAGGATGGTGAAGAATGTAATTTTATTGACAATAGATACTTTAAGAAAAGATGTTTTAGGTTGTTATGGAAATAAAGATGGACTAACCCCCTTTATAGATTCTTTGCAGGATAAATGTATTAAATTTACAAATGCACAATCTACTGGTCCCTATACTCAGGCTTCTTTCCCCGGAATTCTCACTTCCTCTTATTATTTAGAATATGGTAGACAAAAAAAGCTTTCTCCAGAAAGGACTCTAATTTCAGAAGTACTTAAAAGATCTGGAATTACCACTGCTGCTTTTCATTCTAATCCTTATCTTTGTGGTTATTTTGGTTGGAATAGAGGTTGGAATATTTTTTATGATTCTATGCAGGACGAGGTAAGTGATAAAATTCCTTATATTAAAGGAGATAGTATTAATTATAAAGTAAAACAATGGCTAGCTTCCTATACTGAAAATGATAATTATCATCCCTTCTTTTTATGGACGCATTATATGGATGTACATGAACCATATATTCCTGCAAGAAAATATTTAGACAAAGTAGATCCCTCAATTGATCTTTCTGAAAAAGCAATGTTAAATCTATTTAAAGAAGTAATACTCAAAAGAGACATTTCTGATCATAAAATTGTAAAATTTTTAAAAAAGCTTTACAATGCAGGAGTATGTGAAACAGATGATTATGTCAAGGACTTTTTTAATCTATTAGAAAAATACGGGGCATTGAAGGATTCAATAATTATTATCGCTACTGACCATGGAGATGAATTTGGTGAACACGGCGGTCTTTCTCATGATGGTAAAATGTATTCAGAACTTATTAGTTCTCCTTTACTTATTTACAAATATAATCATACTCAGGGCGAGTTGTATGATGACCTTGTCAGTAACATTGATATCCCTCCTACTATACTTCATCTCTTTGGTCTCGAACAATCAGAAGCATTTAAAGGACATTCTCTCCTCCCCCTAGAAAATTACCCTCAAAATGGTGTCTTTGGAGAAGCGATTGGCAAAACGAGTAATCATGAAAAGGAAACCGACAAACCGATTTATTTTTATCAGGAGAAGGATTTAAAAATAATTTACCAAGAAAGTGATCAAAGTTGGGAAATGTATAATCTCTACGAAGATCCCCAGGAGTTAAATAACCTAATTGATAACTCAAATAAGAGTAAAGATATGAAGAAAAAATTAATGCCTTATATAAATAGATGGCAGTAAAATAAAAAAAGGAGCATTTAAGATGAAAGAAGAAACCAAGAAAAGAAATAGAGCATTAATCGAAAAATCAAAACAAGTCGTGCGTGAAGCCTTTGAGAAATTTGATCCGGCAAAATGCGCTATTACCTGGACAGGCGGAAAAGATAGTACCACTAATTTTTGGATTATTCGTCAAGTATGCGTAGAGGAAAACATTGGTCTTCCTCAAGTGATTACCATCGATGAAGGGGATGCCTTTACAGAAATAACCGATTTTCTGGTTACTATTTCTAAAAAATGGCATGTAGACCTGAAATGGTTATGTAATTTTGATATGCTTAAGTGTTGTCAAAGTCACTTAGGGAATGATATCCAAGTAAAAGATTTGGATGAACGTAATCAAGCTGAACTCAAGCGTATTGAATTTGAATTTAAATCATTTCCCTTTGAAGCAGAATCCTATGCAGGCAATCATCTAATGAAGACAGTAGTGCTAAATAAATTTCTCGAACAGAGCAAAACTGAATTGTTGTTTATGGCTTTACGAAGAGATGAGCAAGCAGCAAGGAAAGAAGATGAATACTTTACTTATCATAAAGGTGGGTATCTGATGCCGGAACATACCAGGGTTTCTCCCATCTTACATTTTACCGAAAGAGATATCTGGGATAACGCTCATTTACATAATCTTCCTTATTGTCCCCTCTACAAGATAGGTTATCGTTCTTTAGGAGCAAGGAGTAGTTCTAATCCAGGAGGAGTAGGTATCCCTGCATGGGAACAGGATTTAGAAAATACGCCTGAGAGAGCGGGTAGAAGACAAGATAAAGAGAAGGCAATGGACAGATTAAGAAAGTTAGGATATATGTGATAAAAGGAATTTTTGTTATGTAAAACTTAGAATTTGCAAACTTATCCTTTGATAGAAGAGAGCCAAAACCTAGAAAATTAGGCTCAACTGTAATAAATGATAGATATCTTGGTGTTAATCCTCAGAAATATTTTCTTTATTATACCATAAAACACTAATAAAATAAAGAGTTTTAGCAATATGCTAATTAAGTTTTCAAGGTGCATAGAGTAAATAATATTCCTATTGGAGTTTCTGAAACGCACCAATAAAATTTTGAAGGAGGTGAAAACTGGCGTATAGCATTTTGCTGATCCAATGAGCAGAGTGTCACCGATCTGCTCATTGAGGTTCCCATTAAATACCGATGGCAAATATTATATTTTAGGAGGTATTGTTATGAGAATTATGAGAAGAAGACTCAACTTTGTGAGGTTGTTCATAGTGATTTTATTGTTGGCATTTGTTTTATTCTCCTCTTTTGCCGCGTTTGCCGCGGAATACCCGAAGGAAAAAACTATTCGTTTTTTTAATCCCTACGGTGCAGGAGGAGGAGTGGATATTTCTGCAAGGATTCTTGCAAGTGCAGCACAGCTATTAGTAGACCAGCGAATCGACCTAATAAGTATGCCTGGAGCTGGTGGGCAGGAAGCCATTAATTTTGTGATGAATCAGCCACAGGATGGTTATACCTTCCTTGTTACTGACTATGGGCCTCTTATTACCACTGCTTTGACAGAAAAAGTGTCCTATGTCCTTTCTGACTGGAAGCCCGTTATCCAGATAACGGAAATTGTTCCTGCTTTCTTTGTAAAAACAGATAGTCCCATCAAGGATGTTAATGATTGGGTTGCTAAAGCAAAGGCAGAGCCTAATGTATTTTCAGTTGCCCATGGTAGATATCTCAGTGTACCACATCTGCCTCTTATCATGTTTGAAAAACTAGCAGGTATTGAGAATAAACATGTTCCTACCACGGGTGGAGCTGAAGCTTTGGTTTTTGTTCTTGGGGATCATGTTGATATTGGCGCAGGGGGACCTGCTGCTTTTTCATCGACTAATGAAGCTGGGCTGACCAGAGCTTTGGCAGTATGTTCGGAAGAAAGACTCCCATTCCTACCTGATACACCTACTATGAAAGAATTCGGATATGATGTCGTTCTTCCCGCATGGTACATGCTATTTGCATATAAGGATGTACCAGAAGACAGAATCGAATTTATCCAGAATAAGTTTATTGAAGCTCTGAATACCAAGGAAGCAACATCCCTGGCAGCAAAGGTAAAGATTGAACTTACCCCTTACGGAAGCGAAAAATGTCAGGGAATTTATAATGCAACAATAGAAAATCTTAAAACTATTCTGTCCGATATAACGAAAAAATAGGTTTGGTTTTGCACGCACAGGTCATAAAATGACCTGTGCGTTTTAACTTAAATAAAGGGAAAGGGGAGGTTTTTAGGTGGATTTTTTATCTGCTGTTTTAAAAGAAGCGTTTGTGCCAGAAGTTATTGTATTTGCTATAGTGGGAGTATTCCTTGGAGTTACTGTCGGAGCCATCCCCGGCCTCAGCGGAGATATGGCAATAGCTCTACTGCTCCCTTTTGTTTATAAACTGAATCCTGTTCCAGCTTTAGGAATGTTGATTGGTATCTATAAAGGCAGTATGTTTGGTGGTGCAATTTCTGCCATTTCATTTGGTGTCCCAGGAACACCTGCCGCAGTGGTTACGATAGAAGACGGCTATCCTGCTAAAAAGAATGGCTACCCTAAAAAAGCTATGCTTACTGCTCTTTATTCTTCGGTAACAGGGGATTTTTTTGCTACTTTGCTCCTTATTTTTCTGGCTCTTCCTTTGGCGAGCGTAGCCTTGGAATTTGGCCCGGTGGAATTTTTTGCCCTTTATGTATTTTCCCTGCTGATGATAGCCCTTCTCGTTCAGGGTGGAATAAAGAAGGGTCTTGCGGCAGCGGGTATTGGACTTTTCATAGGATGTATAGGTATGGATCCATTAATTGGAACGACACGCTTTATTTTTGGGATTAGTAAATTAAGGGGGGGGGTACCACTGATACCCCTCTTGGTAGGTGTTTTTGCTGTTTCTGAGTTGATGATACAGTTTGCAAAAGAATGGTACCATAGTAGATTAAAGAACATTAAAGAATTATCTGGACTGTCTAAAGAAAGTGGTTATGATCCATCTAAGGATATAATGAGCCTTAAAGTATACCTATCGACTTTAAAGGCAACTCTGATAGGTTCTGTTATGGGGACTTTTGTAGGTGCCCTTCCAGGGGCGGGGTCTTCTTTGGCAGCTTATGTAAGTTATGGAGCGGCAAAGCAATTTTCTTCCCATCCAGAGCAATTTGGCAAGGGAATTCTTGAAGGTGTAGCGGCTCCAGAAGCAGGCAATAGTGCAACCTGTGGGGCTTCTATGATTCCCCTTCTTGCCTTTGGCATACCTGGCAGTGCTACTGCTGCCTTGATAGGAGCAGCACTTGTAATGCAGGGTATTAACCCAGGACCATTAGTGTTTCAAGAAAATACACTTATAATGTTTTCCTTCTTTGTGGTCATTCTTTACGCAAGCATAATGAATCTGGGTTTTGGTTATGTTTTGATTCCCCTATATGCTAAAATTGCCATGGTAAAACCTCGGTTCCTTTTCCCTTCGATATTTCTTTTCGCTTTTATTGGAACATACGCTTCCAGGAATTCTGTCACTGATATCTGGATTCTTCTTGTAGCTGGCTTACTGGGTGTATTTTTAAAGAAAGGTAGATTCCCCCTTGGACCCTTGGTATTAGCTTATATTATTGGGCCAGGTACTGAAAAGGCTCTTCGCCAAGCTCTTTTGATAGGGGGAGGGGAATGGAGTGTCCTTCTTAAAAGCCCCATAGCAATAGGGTTTTACACAATAAGTGTTGTGAGCATAATTCTCCTAATTAGGTTTCAGAAAAAATTAGCTTAGTTAAAATTAAAAATAAGAAAGGAAGGAGCTTCATAGATGAAAAGAGTTTCTCTTAATTATGATCTGTTTCTGTCAGGTTTTATTACATTTATTGGGCTTGCTGGGCTGGTTTATCTCCACTTTGAAGAATTGAGTATGGGAGCTGGAATAGGAGCAAAGCTTTTCCCCCAGCTTTCCCTTTTGACAATGGTCATTTTTGGAGTATTAATGGTGGTTGATGCATTAGATGTAAAACATGCAGTGGTGCACCCTGAGATAAATATTTTATCTATCGCTTTTTTTGTGACGCTATCGATATTATATACAATATTTTTAACCAAAATAGGAATAATAACAGCCACTTTCCTGTTCCTTCTTGTTTCTTTTAGTATCCTTGCACCTAAAGGGGTTGCAAGCTTGAAGAGCAGTATAATTTACTCAGCTTTCTTAACATTCCTTATATGGATTATTTTTGTACGAATAGTAGGCATTATTCTGCCTCAATGCCTATTGATCTAGAAAGCAAAGGTTTTAATAAAAAATTATGAGAAAGATTAGATTGACTTTTGTTAAAGAAAAGAATCTGTTACCATGTTACTCTTATATTACATGGTTCCCAAAACATGTGGATGTATATAGGACCTGCTTGAGCAATCTATCGAAAATATGAGTATTCGTTTTATATGGACAGGAAGAGAGATTTCTTTTCCAATAAATGCAGATTGTTTTCCCGGTAATGAAGAGTAAAAAAAGCACAGAAAACCAGTTTGAAAAAAAAGAAATTTTTAGTTTTATTTATCTTTTAAAACGCATAAATTGTTATTAAAAAATCTTTAACGGTCGATTTAAGGCTACTAAAAATTTTAAAAAGAAGAAAGAAGGTGGAAGAATAACAAGATTATACATTAACGGTTGAAAAAATTATCAAATTACGAATCTAAGAAAATTAAATTTAAAGGAGTGAAATTTTATGACGGATGGAACAAACTGGAAATTTTCTCGATCACGAAAAAAAAGTGAAGAATTGTTAGTGGGGACAATTGATATTCATGTTCATGCATGTCCTCATCTTGTAAGCAGTCCAAGGAGCATTGATCCTGTTGGCGCGGCTATTGAAGCAAAGGAAGCAGGTATGAGGGGTATTGTTTACATGGATGTTTTTAATATGTCTGTGGGAACATCATGGATAGTTAATCAAGTTGTTGAGGGATTTACTACCTATGGTGGAATCATATTAAATACTGTTTTTGGAGGAATGAATCCAAGGGCGGTTAAAACGGCTGTGCACTATGGATCAGGAGCACGTTATGTTAGTTTTGGAGCGCACTCCACTTATTACCAGGCTTATAAGGAAGGGCGCTATGAAGATGGAAAATGGATTACTCTAAGGGAAAAGTACCCCAAATTTGCAGAAGAGGAATTGAGTCGCTGCATAAAAATTCCTCAGGGAAAACCCGGAACTGAACTTACTGAAATACTAGAAATTATAGCTGCTAACCCACAGATTTATCTTGTTACAGGACATGTTTCTAATGAAGAAGCATTTAAATTAATTGAATTAAGTAAAGAATATGGAATTAAAAAGGTAGTTGTCTCCAATGCCGCTATAGAAAACATGTCTGATGTTGAAATAGAAAAAGTTGTAGCATCCGGTGCGTACGTGGAACGCTTGCTAGCTGCTCATACACATACCACTACAATTCCCAAAACTCACTATTATGTTGAAGAAGAATATAAGGCTATGGACGAAGGTCTTAAAGGGACAACCAGCACGGGTGTTGCGGGAGTAGCTGCACAAATCAGGAAATTTGGGTCAGAACACTTTATTATCGGAACAGATTTTGGGGTATATACGCTGCCAACACCTGTAGAAGGTATGCGTGAATTTATAGCATGTCTGCTCGATATGGGATTAAGTGAAGAAGAGATATGCACGGTAAGCAGTACAAATCCTGGAAGACTCCTTGGACTTAATGATTAAGCCCGTAAGATAAATAGTATACAGGGAGGAACAAAGTTGAAAAAAATAAAGATTACTTTTCTAAAAGAAAATATTTGGGCAGTAGCCATTTTACTCGAGGATAAGGCTCCTCAAACATGCAAATTGTTTTGGGATACTATAGAAACCCCTTTGGAAAACTATGCAATACATGCAATGTTTACCGGTAGAGAATTGTCCTTTCCAATGTCATATAATAAGTTGGACAATAAAAAAGCGTTAAATGTACCACCGGAGAATCAGATAGTGTTTCCGGTGCCGGGTGACCTTATCTGGAATGCCTACTATCCATATCAATGGCAGGGAATTCCACACCCTGTTTTTGATTTTGGAATTTTTTACGGAAGAGATTCTCGTATCTTTCTTCCTATGGGCTGGAGGCCAAGTAACCATTTTGGATGTATCGTGGAGAATCTTCAAGAATTCGCTGAAATTTGTGCCAACTGTCAGAGTGAAGGAAAAAAGTTAATGAAAATTGAAAGAGTAGAATAACCTTGAGGAAGTACATAATTGTTACGAACGTAAAAATAGTTAAAACTCTAAATAATAATTTAAAAATAATTACTATTAATTAGTGTATTTTTTAAATTTTCCAAAAACATTTTAGAAATGGAGGACAAAACAAATGGCTATTTACACTGAAGAGATTGCAAATTATATCTGGAGAAACGGCGATATTATTCCCTGGAAAGATGCTACGGTACATGTAAATTCCGTTGGCCATGCGTCGGTGGCGGGAGTCTTTGAAGGAATCAAGGCGTACTGGAACGAAAAAAAAGAACAGCTCTATGTTTTTCGGCTTCCGGAACACATGCAGCGTTTTATTCAATCGATAAAAATGGTGCGATTCGCTTTTGATTACAGCGTAACCGATCTCAATAACGCAGTACTGGACCTGCTAAAGGCCAACAAGTATAAAAGAAGTGTGTATGTCAGGCCGTATATATTTCAGAAAGGAATGGTCCGTGAGCTGCTACAGGCAGTTCCCGGTAAACCGGTAGAACTTATTATCGATTCCTGGCCCTTTCAGGCCTATCAGGACCCTTCTTTATCCTTGAATGTGGGAGTGACCTCATGGGTACGAATTGCCGACAATGTGATGCCTCCCCGGTTAAAAGCCTTCTCGAATTATCATAACGGACGCCTGGCTGCCATGGAATCACAGGCCGGCGGATATGATTGGCCGATCCTTCTGGATTCTGCCGGTAAAGTAACCGAAGGTCCGGGAGCTTGCTTACTTCTGGTGCGTGATGGAAAGGTCATAGCACCGACTATAACCAGCGGCATTCTGGAAAGCATTACCCGGGATACGGTAAAAGTACTGGTTGAAGAGGTGCTCAAGATTTCTTTTATCGAACGGGTGGTGGACAGGACGGAATTGTATCTGGCCGAAGAAGTGTTTTTTGTAGGAACCGGTTGGGAGATTAAACCGGTTGCTTCGGTTGACCGTATTGCTGTCAATGACGGAAAGGTGGGTAAAATCACTTCCCGGATTCAAGATCTGTATAAGCAAGTCGTCCTGGGTGAAGATTC
>SDBU01005529.1_pt1 | contig 15089 bp, 12 predicted proteins | sample 2277071 | NCBI WGS metagenome assembly SDBU01 (sample SAMN10397929, study PRJNA504765) | marine sediment metagenome | isolation source: marine sediment core GS08_GC12, 126 cmbsf | place: Arctic Ocean: Gakkel Ridge, Loki's castle | collected 2008
GTCCCATCCCTTCCCTGAACCTCGCCATGTCACGACTCATGTCGCCCAGATCCAGGGGGTTGGCCAGGATGCTACCCGGGTTGTTAACCGCGATGGATTTCAACCTGGCCTTTGTTGGTCCAGCAAGCGGTGGCAACTCCAGACCAAGGCCGGTAAAAATATCAGCGGCGAGAACACCAGCACCACCAGCACCCCCTCCCAGTTGGGAGACTACCAATACCCGCCGGCCACTAATCGGCGGTAGATACTGAAAAGCCATCAGGGTATCTGCCATCTCCTCCAGTGTATCTACCTCAATGGCTCCGGCTTGCTTGATAGCTGCTGTCCAGACTACCTGGCTGCCAGAGAGCGAGGCAGTGTGAGAGGCTGCTGTCTCTCTTCCCACTTCAGTCCTGCCCCCTTTGAGGAAGACAACTGGCTTGGTTTGACAAATCTCGGCTATCAATTGACGCAGTCGAGGCCCATCGGTGACACCTTCCAGATAGACACCGATAATCCTGGTCTCGGGGTCTTCCTTAAGGTACTCCAGAAAGTCTATAGCATTGAGGTCTGAGGCATTACCAAAGCTGATGAGCTTGCTGAACCGAATGCGCCGGCTAAACCCGATATCGGCGAGGACCTCGGTATTGCCCCCACTCTGGGCAAGCACGGCAATATCCCCCGGCTCACCGATAGTCCCGGTGGTCGGCAGGGGTATTAGCTTGGGGGGAACCGAAATGCCGCTACAGTTGGGACCAACGAGACCAATACCAGCACGTCGGACTCGAGCCACGATTTCTGTCTCCAGCCTCGCTGATTCCTGGTTACCTGACTCGGAAAAGCCAGCGGTGAACATTTGAACCACCTTCACCCCCTTGGCAATACAGTCATCAATTACCCCTAAAGCTGCCGCCGCTGGAACCATAATAATCACGTAGTCCACCGGTTCCGGTATTTCCCCGATACTGGGATAAGTCTTAAGCCCCAGGATTTCCGTCTCGGAAGGATTCACGGGAAAGACCTTACCCCGGTACCCCGCAGCCTGGACAAATGCGACGGCAAGCCCACCTGTTTTGTTACTGGCTTTCGATGCGCCGACGATGGCGATGGACTTGGGGTTGAAGATGGCCTCGAACTGCCTGAGTCTATCCTTATTCAAATACATCTCCGTGGCCAAAGCTATCTGGCATTTTAACATTATCCCCCGCTGCCTGTCCACCAGCATTGAGACAGAGATCGTCTATTAACCTCACCCCCTTAATCCCCCTCTCCTTAAAAGGAGAGGGGGAATTGGTTGTTAAGAGAGGCTCCGCCTCTCTTTGACACTCCAAACTCTGAAGTGGTTTAGCGACGTTCTGATAGTGCTAACTACAAAGAAGTAAGTCGTTCCAAAATGGGTTGACCTGTTGAGGGGATGGGGTTACCCAGCAAAATACTCAGGGGGTAGGTTCCCAAACAATCTCGTTGAGACAACACGACCACACAAAATGGCAATTTCGTTGGCGGGACTATATAATAGGGAAACGATCAATACAAGCATTTGTCCAAGAATAGAGAGGGACTAGCGATGCCAATAGTGACCACTCGACAGCAAATACACGATTTGATGAAGGTGGCTCTGGGGGAGGCAGCGGCCGATTTAGCCCTGATAAATGGGGATATCGTCAATGTTTATACCGGCGAGGTGCTGACCGGGAATACTGTCCTTATCAAGGGAGACAGAATCGCCTATGTGGGAAAGAGCGCTGATATGTCGATCGGCCCATCAACGGAGGTCATTGATGCTAGCGGCAAAACGCTGATACCGGGGCTTATTGACGGTCATGCTCACCTGGACTATATATTTTCGGTAAGTGAACTTTCAAGATATGCGATGAGGAGCGGGACGACCACTATCATTTCCGAGGTAGACCACATTGTTTTCCCGTTGGGATACCAGGGGATCATTCAATTCCTGAAGTCTGCCCAAGACCAGCCGATAAAAATCTTCGCCACCATTCCACCGATGGGCACCATGAGCCGCACCACTGAAAAGCATGCCCTTACTGTCAATGAGTTGCGTAAGCTATTCAGGCGTAGAGAGGTTATTCGTTTGGGCGAGTCATACTGGGCTCAGGTTATTACCGGCTACCCAAGGGTCGTTGACCTTATCGCTGAGGCAATAGATGCCGGTAAGAGGGTTGATGGGCATAGTGCCGGCGCCAGGGGAAATAAGCTACAAGCCTACGTTGCATCTGGTATCTCGTCATGCCATGAGCCAATTACCGTTGACGAGGTCAAGGAAAGGTTGAGGTTGGGGCTTTTCACCATGGTCAGAGAGAGCGCGATAAGAAGCGAGCTTGAGGTTGTTGCCGAAATAAAGGACGAAAATATTGATTTGAGTCGGCTAGGGCTGGTGACCGACACCCCGGGATTACAGCAGCTTATTGACCATGGGTATATGGAGTTCATTGTTCAGAAAGCTATTAACGTGGGTTTTGACCCGATAACGGCAATTAAAATGGCAACCATAAACATTGCCCAGCACTTTGGTATTGATAACCTTGTTGGAGGCATTGCTCCCGGCAAATGTGCCGATATTGTTGTCATTCCCAACCTGCGCGCGATTCGGCCGGAGTATGTTATTAGCAACGGTCGGCTGGTGGCTAGAGATGGTCGACTACTGGTGGAGCCGAAAAAATATGCCTATCCCAAATCAGCCATGAGGAGTATTCGGCTCACCAGAGACTTGACCGCTGACGACTTCGCCATCCCGGTAGATACCAGTGAGCGGCAAGTCAAAGTTAGAGTGATGGACTCGGTTACCGAACTGGTAACTAGAGAAGCTATCATCGATGTTCCGGTGGCCAATGGCAGGCTGGATGTTGATGTTGATGCCGATTTGCTTAAGGTAGCCGCCATTGACAAGACCTATATGCCGGGAAAGACCTTCGTTGGCTTCATCAGAGGATTCAAGCTAAAGCGGGGGGCAATGGCTACCAGTGGTGCTTGGGACGCATGTACGATTACGGTAGTTGGTGTCAGCGAAGCCGATATGGCACAAGCAGTGAACCGGGTTAGGCAGCTAAAAGGGGGCGTCGTGGTATGTGCCGATGGCAAAATGCTGGCTGAAATCTCACTACCGGTGGGAGGAATCATCTCTCTGGAGCCAATAGAGACCCTGGCCAGCATGATGGGCAATGTCCAGCAGGCAGCAGCCAGTCTGGGCTTCCCTCACCCCGATATGCCGATGACCCTGGCTGTTCTGTCAAGTCCGGCCATACCCTTCCTCAGAATATGTGAGGAAGGCTTGTTCAACGTTAGCCAAAACCGTCTCGTTGACTTGATCGTTGGCTGAGATTTCAAGCATGATTTCGGGTACGGTGACAAAGACCAGACAGCGGCTTTCCCGGGAACGGGGGAGTATCCACAAGGACTGGGGCGGTCGAATTCCGGTCGCCCTGGTCTACCCCAACTCATATTACGTTGGTATGTCCAACCTCGGGGTGCACGCCATTTACCGCCTCCTCAATAGCTATGGTGATGTCGTCGGCGAGAGAGCCTTCTGGGAAAGGGAAACTTATCGGTCGCCAGCGCTGTCGGTAGAATCTCAGCGACCGCTCCGCGATTTTGCCGTCCTTGCCTTTTCTATAACCTACGAGCTCGACTACTTCAACGTGGTGCAAATGCTTAAGGCCAGTGGTATCCCCCTTTATGCTGCCGACCGTGATGAGCGCCACCCGCTGGTTATTGCTGGCGGTCCGTGCATCATGGCTAACCCGATGCCGCTGTCCCCCTTCTTCGACTGCCTGTGTATTGGCGAGGCAGAGGTGATGCTCCCGGCCATGCTCCCCGTCTTAGCTGAGGGTATTGCCGGTAAGCGAGATGATATGCTTAAAGCACTGTCGTTGCTGCCCGGCATTTACGCACCTTCAGTGCCCTCAAAGACTGCCGTGGTTCGCCAATGGGCAGGTAGTTTGGATGACTGGCCGGTTGCCTCTACTATACTCACCCCAGATACTGAGCTAGGCGACCTATACCTGATTGAGGTCGGGCGAGGTTGCCACTGGGGCTGTCGCTTTTGCCTGGTCAGCAATGCCTTTCGTCCGACGCGTTTCCGTTCCCTGGAGAGCTTGATCGCACAGGCTAAGCTAGGCCTTGAATACCGAAAGCGCATCGGGCTGGTAGGCCCGGTGGTCTGCGACCACCCCCAGATACAGGAGCTATTAGTCAAGTTGCGCCAGATGGGGGCCGGGCTGTCTATCAGCTCCATGCGAATCAAACCGCTCTCCCGCATAGTATTGAGGGAACTGGCTGACGGCGGAGTCCGGTCGATTGCCCTTGCCCCGGAAGCTGGCTCAGAACGATTGCGCCGGGTAATAAAGAAGGGTATCACCGAGAATGATATTTTAGAGTCGATGGAAAAGGTGGCTGAGCAGCCGTTCAAACAGCTCAAGCTTTACTTGATGATTGGTCTGCCTTCAGAGACTGACGATGATATAGAGGAAATCATAACCGTGGCTCTTAAATGCAAGGGTGTTCTTGATAAGCACCAGACTGGCTGCCGCCTCAGCCTCAATATTGCCCCGTTTGTGCCCAAGGCAGGCACACCCTTCCAGTGGCTGCCGATGGCACCCGTGCCGGTATTGAATCAGCGCCTGTCCCTCCTTAGAAAGAGCCTGCCGCCAAGAGGAATCAAAGTCAAATCGGAAAGCCCGGCCTGGAGCCAGGTTCAGGCGGTTCTCGCCCGGGGAGACATTGAGCTGGCCGAGGTGCTGGACAATATAGAACAGGTATCACTAGCTGGCTGGCGAAAAGCGGTAAGCAAGTGCCAGCTAGACGCTGACTATTACGCTCACCAGAGGTGGGATACTACCAAACGACTACCATGGGCAATGATCGATTCAGGCGCTAAACCAGAGACACTAAAACTCGAGCTAAACAGAGCCCTGAAATATTGATATTTGTTGTCACCCTCACCCCCTTAATCCCCCTCTCCTTGAAAGGAGAGGGGGAAAAAGACTCTAGAGAGGGGCTGCGCCCCTCTCTTACCTACACTCCCCTTCCCTTACTAAGGGGGTCAGGGGGATAGGTTGCTAAACAACCGCCAGAAGATAGGGAAACCCCTGCCTATGTGCGATGTAGTTGCGACGTTGGGGAGGGGGGGCATGTCTCAGAGAGGATGATTGGTGAAATTTACGGTGGCAGTTCAAAAACAGCAGAATAACGCCCTTGTAGGGGCGGTGACAAAGCACAAGAATTGCCTGCATGGTTCAGACACGACTTGACACCTCAAGAATACCACTCTGGTATGATAAGGGTGTGTTAGAAGGCAAGTGTCCCAAGTGTGGTTTCCACCGTATGGGCTGGGCATTGCGCAATCCGCGACATCAAACATGCCACAAGTGTGGTGTGGAGCTTGAAATCACCGAGGACGGTCGCCGGGTTCTTGAGGGTTATTCACCCTTTACTGCGGAAAGATACTCCATCAATCCGCCGACTGATGTTTCCCCCTCTCCCAGTCGTGAGCAGGAGGAAGATGTGCCAAATGAGTGAATAGAGGTTATTTATTAACCTCACCCCCTTTATCCCCCTCTCCCTCAGGGAGAGGGGGAATCATATTAAGAAGAGGGGCTGACGCCCCTCTTAAACGTCCTCGCGCATGTGGAATATACTATTTCCATGGGCAGCCCTTGCGAATCAATCTCAGGTGTTTGCGGAATAGACAAAGGTTCTTGTCTACCTTTAAGTGCAGTGACTGCTGCTACTAGTGCGTCAAGAATATCATCCCTAGCTACCTCGCAACGTTGATATTTTCGTAAAACATCATCAACTAAATCCTCGGTATGAGGGTAAACAGAAAGTAAAATCTCTCGCCGCTCTAAATAACCGTCCGGCTTCTTTTTGGGAAATTTCATTGGTTGGCTACAATTTAGTGCCCAAAAGCATATCTCTGGATGGATTTCCCGAATGTGTGACCTGGCAGCAATATCAACTGAAAGAAGCTGGTCTACCTGCATAATCTTTGGAATTATCCCGTAGACCTGCTGGGATAATCTTCTGCCTGTCATTCTTTTATTTATGTCGCTTGCTTCCTTTATATCAGCATAAATTGCATCCCGACAAGGGACTGGGAATACACTTGAACCCCGTTTGGGACCAAGCAATTTACGAGCCTCTTTGTCACATATACGCTCGTTAAAATCATTATCCCGTAAACCAATAGGTATATCAATAAGTATTAATCTTGCCTCCTTAGATTGATTCCAAAGGTTAAATATGTTTGGAAAGATATTCACCTTCCAAGTGCCTTCTTCTGTTAGCATGACTGCAAACCACCCTGCTTTACAGGCATCCACGCCAATGTAGACCGTTTCATCCTTTAATTTCATAAGCCCTTAGCCCACTTGACGGCGTTCAGAAAAATCTGAAAGCCGTCTCCGTACTTTTTGGCCCCGAGTCTTGTCCACTGCGGATGCTGAGTACCAAGAACGTGGCGCTCGGGGTGGGGCATCAAGCCAAAGATTCGTCCCGAACTATCGCAAATGCCAGCAATATTATTCACCGAACCATTAGGATTGTGCGGATAGCCAGCTTCGTTATTCCCATACTCATCAGCGTAATAGACAGCTACCTTTAACTCAGGCAGGACGCTGCGATCGGTGACAACTTTTCCTTCGCCATGGGCAACAGGAAGATATATACTGTCTATTCCTCTAGTGAACACGCACGGGCTTTCCTTATTCACCGCCAGATAGACCCAGCGACACTCGAATCTGCCCGAATCGTTAGTCGACACCGTTAATCCTGGTGGACCAGACATCGATGGCTCGGGTAGCAGGCCGGCTTTCACCAGCACCTGAAAACCGTTACAGATTCCCAGGACCAGCCGGCCACTTTCAACAAACCTCAGCATGTCTTCCCCGAGCTTCAGCCTTAGCTCGTTGGCCAGTACCTTGCCGGCAGATATGTCATCGCCGTAGGTAAAGCCACCGGGAACAACCATTATCTGGTAGTCGGCGAGCCGCTTTTCCCCCCGAACCAACTGGTTAATGTGAACCAGGGACGTTACCGCTCCTGCTTGTTGGAAGGCGAACGCAGTCTCACCGTCACAATTTGTCCCCGGCGCACGGAGTATTATCACTCTCACTTTGTTCATGCTGTTTATTGCTGCCTGAGTTCTAAAGCTGCTTGATCAAGCTCAGCCTCTGATATTTTGGCTAAGGATTCATAGAGCGTTAAGCTCCTGAAGAATTGGCCGAGTATATCATCTGTGACTGAAAAGGTAGGAAACAAGAGGAAGTGAATATGGGGGAAGTTACGGCCTCGCAAGAATATGCTGATGTGCTCTGGCTTATATACTTCGTCTATTCTTCTGGCCACTTCTTTGATTGCCCGAAATAGGTGGACTGCCTCGTCATCCTCGACGTCGTAAATACGTTCGACATGGTTCTTGGGGAAGACCACGCATTGGCCTTTGGCGAACCTGGGCTTAATATCTAAAGCAGCAATGGTGTGCTCATCTTCATACACTATCCTTGTCTTGATCTCACCGGATACTATCTTGCACAGGCCGCACTCCGTACTCACTTCAGTTTTCCTCCCTGGAAACCGACTGTCCTACCACCGAATTGGTCTCTGCCATGCCTCTTTCAATTCACTGACTGACCTGGCAACGACCTGCCTTCCGTCCGTCCCGTATATCTGTAGTATCCCAGAATCGGTAACCTGACCGACCTTAGCCCAGTTGATGCCACTCATCGTCTTCTCAAACTCGGCCTGGTCTTCCGGTGCCACCTCAACCAGGAACCGACTATTCGATTCGGAGAAGAGTATGAAATCATCCCTGTTTGCTGGCTCTCCGAGAGGGACTGACCCCAGGTAGATTGTTGCCCCCAGCCCCCCGGCAAATGCCATCTCGGCGATGGCGACGCCAATACCTCCCTCGCTCAGGTCATGACAAGCCCTCACCAATCGCTTCTGGGTGGCAGTGCTTAGCCTATCCATCAGCCCTTTCGCCTGGTGCGCATTTACTCTGGGCACACTATTGCCGACAAAACCGCGAGTTCTGAAATACTCTGATCCCCCTAGCTCGTTGTAGGTTGTGCCCACAATGTAGATCAGGTCGCCGGCATTCTTGAAATCCATTGATACCGCACGATTCACGTCCTCCATGACACTAATCGCGGAGATTAGCAGCGTATGGGGAATAGATATCGTCTTGCCTTCAAACTCAAACTCGTTGTTCAGGCTGTCCTTGCCCGAAATGAACGGGGTCTGGTAGACAGTCGCCATATCGTAGCACGCCTGGGCGGCCCGGACCAGAGCCCCCAGCATTTCTGGCCGGCTGGTATTGCCCCAGCAGAAATTGTCGAGAAGGGCTACTCTATTCAGATTACCCCCGACGGCTACAATCTGCCTCAATGCTTCGTCAACGGCTGATGCTGCCATCCAATAGGGGTCTATCTCTCCATACCTGGGATTTATGCCATTGGCGACGATGACACCCATTTCCGAGCCCAAGACCGGTCGGATAATGGCGGCATCACCCGGCCCATCGTTGTCCCTGCCCACCAGAGGCTTGAGAACGCTAGCTCCCTGCACCTCGTGGTCATATTGGCGGATAACCCATTCCTTACTGCACACGTTCCATGAGCCAAGTACCTGAAGCAGTGCCTCAGCCAGGTCGGTTGGCAGGGCAAAGTCAGGCTCACTATGTTCCGGGCGTTCCCATACCGCCTGTTGCCTTAATTGTGGTCGACCGTCATGCAAGAACTCCAGGTCGAGGTCACCTGCCAGGTTGTCATGGTAGAGAAGCTGGAGTCTCCGGTCACTGGTGAATTCCCCGATGACGGTCGCCTCCACGTCCTCACCGGCGAAAAGCCCCAGGAGTTCACCAACGCAGTCCGGAGGCACCGCCAGTACCATTCGCTCTTGAGACTCGGATACCCATATTTCGGTGTAAGACAGCCCGGCATATTTCAGGGGGACCCTATCTAGATAAACACGGGCTCCGGTCTCGGCAGCCATCTCACCCACTGCCGACGACAGCCCACCACCGCCGCAGTCAGTTATCCGGCGATACAACCGTCGGTCCCTTGCCTGAAGGAGGACGTCAATGACCCTCTTCTCAACAATGGGATTACCAATCTGAACCGAGCTATAAGAAACCTCGCCCGATTCCTCGGTAAGCCGTTCCGAGGCAAAGGTTACCCCATGTATCCCATCGCGCCCGGTTCTGCCCCCGACCAGAGTAATCAGGTCGCCACTCTGCTGCTGGCCTCTCTGGCTGAGCTCTCTGGGGAGCAAGCCCAAAGTGCCACAAAAGACCAGCGGATTAGCGATATAGCGTTCATCAAACAGTACCGCCCCGTTCAGGGTGGGGATTCCCAGCCGATTAGCATAGTCGGCTACTCCAGCCCGAACCCCCTTGAAGATACGTCGCGGGTGCAGTACCCCCTTGGGGAGCCGGTCATAGGGGAAATCAGGGGGGGCAAAGCAGAAGACATCGGTGTTCAGAATTGGCTTGGCACCCAATCCCGTGCCCAGAGGGTCGCGAACGACACCACCAATCCCGGTTGATGCCCCGCCATACGGCTCAACCGCCGAGGGATGATTGTGAGTCTCAACCTTGAAACATAGTGCCCAGCGCCCGTCAAAATCAATCACCCCGGCATTGTCCTCAAAAACAGAAAGGCACCACGGCTTATTCAGCTCCTCGGTTGCCTTCACAATGGTGCCCTTGAGCAGGTTATCTATGGTTATTTCACCGAACTTGATTCTGCCCTTGAATGTCTTGTGGACGCAGTGCTCCGACCAAGTTTGTGCCAGCGTCTCCAGTTCGACGTCAGTGGGATTTCGCCCCTGCTGCCGAAAGTGGGTGATGATAGCCTGAAGCTCATCACCAGTAAAGCCAAATTGCTGGCTAAGAACCTCTGCCCCACCTCCCCGCAGAATGTCTACTTGACTTAACCTGAATTGATACTGAGGATTCTCTGGAAACCGGAATTGCTTGACTTCATGCTGGATAATCGGGTTTATCAGTAGTCGGTTGCATATCGTCCGTAACTCGCTCTCGTCCAGCCGCCCCTGAAGCAAGTAACGTTTTACCGTTTTGACTGCCCTGACACCACTCACCCCCAAGTCCTGAACCGCTTTGATTATGGTCCCCTCAACCGGGTCAGTGACTCCAGCGTTATAAGCGACCTCGATAACACGAAACTGCTCACCCCCCTCCTCCCATTTGTCTTGGACAGAGCTTTGCGCTTTCCCATCCTCACCAGTCTCGGCGGAGGGGGTAGAATACTGGTACTCCTGAGTTACCGGGTCAGCAAGGAGATGGCGGCAAATCAAGTCCAGGTTATCCGGCGGCAAATCGGCATCCAGCCAGTAGACGTCGGCCACACGAACATTGGAGACACTAGTGATCCCCAGGTCACGTATATCGGCAACCAGGCCAAGTCCTCTGGCATCCGGCAGGTAACTCTTGAGGTGAACTTCTACTGTGTGCATTAAACTACACTCCCACGACAGCCAAAATAATGTTATCAGAAATTGTGATTAAATGCTATTGACAGTGAGAGAGGGGGAAACAAAGTTTTTGGGTAGAAGGGAAATGTCTATTTGTTGTCGCAGAGGATAAAGATATGGTAATTTCGCTTGACTACAGGTAAGCTATGGGGAGAGAAACGTTGTCTGTTTTTCCCAGTTAATTGGTTCTTCGCTGGGCATTATTTCTGGCGGGACTTTTTCAAAATCACCATCCCAATGGTGTAGGATTTCTGCATTAACTTTAATTGCACTCGCCACGTGAATCGCATCATTGGGTCTGAGGCTGTAATCCCAAGCTAGTTGCCTTGCACGTTGTGCTACCCGGCTATCGACATCTATCTTCTTGATATACTCATGCTGAAAGAACTCTGCTTGGACTCTATCGTCTTCTTCCTTCGTCAGACTTGCATAATTCCTCTTCTTATGAACTTCAACAATAGTAAGCCTAGAAATAAATATCGTTACCTTGCCATCTGTTGCGTCCTCTAAAATCATCCTTGGAACAACACATCGGTCAACGCCCTTCACATTTTCACCTTTTATAAGGGCAATCCACACTGAGGAATCCCAATATACCTTTTCGGGATTAGCCACTTCTCATACTCCGAACATACTCTTCGGTACTCATATCACCAGTATAGTTAGGGTCGGAACCTACGAACTCGTCTATAGTGGGTAACTCATCTTCTCTAGGTATGACTTCTAGTTCTTCCACCATAACACTTTTTGGCTCATCTTTCACATTATAAGAGACCAGCCCAGAGACTACTACTCTTCGTCCTAAGGCGTGTCTTACCCCCTCTATATCCTCTTCCCGAAGGTTACAGCGTACTGCATGTAGACTTATACTGTGGTATACATTGAAACGAGGTCGTTTATGTATAGAAATCATCTCAAGCGTGCCTTCAACAGAGCCGAAGGACTTATAGCTATAACCCATAAGTTGACTAGTAGTTGCCACAATTTGTGCGTCGAACTCTGTAAATTTACCGCGAATAGGGTCAAGAATCTGTAACGCACTCGCACCATCTCCACGTAAGACCTTAGCTACCCTACTTACTAGCCTAAGACAATTATCAGAGAAATAGGGTGGAGTTATACCTTCACTGCGGATAATTTCTATACCGTCAGAGTATACTTCAGCTAATTTTGTTCCATAGTCTATCTTTGGGTCTCTCGCTTTAGACTCGATTTCTATACCAATACTATCGGCGTATACTCCCCCAATTATCCAATCCAAACTACCCTGAGGTTGTCGAGATACTGCAATATCCAAGTCTTTCAAAATCCCAAAGGAACTGTCAATTATATTCAGGAAAGATTCAAAAGATATTGTCCCCAGAATCCCCTTTACTGTGAGAACCAATTTTGCCATCCCTCTATCCCCTATACACCATCAACCAAGCAGCTCAGTTACCACGGCGTTTATTTCTCGCCCGTCTGCTTTCCCTTTAAGCTCGGCGATAAGCTTGGGCATAACCTTACCCTTATCGCCCGGTCCCTGGGCTCCCACCTCGGCAATAACCCGACGAGCTTCGGTAATAATCTCGTCGCGAGTCATCTGTTGGGGTAAATACGCCTGAAGAATGGCCAACTCTGCCTCTTCCTGAGCCACCAGGTCACCGCGATTTCCCAGCTTGAAGGCTTCAATACTCTCATGGCGTTGCCTGACCTCCTTAGCAATAATGCCAAGAATGTCAGCATCAGCCAGGGTATCCCTGCGGGCGATCTCGGCATTCTGGACCGCGGCCATCACCAATCGGATGACCGAAACCCTTAGCTTATCGCCACTCCGCAGTGCTTGCTTGACATCATCCGTCAGCCTTTGCTTCAAGGAGTGAAGCTCTGCTTCCTGTTGCACCTAGTCCTCGTCCTGTTGTCTTCTATCTTATGCTAGCAGCCAATACTATTTTCTAGATCTTCGGGCACTCTTACGCCTCTTGGCAGCTTCCTTCCGCTTCCGCTTGATACTTGGCTTCTCAAAGTGTTCATGACGTCGCACCTCAGAGAGGATGCCGTCCTGCTGCACCTTTCGGTTAAAACGCTTGAGCAAGCTATCGAAGCTCTCGTTGCCGCCGGAAACCACATCGGTCACATGGCATCATCCTCCTTCTATAACCTGGCAAATATCTTCTTACCACATTTTAGCCAGCATGAACCGGTCTGTCAACCAACGATAAGTAGAGATAGCAGTTGTATAGCTAACTCTTATCTTATCAATGCCCGCTTCTCTTCAATATCTCACGAGCTACCACCACACCAGAGCCTGATGCCTGGACTAGACCACGGCTAATACCAGCCCCGTCACCGGCAGTAAACATGTTACCAACCTCAGTCTCCAGGCTGGGGCTAAGTTGAGGTCGGCAAGAATAGAACTTGACCTCGACCCCGTAAAGCAGGCTGTGGCGGGAAGCGACACCTGGAACCAGCGTATCCATTGCCTGAAGCATCTCCACTATTCCGCTGAGGTGGCGGTAGGGAAGAACAAAGCTAAGGTCACCAGGAGTAGCACTGTTCAGAGTCGGCTGAACCAAGCCCCGCTCAATCCGGGCCGGGGTCGAGCGGTGACCAGCCATGAGGTCACCCAGGCGCTGCACCAGCACGCCACCACTCAGAATATTGGCCAGCCTGGCCAGATACTTGCCGTAGGCAATTGGCTCTCGAAATGGCTCGGTGAAGGTTGTGCTCATTAGCAGGGCAAAGTTAGTGTTGCTACTCCGGCGGTTGGCGTAACTGTGGCCGTTGACCGTGATTACCGGGTCACACCCCCCGGTGGACTCCATAATCACTTCGCCCCCAGGACACATACAGAAGGTTCTGATCCGGTCATCAAAGCTCCTGGACACGAACTCCAGCTTTGCCTCGTAGAGTGCGCCGGTCAACTCATCTGTTACCGCCGCCGGCACCTCCACCCTAATCCCAACGTCAACCGGGTTATGATGCATTGTCAGGTTAAGCCGGTTAGCCTCTCGGGACAACCAATCCGCCCCCTCCCTGCCGGGAGCCAGGATTAAGTAGCGGCAGTCAAACCTTTCCCCGGTCTCGGTTTCAATCCCTTTAGCCGTGCCATCATCAGCAATGACGGTGCCGGCCACTGCCTCAAGCTTAAGCTCCAGGCGTGAACTGAGGTAGTCCCGCATCGCCATGAGTACGGCGCGGCAGCGCTCAGTCCCCAGATGCCGAATCGGGACCGGTATCAGGCGCAATTGGCTAAGGCTTGCCTTTGCCTGCCAGTCATCAACCTCATCCCCAATGCCATACAACTTCTCGGTGGCACCAAACCTGAGGTATATATCGTCAACGTACTTAATCAGGGCTTCAGTATCACTCTCACCGAGATAGTCCACCAGCCGCCCTCCTACCTGAGAGGATAGTGTCAGCTTACCATCGCTGAAGGCACCAGCCCCACCCAGGCCACAGACGAGATGACACGGTGAGCAGGGAGGGCAGGAGGCATTCCGGTCGCGAACCGGGCACTGGCGGTGGTCAATATCCTTCCCCTTCTCAATCAGCAGGATATCCAGGTCAGATGCCTGGGACAGTTCCAGAGCAGCAAAGATACCTGCCGGACCACCACCGACAATGATAACGTCGTATTTCTTAGCCAACTGACTTCAGTCAAGACCCCTGAACTCCGACATATCGGAACTCAGGGGCTCTTAGAATATATCTAATGTCTTGACAATCCTATTGTATAACCTACGGCTCTAGGCGTCAAGGAGTGGGGTATTTGGTAGTGGATTAATGAATTTGTAGGACTAAACTACAAATATCAATAGTTGTATCACCAGCAATGGCAGCAGGGGTTAGTGACCATATCTGGACTGTTGAAGAAATCGTAAAGTTGGTTGAGTGACGACGATAAATAAGACTAACCCTTTTCCCCATTCCCGAAGTGGAAAGCTGCAGCCGCGCTAACAAAGCCAACCAAAGCACCCCCAGACATTTTTAGAAGGTCAGGTAGAATAGATGGTACAGGTTTGTTACAAAGAGATAAAAAAGGATTAGGCACAACTTGTCTCTAATTACTGGATTGCTATCTGCCACTCTTTTGCTCCCCACCGTCCATTTTGTTGGCAGATGGATACCACCACCTCCAACTCTTTGCAGGAGGATGGGGATTAAAGTCTATTCTTTCACCAAGGAATAAAAGGCGCAGAAAAGTACGGAAAGTCCTCTTGCGAGTTTTTTCAGGCACCATTTCTCTGCCTCCTTTAAATACTAGTAGTTTTCCAAACACGAAAAGCTGCACGAAAACACTTACTACTCTCGAGCAGCACCGACTGCTGGCCGTACCGATTTTCCGGATACCCCTGAATCGGCTGAGGTCACTAGTCATAGCTCACCACCATAAACCATGAAAGTATCCTCGCCAACTTGGTCTAGTATACATACACATTTTGCTAAATGTCAAGTTTTTCTACAAAATTTTCGGAAATTTCTAATATTTGCCAAGATTATTCCTATATTTTCCCCTATTTTGCGTTTCGTAGGATGGGGGAGCTCTTTAATTGAGTTTGGTGCTTACCCCCAAATCAACTAAAACCAAGGTGCCAGTAGGCATTATTATAGCCCAATTA
>SDBU01005530.1_pt1 | contig 15089 bp, 11 predicted proteins | sample 2277071 | NCBI WGS metagenome assembly SDBU01 (sample SAMN10397929, study PRJNA504765) | marine sediment metagenome | isolation source: marine sediment core GS08_GC12, 126 cmbsf | place: Arctic Ocean: Gakkel Ridge, Loki's castle | collected 2008
GGTACTTCGTGTCATATACAGCATGTTTTGTTCTTTTGACTGAACTCATATCCTAATTTTAGCAAAGAACTATTATTAGGGAAACCCTTAAAATTCGCCTTCGGCGAATTTACCGTTTTCCTCCCGCCAGTAGAACTGGCGGGTATCCAACGGTGATTTTTTATGAACTCGCAAACCCCCATAAACACTCATTTACTTTTTAAAGATGTGGAAGTTGGGCTAAGAGATCCTCGAAGAGGCCTTCGTTATTGGGCCTATGCTAGACTTACCAAACAAGATATTCCCTCCGAGGATGATTTTTCCAACTTCCGAGGTAGATGCGAAGGAGAAACCTACAGGGAAATCCTCGCAGTCTTAGTGAATATAGCTTATTCCTTGGGTTTTCTCTACGGATCTCTTGTTGCCTCCACTGACGGAACTTTGTTTCCTACCTTCTCTCGTTTTAAAGGATGCGATTACTTTGAGAAGGAATGTCAAAGAATTCAAATAACCGGACTTTTATCAAGGATCAAAAGAAGAGTAAAAGGTGGCATAGAGCAAGCTCTATCTACAAAAAGATCAAAAACTATAGAACATCATCAAAAAGAAGCAATTCCACCTCGAAGGAAAATGATCTGACACGTGATACCCCAATTTCCTCAAACTCGGGGACTTTGATACCTCCTCTGTCAGTACACAAATATCCCCTTTTGACTGCCTCAACCACGGCTTCTACTTCTTCATCGGTAAAAGTTCCATTGTGATCGGCGTATTTGTAGTCGGGGTATTTAGAGAAAGTACCTTCGCAGACAGGCTTTCCACCTAACAAAGCTAATTTTATTATCTTCTTCTTACCTCTTTTTTAGTATTTTCCAAATTTTTTGGCCGTCTCGATCATAGTATAAATATTATCCTCAGGCGTTTCTTTGCCTACTTGATCACCTGTGCCCAGAATCAATCCCGGCTGACTCTCCCAGGCCTCCAGAATTTCTATAGTCTCTTTTTTAACATCACCAAGAGTTCCGCGAATCAAGGTTTCTACAGTGTGGATATTCCCATTAAACGTTACTCGTCCAGCTAACTTTTTTTTAACTTTTCTCAGGTTTGTAACATCGCCTCCGGGCGGGCGTTCAAAAGGACAGACACAATCGATTCCTAGTTGAGCAAAATCCTCTATGACTTCCATGCAATTCCCATGGAAATGAAGATGGACAAGGCCGCCTATTTGATGAGCTGCATTCACTACAGCTTCTATGACAGGCTTGTCCCACTTTCTCCACATCTGGGGACTGACTAAGGAAAGAGTGGACCAGATACAAGGGATATTAACTGATTCGGCGGTTGTTTTACTGAATATTGCTTGGGTAAATTCGGTTATCCAGTGAATGTATCTTTTCTGAAGCTCAAAGAGATAACGTTCATGATCGACTATATCCAGAATTGTCTGTTCCAGTCCTCCTTCTCGCTCCCACCCAATAAAATCAATAAAAGTAAACCCGGCAAGAACTTCTAGGAGATAATCATCTCCTACTTTGTCCAATGCCTCTCGCACCGCAGGCCAGTCATACTCATTTGTTTCTCTTAAGATAAACTTCTCATAGAAAGGCCAGTCATTTTGGAAATTTTTGATAAACCTCTCTATCTTCCAGGAAGGCTCTTTTTTATCGTAAAGAGTGCGAGCGGTAAGTTTTCCTTTGGAGGTATGAATTATCTTTTTCTCCTCATAGCGGTCTTCTCCAATTCTTCGAAGCTGACGATTGATAGGGAAAAGGTCGTATTTTGGCTCTGGCTGAACTATTCCCCATCCCTCGCACTTATAATGCTTGAATGTCTTCTGTAGAGCCTGCCAGTGAGGGATTTCTCTTTCCAGTTGAACCATATCGATTCCAAGAACCTTTGCTGGAATATAATACCAGAATTCTGGAGCAACAGGGACTCTATCAGGTTTTTCTCCCTTGTAAGCAGTTAACATTCTGTTTTTTGGCGTCATATTCTTTTAGAATTAGTTTTCCTGTTAATCTTTCTCCTTATGTACCGGCCGATGAATTTAAAGAAGGAAAAAACTCTCCAGATTTCTTTACCAAAATTGAGCTTGCGAAAAAGCTGGTGCTGGATGCTCTCGAAAAGGGTATCCAGTTTGAAGAAGCTCTCTTGGATAATTGGTATCTTTGTAAGGATTTTGTCTCTTTCATACGGAGCAAAGGAAAAGATTGGATCTCCACTTTAAAGAGCGATGACGTCATTTATCGTCTAAACAAGAAGCGTCGTATAAGAAAAAAGAAGAAACATCGAACGAAGAAAAGAGGAAGGGAATTTACTGTCGAGAAGTTAGTCAATTCCCTTCCGCCAAGCTGCTTTCAGGTAATAACAAAGGTCCACAAGGATGGCAAAGAAGAAAAAAGATACATCTGAGCAGCAAATTTTAGAGTGCAATCTCTTGGAGGTACCCAGAGGATCGTTGTCTCCAAGCCCGATCCCTATACTAAGGATATGAAAAAAATCGATGTCTATGTAACGGAGAACCTTTCTCTTAAGGATAAAGAGATTGTTTATCACTTTAGCCGGCGATGGAGAACAGAAGATTTCAACAGAGATGCGAAGGACAATTTAGCCTTTGATCAGTATCAAGTGAGGAGTCTAAAAGCCATTAAGAGATACTGGTATTCAGTCTTTATTGCTCATAACTTTTTGATGTGTAGTAAACTGAAAGGGTCCTTCCAGAGGATACTCAAAACTAATCTAAATACCATTAGGGATCTTCTTAAAGCCTTTAGGAAAATCAATTTCCTTTACTTCTTGAGGTGGCTAAAGAATCACTATAGTATTTCGCCAGTATTTATGCGTCAAAGAGCCTATTTTTGCTTAACTTTTTGCCAAAGTCTTCACTAACTTGTCTTCTTAAATTAATGTTCAGCGGTTAATCACAACTAACTCTAACCCTAACAACTTGGCTAGTTTCTCGACCTTGCCAAGTTGGTGGCCTATACCTAAAGCAAAGTGATGACTCGAGCCCGTTTCGGTCCAAGCCTGTGCAAACTCCTCAGCGCTCATGTTGCCAAAGCGTATCCGCGTATTGGTATTACCTATTTTAAAAATAGGGCCAGGGACAGATTCACCTTGCGCTGCGATCAACTTAAAGCGACCATTATGCGTTTGCGTTACAGAAAACATTGTGATTGGGCCATTTTTTACGTTAAATTCAACGGACGTGCCAAATCCTCGTTTACCGTGGAAAAGCTTCATCCCCCGCAATACGGGCTTCTTATGGCAGATAGCAATGTGGCCCGGTCCATCGTGGCCCACTACTATAAATTTACCCGGGAAGTCCAGAAAATATATCTCACAGAATGAACCACCGGCCCCAAAATGATCCAGAACAAACATAGCTATACAAGTTTTAAGATCACCTTCTCCAGCACAGGGAATCCCACGTGCTGTTAGGAGGGAGCTTCCCAAGATCATGGCCGCTCCCAGACGCTCGTACTCGTTATTGTTCCACCCACGATAATAGTAGGCTAATCCATCGAGCTTAAAATTGACGACCAGATGGTCCATACCGCAGGCTACACGCGCAGCCCATTCGAGATCCTTTGGGTTGACTTTCTCAGTAATTGGATCGGATCCTGGTTCAGGAAACTCAAAAGTTTGGCGTGTTTCGGCAACCTTTGCTTCCATCTCCGACGGCGTTACCCTCCTCACCCTGAACTGTAAGTCGCACATCTCAAGCAACTCGACATGAAAACCAAATTGACCCTGGTGCATGGTAAAGTCGGTATACATGTCAAGCATGCCAGGATAGTAGTGCCCAAGGAAACCTATCCGGCTATCGCGCAGAGCACGCTTCACCATTGCTGCTTCGATCCACTCACGTATTTCCTGCCAAGTTCTGTTCTCAAACGATCCGCCGAGAACACAGTAAAAGGGCAGGTTGGCTCGCTCAAAGGCGCACGCAAACTCCGGTGCGGTCATTGGTGCCCCAGTGAACGTAAAATCTCCCGTAGTATACTTATCATAATCAACAGTGGGTACATGTTGAAGAGCCAATGTCAAAAAGGGTGCCCCATTGCGTTGTACAATCGGCCACCAAACAGCACTGGGGGTATAAGTAAGTATTTCGCATATGAGGAGATCTACCCGCTCACGGGCAAAGAACTCGCCTACTTTCACTCCGACCTCGGGCTTGTCGACTAAGCCACCGTCAATAACTTCACAACCGAGATCAGCAATACGATGCTCGTGGTCACGTAGAATTTTCATAATACTCGGTTTCATCTTAGGAAATTGTGACCAGTACGCAGCATGTCCGCTACCGAAAACACCAATCTTCGGTTTATGTCTCTTATCACTTTCCATTAATTGCTCCCCATCAGCTGCCGGGCTAGAAACACCCGCCAGCTGAGATTCAGACCTTTTAGTGGTTTCTGCTACTTCTTGAAAAACATACCTCTGTCATGTAATTTGCGGCATTATTCATACCACCGTGGGGAAAGTTTGCCATATTCTTCGCCACTATCGTAGTATGCAAAGCCCACCATATTAACTCATGAAACCACACCTCCTCATGCAGCAAATGGCGGTACTCATCAATGATTTTCTTCGCTTCTTGAGGAGAGCCTACCACTGATAGATCGAGTAACTCAAAAAATCTCTTTACTTTTGCCGGAGGCTCCTCACCACTTTCTCCACCAGTTGTATGCCAGCTCCACCACAGAGGCCACGCAAACCTGTGAATATTACCATTGTCAAAGCGACCACCCCATCCCCACCATGATTGAGCATGGTCCCACGCTGTTGTGACTTTTATCTCATTTGCCGCGGCACGTGTTCCCCATAACCCAGGGTCTATTATCTTCGTGGATGTGTAAATCTCCACTTTTTTCAAATGTTTTACGATCAATTCAACTGTGGCTACCAACCAGGGACCCAATTTAGCAACCTCAAAGGGGATGACAAATCTTTTACCATCAGGTCTTAGGCGCCAACCATCTGCATCTCGCTTGTTAAGGTCCATCTCATCCAGAAGACTGTTAGCTCTTTGCGGATCGTAATCAGTAGGCACCAGAGCATTAGGTTCAGCAAATCCAAAGAAGACACTATCTACTATTTCCTCACGGTTTATGGTATGTGTTATGGCCTTTCGGAATCAAAGATCCCTTACAACCTGGCGCCACACAGATCTTCGTAGGTGAGGTTAAGGCGCATGTTAACCTTTGCTCCCGGCGTCTTTAACAACACCGTCCGATAATCGCTCTCCTCCTCATGTTCTTTATACAAAGGCAGATTTGATATCCCTGCATCCTCCCGCATATAATCCACCTCTCCTCCCAATACTTTCATGGTACCTATCTCCACATCCGTAACCAGCTCCGATCTAATCCGATCGATGTAAGGTAGTTGGTTACCTTCCTCATCTACTTTGAAGTAGTAGGAATTTCGTTCATATGTGACTACTATTGGCGTCGTCTTCACCATTATCCAGGCATAAAGAACGGGAATTGGATAGGAAAAGCTTTCAAAGAACAACCAAGAAAAACTAAATGTAGTCTAACATAAAAATCCAAATCCTTTTGCCATGAGGGTTTACAATGTGCTTTGCGGAGGCTAGCATTTATCCTCCTTATATTTGTCCTGAGATATCTTTCCTCCAGTTTGCAGGACCTACCTAATCTTTTCACCTCCGGCCCTATGTTATCTCTCCCTTTTCAAGGAGTACGAGAATATTCTTGGCAATTATTCCTGACACTATAGAGAGACCCCCCATGTAAACGTTATTGACCGGATCGAAGGCATCAGTAAATGCAGTATCCCAAGCTCCCTCGGCAACAACATTGGGGGAACACTCAGACCTGTGCATCCACTCTAGATCGTTGTGATCGACCATCCAGCGAAGCACAGCGGTGGTCACTCCTCTGTGATAGCGGTTCCAATCAAGCTCAGGATCAATCCGGGCCCAATCAATACCCAATTTTGCAGAGGTGGCAAAAATTTCGAGGATCTCCCATTGCACATGACTGGATACCCAATCGGCCAGAAACCAGCATGAGGAGCAAAAACATGGCTTTGTATTGTAGATCATCGGTACATCTTTTGGTTCCCAGAGGTGCGTGAAAGGAATGACAGAGCGAATCCAGTGACGAGCTTTCTCAAGGTAGCGCTCATCATTAAACTGCTTATAGCCTAAATAGTAGGCAATAGCAGCATTACCTGCTGCAAGCAGATTAGGACTATGCAGTGGCGTCTCCCACCAGTCCCCACCCTCTGGTCGATTGAACTTCATTGCGAACTCGAGTGTCTTGCGAGCAGCGTTAAAAAATTTCTGCTTACCTGTGGTTTGTCCAACTAATATAAGGACAGCCGCAAGTATAGCACACAAGCCAATAGCAGAATCCCCTGGCTGACCCAGAGGTCGCCAGATAGCAGCCCAATGCAAGTCATTTTTACTCATAGAAGTTTTGTGTCTTCCTTCCGGATCAAACGGAAAATCTCCCTCTGGAGTTTGGATCTTCAGTAGTTCATGGCCAATTTCAAGAGCCTGCTTACTAGAGAACTTTCTAATTTGCTCAGAATCTTCATTTGGCATTTCTACATATGGTTTTTCAGGAGATTTTTGCTTACGACACCAGGCGACTTTTTCTTTCAAACCACGGACAATCTCCTGATCAGAGCCCTTATTGATATAATAGGAGACAAACTCTGATATATACGGTTTGGGTTCATTTTGAGTAGAAGATCTCCAGCCTTTGCCATCAACCCAGAAACCACTGTTATAAGCCTGAGCAATTCGTTCCAATGCGTCCCTCCATTCATAGCGTGGACTGGCTGGCTCGGGCATACCATGTCGCTTAACCCAATCTATTACTACATCAAGACTGGTTCCATTTACTATAAAAATTTGACCATCAAGGGTAAGTTCTTGCCCCTTATTTAACTTTATTGGTGGATCAGCCTTTAGGGAATTCTCTTTCATCCCCCACTGAGAACTGGGAAGCATAAGACCAAGTAAGTGATGGCTCCTTCGATCAATAAAGTTAGGTGTAGCAAAGACTGGCTGAGGATAGCGGATGCGAGATGAAGCTGACAAGGCAGCAAACTCAGAAGTCCAGGAAAGACCAATGCCAGTACCGTCATAGCTTATAGCCATGATTGGAATAGTGACCTTATACGGATGAGGAGTTACCCGTAAAGCCTCGGGATGCTCAAACCAGTCAGTGCCGCTAGACCATTCGTCATTAGTAACCCAATCAACACCTGGGAATATGGCGTCGTTACGAGCTGTACCAAAACTATCGGCACCGACACGCAACCAAACTCCACGTAGACTGCGCAGGTAAATTACAAATTGTGGCTCTACTACCATCTTGTAGTAAATCATTGGCTCATCATTTGGCAAGGTTAATGTAACCGTCCCTTTTAAAGCTGGTTTTCCATTAAAAGCCCTATTAGGTGCTTCCATCTCCTGAGGTTGTACCTCGAAGGTTAGCCTCTGGTCTTTGCCTGTCTTATCCAGGTTGTAATCGCTTGCTTCAAGGCGAAGCGAATGACTAAGTCCGGCAATATCCACCTCACCAAGGTGCTCCAGCACAGCAACGAACTTATCTGGTTTACCCTCTGGGCCTGGCATAAACAACTCACCCCACCCCCAGCCGGTAAGGCGTTTGTGGATCTGTAAGTATAAATATTGATTCTCTAGTGTGATTGTTTGACCACCATATGTGGCATCTCGATAATTTGACATCACTTGCCTCCTATCATATTTGACATGGCTCATTTCTCCGTGGAAAACTCCCAAAAGAGAAATTAATTTTCCAACACTTTCTTTTTTGGAAAGCCTCCCTTTCCCAACCTAATGGACTCATTTATTTTCTTGATCTCTCACCTTCCTTTGGCCATATAAGAGTCCTCTCGAAGATTCTTCTCCCTTCCCTGTTCAACATTTGGCTAATCAGGGATAATCTCATCACCCCCATAAATTAGCTTTTAACTTGCTTTTTTCTCCTTTGGTGTGTATAGTGCTCCAAGCCCATATCGGAGGACACTGTAGCACCAAAGAAGGGTGAAATGTCCTCACCAAAAATAAGGACACACAAAGAATATCAAGAATTTGTTAAAGAATAGCTCAAGATTCGCAGTTTAAGTATTCCAGCTTTCTTTATGGGCTTACCTTAACTAACTGGGGATACTGCTGGGATCGGGGTCGCAATAAGTGGCGCTGTCCTGTCTGTCCCTTGGTCCAATACCAAGACGGAGAATGTCCTTACAATTTCTTCTTAATTTGAGAAAGATCAATTTTTAGCTCATTTTGAGGCAGCTAAGTCTAAAATTAGCTATTTTTTACTTTTTTTTCCGAGAATACCCCCCCCTATAACTTTAGTGCTCCTGCAGTTAAACCCTGAATAAAATATTTCATACCAAAGATAAATGTCGCCACTAAAGGCAGTGATGCAAGAAGATAACCTGCTAATTGAGGCCCATAAGCGATAACGCCGTACTGAGTAATAAATTGGGTTAACCCCACTGTTATTACCTGTTTTTCCCTACTACTAATAGTTACCAAAGGCCAAATGTAATCATTATAAGTACCTACCATATGCATAACAGCCAGAGTGATCATTATAGGATAACACAAGGGTACAGCAATTTTGTAGTAAAGCTGAAATTCTGAAGCCCCATCAATTCTTGCTGCTTCAAATAATTCCTCCGGTATAGTAGAAAAGAAAGTACGGCATAAAAAGATGCCGAATATTTGCCCGCCAGCAGTCCAAGGAAGAATTAACACCCACCTGGTGTTAAGTAAGCCCAGATATTTAACCAGAGCATAAGCGGGAATCAGAGTTAATATGGACGGAATCATAAGAAGTATAAGAACCATATAGAAAATTATCTCTTTACCGGGAAATCTGTGTCGGGCAAAAACATATCCGCTGAGCGATGATAAGAATGCCACTGCAAAAACACTAGGAAAACATACAATCAAACTATTAAATATATAACCTCTTATAACCTGCCAACTTCTTACATAATTTTGCCATATCCAGGGTGAGGGTAGGGCCCAGAAATTAGTATATATTTGGGCATTGTTTTTAAAGGACATTACTACAGTCATGGCAAGGGGGATCATGGTTAAAAATAGGCACCAGACAAGAATTAGCCGTACTATCGTCTGGGTAACAGAGGTTCCTCTTTTTTTTATCATTAATCTCCTCTCAAGCTTTGTATTCCACTGCTGATTTGATGTAGCGCATATAAAAAATAGTCCCTATTAACATGACAGCAACCAAGATCACCCCGATACTACAAGCATAGCCAAACTTCAAAAATTTAAAAGCAGAGTAGTAGAGTTCCAGAGCTGGAACATAAGTAGCATCAAAAGGACCTCCACCTGTCATGATAAGAATAAGATAGAAATCTTGCAGTGTTCCTATAAAAGTCAGAATAATAAGTAACCTGATTTGACTTGATAATAAGGGAAAATCGATATGCCAAAAGCGCTTGACAACACCAGCACCATCAATAAGACTGGCGTCAAACAACGCCGGAGGAATAGAATAAAGTCCACCAAGATAGATAAGGAAAGGGAAGACTCCAATCCAGGGAAAACCAAAGAATATTATAGAAGCCAGGGCTGTTTGCCTCTCGCCTAACCAGGAATGAGTGAACTGAGGCAGCCCCACAGCCCTCAAAAAATTGTTGAGCAGTCCGATGTTGGGATCGTAAATCATGACCCAAATTAGAATGACGGCCACTGTGGGAATAACCATAGGAATAACAAAGAGTGTTCTAAACCGATACTGTGCTACTCTAGAGCGAAGGTGAAAGATTAATTCAGCTACCAGGAGGGGAATGGTTAATACCTTTAGAAAATTTGCTATCACCAAAATTACAAGATTGATCATTCCTACCTGAAGGTACTTATTGCTAAGTATCTCCTTAAAATTCTGCATTCCTATGAATTTGGTATAGATACCGGGGTTCCATTTAGTAAAAGCGTGGTAAATCCCGGAAAAAGCAGGGTAATAATTAAAAATAATGAGTAAAGAAATAGTGGGAAGTAATAATAAGTAGGAAAACTTATGTCTCCAGAATATGCCACTGATTTTTCTTGTCTTTAGGTTGTATTTGCTTACTATGCCCCTTCCGCCTCGGGTAAAAACAAGCAAGACAATCATACCTATAATAACAATTAGAGGTATTATTATCCTTAAGATAGAAGCTCTTCGAGGCACCGCATACACTAGAGAATCTATATCTGCGGCAAGTAATACTTCATTCTCCGACCAAAGTAAAATTTTGCCATCGCCAGAGCAAGAGATGGCATTAACTTCCCCCTCTGTCTGATATTGCCAGAGCATCTTACCGGCACGATCAAAGAGAGATACTATCTTTTCTCTCGAACCAGTAGCAATAACATTACTATCGCCAGAGCAAGAGATGGCATTAACTTCCCCCTCTGTCTGATATTGCCAGAGCATCTTACCGGCACGATCAAAGAGATAGACTTTTCCATCCTGTGACCCGACAGCAATAAACCTACTATCCAAAGAAAAATCTAAACTCATTATGGCGTAATCTAACTGGCCTTCCCATGTTATCTCACCAGAGGAATCAAAGAGATAAATAGTTCCCCCCCTGGTGCCCACAGCAATGGCTGTTCCATCAGCCGATAGCGAGATGGTGTAAATTTCGAAATATGGCTCAAATTCCCAAAGCTTATTACCAAAATGATCAAATAAATAAAGATCATACTTTCCCCATCTTCTTATGGCGCCAGCAACAACTTTGCCATCCCTTGAAATAGAAACACTACTGACTATACCAGGAAATTCCCTGCTCCAAAGAAGATCTCCTTTAGTATTAAAAAGATACAAGTGCTTATCTTCAGATCCAGCGGCGACAAACTTACCCCCTGGTGAAAGAGCGATACTTCGAATCGTGCCTTTTGTCTTGTAATTCCAAAGCAGCCTACCCTCTCTATTGAAGAGATAAATATGCGAATCTCTAGAACCCATGGCAATAATATTGCTGTCAGTGGAGGAAGAAATTGCATATATAGTATCTCTTGCTTTATATTCCCAAGATAGCCCAGCGAAAACAGTAGTCTGCCCTAAGCTAAACGCAAGAATTAATGAAGGAAATATAGCTGTTCCAATTATCCTGTGCCAAGAATGTTTATTTTTCTCCATATTTATTGTTGGCTTCCTTTTTTCCTTTTGTGAAGGTGGATATGGTATTTGGTTGAATAGGGGTGGAAATGACCACCCCTATTCCTATCTTTCCTATTCTACTGGTCTCGTTGGAGGTTCCTTCCAGGGCGTGTTCAGATCTTCCATTCTCAAGCCCCTCTTCCTTAACACGTCAGGCAAGTACTTCGGTAGGGTTTTTTGAAACTCGGTCAGGAATTCATCAAGGCTAATCTCGTCCGCGTAGTATCTCTGAGCAAGATCAACCCATTCTCTCACACTTTCTGGATAATCAGCAAACGCCCCCATAGTACGAACATTCTGCAAAACGCCTTTTGCCTCACTGTTACCGATAAACTTAACTTGAGCAAACTTTTTCGCTAGATCAGGGGGTAACTCCAAGTCTTTGATCACCAGAGGACCCAAAATTCCGGTAGCCGTGGAATTTAGAGGATCCAGTCGAGACTGAAGATAAATTGACGCGCCCTTAGGACTGGTAACAAACATCAGAAAGTCCATTGTCAGGTCATTCTGGGTTCGAGTTTTCTTAGGAATTCCCCAGAAGCCGATAGGAACCTCAATTGTTCGGATTGGGCCTGAGATATAAGGACCTTCCATGGTGGGCATAGGGAAACTACCATATTCGAAGATGCTCTCTTCCCCTCCTGCCTTAGCCAGATCTTCAATATCTCTCTCAAATCTAGATAGAAACCAGAATCCATCAAGCCACATAGCTGCCTTTTGAGTTAAAAAAAGCGGATAAGCATCGTTAACACCAAATAATCCAGGGGGACAATATTCAGGAATCATCTCCTTGAAATTGGTATACATCGCTCTCCACTTTGGTCCATCAACCCGCATTTCTCCGTCTCTAATGGCCTTATACTGCCTGAGAAGGTTAATATTCACAACATGGTTGTCGTCATTGTGAGAATCTTGCGGATTGTAAGTCCATTTTCCATCCACTTCCAGATCATACATGTAGTCTCCTGGCCGGGCTCTAACAAGGTGGATCTCGTCTCTGGTAAACTGATCTGCATAGATCCTCGTCAGCCAACCTATGCGCATATCCCAAAAAGAGTTATAGTCACCTTCAATGGCTAAGGGAATGTAACCTGCTGCCTTAATCTTCTTAGAGATATCCACCAATTCTGACCAAGTATTAGGGGGCTCAACTCCAACTTCTTCAAAGATTCTTTTATTGTAGAACCAGAGTACCTGAACACACTCCATGTTGAAGTCAGCCCAACGCCGGGCCCCATCCCAGTAATAGCCACCAGCGGCTAATTGATCGTCAATATTGAAACCATCCCCCCAAGGTTTACCGGTATAGGGGTTAATTTTTTTGGCGTAGGGCCCAAGATCTAAGAACTTGCCCGCCATGATCAGCTCACCAATCATAGCCGCCTCTAAGATATCTGCCTCAGGAACACCGGCAGCAAATTGGATTCGAGCCCACTCTGGATATTTTGCGGGATCCGATTGTAATTCTACCTTCACCTCAACCTGAGGATGGAGTTTCATGTAGGCGTCAGCTAGTCTCTCCCACGTTGTTGTATCTTTATCTAAGTAGGAAATGGTAATGGTCCCACTTAATTCCTCTCCACTAGCCATAACTAATGGCATTAGCACTAAGATCGCTGTCACGATCAAAGCTGTTTTCCATAATCTCTTCATTTTATCTGTTCGCACTTCTTCACCTCCCGATAAAGTTTGTTTTTCTTGTGGAAGTCCCCGAAGAAAAAATTCAATCACCTAACGCTTCTCTTTAGGTAACTTCCATATCCCAAGCTGAAGTGGCCTGCCTACCTTTTCACCTCCCTCGACGCCTTATTTCCAGCTGCATTTGTTTAAAATCGAGCTCATATTCTTTGAGGTAGTTTAAGAACTCCTTTCCTTGTATTTTCGACCTAATGCAACCCACCACAAAATTTCAAACAACCCTGTAATATTCAATCATTTCTATAGTATGAACAATATCCGCTATGGGAACTCTATTTGGCTCTTCGTGATTAAACACTTTCAATACTCTTTCCCCCGAGGACATTTCTGCCATTTTTTCCCCAGCTCATCATAAAAAATTTCGTTAAATAAATACCTTGTTTATGCCCATTAAATCAGCAATAAAAGAAAGCTCTTCTCTTACATCTCCATAAACTACCATGCAGTGATGGGCAAAACCATGATACAGAAGTTCAGTTATATATTGTTTAACCGGCTTCTCTACTTTTACTCTGAGGTTAACCTCTCCAACAGATAAAGGTGGAAGATCCAAAATTTTGCCACCTGAAATTAACATACGATACCCTTTTTGGTCGTCAATGAAGTGACCTATAGTGACAGGACCTGGTCTTCCGGTAAACTCAAAGCTGAACCCTTTGCCGGTGTAACCCCAATTCTCAGGAGAGGGTGTTATTAAAATTTCTTTGGGGTCTTTCGCAATAGCGGGATCTGCAAACCCGTGAGCCATCAATAAAAGCGCATTCAACTTTTCATCAAAACTGCTCCACTCAACGAAGAAGGGAGTATGTCCTGTGAGAAGCTTCTGAATCATCATCATGACAACACCATGGACATCACCCTCACTGGCAGCCATGATCCCGCTTTCCTGGAGCAGAGCACTACCAAGATAAGCTGTAGTCTGGAATTTTTTTTCTATATAGTGCTGACCCCGATAAACTAAAGCATCCAAATTAAACCTTTCGACAATGTTCTTCATAGTAATTGCCAGTTTTACTGATTTATGAATGTCATTATCATCAATATCCCCAATTCTAAATCTTTTTTTGACTTCATCAAAAAGTGCCTTGACTTCCTTTTCATTAACCTTATCCCACATATCGACAAAATGATCTAACTGGATATTGACTACCTCTGGCCCAAGTTTTCCTTTAACTTTGGTTTTGTCATACTCAAAATCAAACATTCCTCTAAAGACATGGCCAGTAGCACCTATGATTTTATTTTGAAGACTGTTATACACATTTGCTGCTTTTGCGTACTTTTCTATTTTGTCGTAGACAGCCTGGTCATCTAACCATCCAACAACAACCCAATAATTCTTGAACCAATCCATTTTTTTAAAACTCCCGGTAATCTGTGCAAGACCAATGAGAGAACCATCTCTAATCGTTTGTGGATATTCTATATCAGGCCTAATCACTGGCTCTGTTTGAGAGACATAGACAATCAGAGGAACATCTTTAACTTGGCTAAGTGCCTGAAGAGGCATATAATCTGGAAAATAAGTGAACTCACATAAAACGATTACGTCTATATCCTCTTTTTTAAATAGCTTTCCAGCCTCTTCGCATTTGTCTATGGTGTCACATAAAACTGGTGGACACACGACATTCTTAAACCTTTTTCTTAGATTATTGACTACAACCTCCATATCCTCCTGGATCTGCTTTTCATAAGCCTCGCCCCACATTCTGAAGTACTCAAAGTAAGCACCGGGCAAAAAACCAACCTTTAACTCCTTATTTTTCTTCTTTTTTGAAAGCAGGTCTCCAAAAACACAGTTTTTTGATGTTTCAAACGACTCGATCTGTCGATTAGACATCTTCAAATACCTCCTGTAGATTTACTTTGTATTTCCTGTTTCTCTCCCCTGAGTTAGCAGAGTGTATTGTCCCTATATTTAGTATTTTTTAGGTAAATTAAGCCCACATTAGTTCCGCTTGCGAACTTAAACGTTATAGTTCTTAATTAATCCTTAATAACTCCTTATTTCCCCTTATAATACAGAGAAAATAGCGCTGTAAGGAAAGATGTAAAATGTTAAATATCATCCTTTGAATCAATAGGTTCTAACCTTCTTTCTTCTCTTTTAAGCTCCATAATGAAGTCCCACCTATCCCCTCGATTATAAATTATGGCATATTCGATGGGTGTGTTATCTTTGAGGAGACACGTCCGCTCTACGACCAG
>SDBU01005531.1_pt1 | contig 15088 bp, 12 predicted proteins | sample 2277071 | NCBI WGS metagenome assembly SDBU01 (sample SAMN10397929, study PRJNA504765) | marine sediment metagenome | isolation source: marine sediment core GS08_GC12, 126 cmbsf | place: Arctic Ocean: Gakkel Ridge, Loki's castle | collected 2008
TCCGTGGCGCCGGGGTCGCTCCTGAATGTCACCGCCAGGCGGTCGAATTCCATTTTCTGAGCCAGCGCGCACGCCGCCTTCCACCATTCGTCGAAGCTTCGGGCCCTGCGCATCTGCAGCTGCACGTCCTCGAAACTGTACTGCTCTTCCTTGATCTGGCGAAGCTGGTAGAGTTCCTCGCAACCCTAAAGGCTTAATGCCAGTAAGATCAGGACAGAATATTTTAAAAATTCTCGCATCTTAACCCCCAAAATAGTAAAAAGAAAGTCCTGCGCAATGATAACACCGGAAAGGTTGAAAAAGTAAATGTCGAGTTACTTATGCTGCTTTTGAATAATGGTTATCTTCCGGTCATATCTCCGATATCCTCAAGTTATGATGGTGAAGCGATAAATGTGGATGGGGACAGGGCTTCGGCTTTATTAGCAACAGAGTTGAAAGCTGACAAACTGATTATTCTCTCAAATGTTCCCGGACTTCTGGAGGATGTCGATGATGAATCAAGTCTTATTAAGCATATTGAAAAAGCAAAAATCAATCAGTTTATGGAATTTGCGAAGAGGAGAATGAAGAAAAAGGTAATGGGGGCTGCTGAAGCGATAGAAAGTGGATTAAAAGAGGTTGTGTTCGCTGATGCAAGACTTGATAAGCCGGTTACAAATGCTATGAATGGTAAGGGAACTGTGATAAATTAGATTTCAGGAACACGCCGTGGCGTGTTCCTGAAATGATAATTTAATGTCAAATGTCAAAATCCAAATGCCAAATGAATGTCTCCTCCAAAGGCGGATTAGGAAAAAAAACCAAATATCAAAAAGATGCAGTAAAGATGAGTTTTGACATTTGGATTTAATTTTCATACTTCGTGACGTTCTGAAAGAGCATGAGTGTTTAATCAATAATATATCACCATATTAAATAAAGAGTATAAAAATGTCAAAAATAATTGAACTTGAGAGTAAATATTCACCCGGATGTTATCCGATGCGTGATGTGGCGATTGTCAGGGGTGAGGGGGCGCTTCTCTGGGATGAGAATGGTGAAAGGTATATCGATTGTGTTGCAGGATTTGGGGTAGCAAATATTGGGCATGCAAATCCGTATGTAGCCAAAGCGGTTAGTGAGCAGGCAAACACATTAATTGTCTGTCCTTCAATATTTTACAACGATAAACGTGCAAAGTTAATGGAAAAGCTCGATAGTATTACTCCCGAAAATATTAATAGATTTTTCTTTTGTAATTCCGGTGCCGAAGCAATAGAGGGGGCAATAAAATTTGCCAGACTTGCGACGGGGAAAACCGAAATTATAGCGAATAACAAGGGTTTTCACGGGAGAACTTTCGGTGCATTAAGTGCAACCTGGGCGGAAAAGTATAGAAAACCGTTTATGCCGTTAGTCCCGGGTTTTTCACACGTTCCTTATAATAAGGTCGATGCAATTTCGGAAAAGATAAATGAAAATACTGCGGCGGTTATTGTCGAAGTAATCCAGGGAGAGGGTGGTATTAATATCGGAAGTACGGATTATTTCGTTAACCTGAGAAAACTTTGCGATGAAAAGGGTGTAATTTTAATATTTGATGAAATCCAGACCGGTTTCGGGAGAACTGGAAAAATGTTTGCATATCAGCATCACAACGTGTTCCCTGATATATTGTGTATTGCCAAGTCGATTGCAGGCGGGATTCCTCTGGGAGCCGTATGTTTTGGTGATAAAATCGGAGAGATTCAAAAAGGAACACATGGTAGTACATTTGGAGGCAATCCGTTTGTTTGTGCAGCAGCACTTGCGGCGATTAAATATATTGAAGATTTTGAACTTGTTAAAAAATCTGAAGAACTTGGCAGTTACTTTATCAATAAATTGAAAGAAATAGATTCAAAGATTATCAGGGAAATAAGGGGGCTTGGTCTGTTTATCGGAATAGAACTCAAGAAAAGGTCTTTTGAGTATGTAATAAAATTGTTAGACCAAAAGGTATTGGCAAATCCTGCAGGTCCTACGGTTTTACGTCTAATGCCTCCTTTGGTCATAGAAAAAGACCAGATTGACGAAGTGGTTGAAATATTGGATGAAGTATTAAGATAACTACAGAAAGGGAATAGGAAAGAGGGAATAGTAATATGTAATAATTGCAAATCATCATTATTCCCTAATTCCTATTTCCTAATTATATTGAATAATATGGAAAAAGTAAAATTCCTTAAAGAAATACTTGGTATATACAGCCCGTCAGGTGAAGAGAAAAATGTTGCTGATTATCTTGTTAAAAAACTGACTGAGTTTGGATTTAATACATACTGTGACGAGGTTGGTAATTTAATCAGCGAAACAGGAAGCGGAAATCCTGAAATTATTTTTCTGGGTCATATAGATACTGTTAGCGGATTCATAGATGTAAAAGAAAGTGACGGAAAGATATACGGCAGGGGTTCTGTCGATGCCAAAGGTCCGTTAGCAGCTTTTATATGTGCATTGTTTGAGATTAAAGACAGGTTAAATAAATCCGTAACGGTTATCGGTGCAGTTGAAGAAGAAGCAGAATCTAAGGGCGCAAGATATTTGATCGATAAATACTCTCCCGAATACGCAATAAACGGTGAACCGAGCGGTTGGAATGGAATTACGCTTGGATATAAAGGGTGTCTTCGGTTTTTATATAATCTGAAAAAAAATAAGGTGCATCATTCAGGAATAGACTTAACCGCTGCTGAATACGGTATGAATTTTTGGAGAGAAATCAAGAATTACTGTACTGATTTCTCAAAGAGAAAAAAGCTTTTCGATGCACTTTTACCAATACTGGTTTCTATGAATTCCTATGATAATAACTTTGAGCAGAATGTTGTCTTAGAAATAAATATCCGTACGCCTTTAGGATTTGATTTTGAAGAATTTAAGGAATGGTTGATTTCTAAAAAGGATGATGGTGAAATAAATTTCATAATCGGAGACCCTGCTGTAAAGGGGAGTAAAAATAATAAGCTTGTCAGAACTTTTCTCAAAGGCATACGAACTCAAGGAGGGAATCCGGTTTTTAAATATAAAACTGGAACCACCGATATGAATATTGTTGCTGAAAAATGGGGATGCCCGATGATTGCTTACGGACCCGGAAATTCCTCACTCGACCACACTCCATCCGAACACATCTCAATCGATGAATATCTCAAGTCTATCGAAGTTCTTAAAGATGTTTTGTTGAGTTTGTGAAAATAGTTTATAAAACATCACTAAATTTTCTTGATAATTATTTTAAAAAATATTAATTTAAAAATACATTATAATATTTGAATTTAACAAGTTAAAAGCATTTAAAATATTTTATAGAAAGAAGATTAATTATGCCGATAAAAAAAATAAAAATATCAAATTTCAAGAGCTTTAAAAATTTAGAATTGGAACTTGGTAATTTTAATGTTTTAGTAGGGGCTAATGCTTCCGGGAAATCAAATTTTTTACAAATTTTTAGATTTATAAAAGATATTACGAATCATGGATTAGAGAATGCTCTATCAATGCAAGGAGGTATTGAGTATTTAAGAAATATAAATATCGGTTCAACAAATGATTTTATGTTAGAATTAATATTTACTCCATTAGGGCATTTTCACAAATTAATTATAAAGGAGAATTATAATATTTTTATAAGTCTTGATGAGACAATATATAGTTTTATTATTAAATTTAAGAAAAATAAATTAGAACCTTTTACTATAGAGCAGAAATTGAAATATAAATGTGAATTTAAAAAATCAGAAAAAAATACAAATGAAAAAAAAGGCAGGGGAGAAATTGTTTTTTCAAATATTAATGAAAAATTCAAATTTGATTTGAATAACTATGGAAATCTAAAAATTCACAAAAATGATTTAATCCCTAAAGATATTATTAAAGATATTGAAAGAATATTTACACCTAAATTACCTCTTTTTAAATTACCGTATATAGATGCTCTTCTATTAGAAAATTTAAAAAATATTATTAATGATATTTCAATATATGATTTTGACCCTAAACTTCCTAAAAAAGCTGTGCCAATTACTGGAAAGGTTGACCTGGAAGAAGATGGAAGTAATTTGGCTATAGTCCTTAAGAATATTATAGAAGATAAAGAAAAAAGAAGAAGATTTTCTAATTTAATAAAAGACCTATTACCTTTTGTTGATAATGTAGATGTAGAAAAATTTGCAGATAAATCCTTGCTTTTTAAATTACGAGAAATATATTTCAAAAAAAAATATATTCCATCTTCCCTTATTTCTGATGGAACGATTAATATAATAGCTTTAATTATAGCGTTATATTTTGAAAGAAAACCATTAACTATAATCGAGGAACCTGAGAGGAATATCCATCCATATCTTATTTCTAAAGTAGTTGAAATGATGAAAGATGCATCACGAAATAAGCAGATTATTGTTACTACACATAATCCGGAAATAGTAAGGTATGCTGATTTAGAAAATATTCTTCTAATTTCAAGAAATAAGGATGGATTTTCGACAATTACCAGACCTTATGAAAAAAAAGAAATAAAAACTTTCTTAAAAAATGACATGGGTATTGAAGAACTTTATATTGATAATCTGCTGGAGATGTAATAATGGATTATAAAATTTTATATATTTTTGTTGAAGGTCCTGATGATGTTAGATTTTTTAATGGTATTGTAAAAAAAGAATTTGAAAAAAAGTTAAATGTTACAATAAAGATACATCAATATTCAAAAAAAACAAAAAAATATATTAGCAAGTTTATAAAAAGTATTAATTCAATGAAAAGTGATTATATTTTTGCAGAAGATTACAACAACGCTCATTGTTTTACAGAAAAAAAGGATAAAATTATTCAGATATTTAAAAATGTTGATAGAAATAAAATTTTAATTGTAAAAAAAGAAATAGAAAGTTGGTATCTGGCAGGATTGAATGATACTTTTTGTAAAATGAATAAATTGAAAAGTTTTAAAAATACTGATAATATCACTAAAGAGCAGTTTAATAGACGAATACCAAAAAGGTATAATAATTCAGATATAGACTTTATGATAGAAATTATAAGCAGCTTTAACATAAGGTTAGCAAAACAAAAAAATAAATCGTTCCAGTATTTTTTTGAAAAATATAAGTTAAAATAATCTGTTCATAATCCAACAGTCGTCCTGTCTTTTAATCTGAGATAATTTTTAAAATTTTTGAAGTAGGTTGTTAACATATTATAAAAAATATTTAAGATATATGAAGAACTTTCGTTCTATTTATGACATCAGTATTCTTCTCGGTAAAGAATCGATAACATTCCCGGGTGACCTTAAATATCAGAGAAGGCTTGTAAATATTATCGGTAAAGACGGAGATTACAATCTTTCAGAAATAACAATGAGCGCACACTCGGGTACTCACATCGACGTTCCGTCACATTTCGTTCCTGATGGAAAAAATATCTCTCAATACTCTGTTCAGGATTTCATTCTCCCTGCCCGAGTTATTAATATAAAGGATAAAGTTTCAGTTAACATCGATGAACTTAAAAATATCGACATCGATGAAGGCGATGCGGTTTTATTTAAAACTGATAATTCTGCAAGTGGGAGATGCAGAAACGGAGTATTTTATGAAGAATTTGTTTATATGTCACACGAAGCAGCAGATTTATGCATCGAAAAAAAGGTAAGCCTCGTTGGAATCGACTATATTTCAATTGAAAAATATAATGATGAATCGTTTTCTGTGCATCAAAAATTACTTGGAAATAACATATTGATTCTGGAAAGTATTAATCTGGAAAAAGTCCCGGAAGGTAAATACACTCTTTTCTGCCTTCCTTTAAAAATCTATGGTGTTGAGGCATCGCCGGTAAGGGCGGTCTTGATAGATTAAACAGTTACAAATAATTTTGCAGATTATCCATTTAAAAGGTATAAGTATATGGAAATTACAAATATAGCGAAATACGAGTTTCTGCTTTTAAGGCGGAGTATGCGTTTTAAGATAATTACATTGTTATATTTTGTAGTAATCGGGGCGGCTAATGTAGGAATTGCTTATATAAACCGGAATGGTGCGAGTCCAATGATAACATCACTTTCCACCTTTCCTCCGTATTTATCAAGCTACATCTTTTCGTTTATTTCGGCATTCACTATTCCATTTGTAATTGGAAATTTTCTTATCGATGATAAAAAAATCAGAGTACAGGAAGTAATTTTTTCCAAACCGGTTTCAAATGTTATGTATATAATTGGAAAATATATCGGTTCTTTAATGACTATAATCATTATATGCTTAATTGTGTTGTCTGTTTCTTCAATTATCCAGCTATCTATCGCCGTTAGACCATATAGTATTTTTCCCTATATCACTTCATTTTTTTTAATATGCTTACCTGCTGTTGTTTTTCTTTCGGGGCTTGTATTTGCTTTGAATTTTATTTTAAAGAACAGGCTTTTAGTTTTTTTAATTGTTGTCGGATTTTCAATTTTTTCAATATTTATTATTGGTGACAAAGTTTTAAAACTTTTAGATTTTTCAGCTCTTACTCTCCCATTGAATCCATCCGATATAATCGGATATGGAAATATCTCCAATGAGATTATTCAGAGAACTGCATATATATTTGTCGGTATAGCTCTGGTTTTATTATCCGCCGTATCATCTTACCGGCTTGCCGAAATTAAATATTTTAGTTTTAAGATGCTTGCTGTCTCTATTGTTTCTTTTCTTATCCCGGCATTTCTTTTTGCGATTATTATATATAATATTTCCAATGATAAACAAATCATAAAAGATACGTTGGCAGCACATAATAAATATTCAGAGTTTTCGATTGTTAATATTGACCATTATAATATGAATGTTGAACTGTTTCCGTCAAAACACAAGCTGAAAGCAGATGTTATGATGAATGTATCCCCTATGCAAAGAGAAAAATCAGATAAATTGATTTTTATTTTAAATTCGGGCTTAAAAATAACCAAACTCACCGATGAAAATAGCAATGACATCCCATACAGGAGGGAATATTCTATTTTAAGTGTTGATGTTGAAAATTTAGGCAGTCTGCTAAAACAGATAAATTTGTCTTATGAAGGGGAGATAAACGAAAACAGTTTTTATCTTCTTGAAGAAAGAAAAGAGAAAATATTTCTTGAATTTGCAGGTATAAAACTTCCTCAATTTAGATGGAATGTCGGAGATTGTTCATCATGGATTGGTGATGGATGTATATTTCTCATACCCGAATCGAGATGGTATCCGTCTCCGGGGGTGGATTACAAAGAAAATATACGAATATCAAAACCGACAAATTTTTCAACAGCGGAGATTTCCATTACAATTCCTGAAAAGTACAAAGCTTTAACTCAAGGTACTTTGCTCGAGACAGAAAAAGTAAAAGACAAAATTATATATACATATAAAACAGATATACCGGTCCCGCAGTTTTCTTTGAATGCTGGAGAATATATCGTAAAACATACCGAAGTTGACAGTATAAATTTCTATGCATATTACACTCCGCAGCATCGGAGATACGCTGAATTCTTTGCGGATACAAGTAATGTTGTCGATAAAACGATTAAAGAGCTTAAGGAATGGATAGAAACTGAAACTACACTAAAATATCCATATTCTTCATTTTCATTTGTTGAGGTACCGCTGGATTTCAGAACATACTTTGAAACATACGAAGATTTTAATCCGACGGTTCAGCCGGGAGTTATTATGATACCTGAAAACAATATTAACCTTGCAAATGTCCAGTATATTACCAATTTTAATTCTGGTAAAGACCGGGCAAAAAGAAGAGGAGATGATTTTAATATATCCGAAAGGAAGAAATTTTATTTTATTAATTACCTTGCACAAATTCTCGCCGGCAGTAGTAAATTCGGGTGGCAGCAGATATCTAACGGAGATTTTCCGGAAGATTATTCAAATATCATAACCGAATATTGGGGATTTCAAATTGGCAGAAAAGATAAGATATCAAATATGATAATGAAAGGCATCAACAGACAGATTCCAAATTTTTTAGACGACAGGAGTGAATTGTTTATACTTAATAAATCCCGGTTATATGATGCCATTGAAACAAAACCGCTGACCGAATTTTCACCGGATAAAGATGGAATACTTTATGACCGCGTAATGCGGTTGAAATGCCCCGCAATGATGAAATCATTATGCCAGGAAGTTGGTGAAGATAAATATAAAGAAATTATATCCGGATTTGTTGAAAAATACAAATACAAAAATGCCTCGTTTGAAGATTTTAAGGGTTTTGTGGAAGAAATTTCCGGAAAGAAATTAGATATATTTTTTGACCAATGGTTAAATACCTCTCTGCTTCCGGGATATACCATATTAAAAGCAGAGGCATATCCTTTAGTTTCAAAGGATATGAAAACTCAATATCAGATGAAGGTAAGGATAAAAAATTGGGAAGAAGGGCATGGAAATATAAAAGTTCACTTTAAAACTGAAAAGGATGACATTTATAAAAATGTCCCTTTTGAATCATACGAAGAAAAAGAAATAGGTATTGTTGTCCCCGATAAGCCAAAAAATGTTGAAATAAACCCGATTTTTGCAAAAAACTGGTCAAATCCAAGATTTAACTATACTCTGCCGGAAAAACCGGTTAATGCAGTTCCTTTTGAAGGTGTGAAGACCGTAGAACCTGTGGAGTCCTTGGAAATTATCGTGGACGACCAAGATGAAGGATTTTCTATCGTAAACCTGAAAAAAGACCGGTTCAGGTTTTTTGGACAGCGGGAAAATGAAATACGTATTAAAGAAGGATTCAACAACCTCTCCGATTTTATTGTCACGAGATTAAATACCTGGGTGAGAATTTATCATCCCGGGTCTTTTGGCAAATTCAGAAATTCTCTTATTGTAAAAAATAATGGAAAGGGAAAAGCTTATGCTGTCTGGAAGACATTAATTCCAGAAGATGGATTTTATGAGACATACATTTTTGTTTACAATTATACCAAAAATATGAATCTTGCAGGAGAAAGATTAGGAAGTCTATTCAATATCACAGTTACACACAACGCAGGTGAAAAAGAGATTGAGCTAAAAACCTCCCGTAATATGGATGGATGGCATTATCTCGGTGAGTATGAATTTAATAAAGGAGATAATGCTGAGATAAGGTTGTCTGATAAATGCGGAGGTTTAGTCATTGCCGATGCAGTGAAGTGGGTACCTGCGGATTAGATGATTTGTTAATTATCGCATTTTTTGAATAAATTCCCATTTCGAACTCAACATTCATGCTCTTTCAGAGTGCTATGAATTATGAAAATAGATAGTAACCTGACTCGTCGCTGAACCGGAAACCGGCAGGGATAGAAACAAAGTTTCTAAGACATTTTTGTTCCCAAACTCAGTTTGGGAACGAGAAATTATACCAAATAAACCGGGTTAAATATATTGATTATCAGTGAAATCAGTTTTAAATCATGGTAATCAGTGGTCCTATTTTCGGGATAAATAAAATATTAGAAAAAACTCTTGACATTTAAGACTGTTTTAATTATAATTTAGAAAAATATATTTAAAAAAAAAAGGAATAAAATTATGAGCGGATCAATAAATAAAGCTATTTTAATTGGAAATTTAGGAGCGGATCCTGAATTGAAATATATGCCAAACGGAGACGCTGTGGTAAATTTTAGGATTGCTACAACTGAATCATACAAAGATAAAGAAGGAAGTCAACAGAAAAAAACCGAATGGCATAGGATTGTTGCTTTCAGAAGACTTGCTGAAATTTGCGGAGAATATCTGAAAAAAGGGAAGCAGGTTTACATTGAAGGAAAAATTCAGACAAGAAACTGGGAAGATAATAATGGCGTGAAAAGATATTCAACCGAAATTATTGCATTTTCTATGCAGATGCTCGGCAGAAAAGATGAATATGACGATACTAATGTTGATCAGCCGGAACAGGATTCAAAATCAAAGAGTTTAGAGGGTAATGACGATGACCTTCCATTTTAGGGAATTTTTCATAAGAAGATTTTTTATTAAGAGATCCGAGAATAAAGTATATTCTCGGATTTTTTGTATTGTTTGTTTTGCAATGTTTTTGTTTTCTTTTTCCGGTATAAATTGTACAGGGGATTCACAAAAGAATGGAGAAGATAAATTCAGAGTGGGTGTAGTTTTTGATGCAGCCGGAAAGGACGACAAATCGTTTAATGCATCAGCCTGGAGGGGTGCGAGCAGAGCACTTGAAGAATTTGATATAGTTTTAAAAGATGTCGAGCCGGGAGACCCCTCATCGATTGAGCCGGCGATAAGAGCTCTTGCTGAAGACGGATTTGATTTGATATTCGGGATTGGATTTGCCAGTGCACCCTCTATCGAGAGTGTCTCGGCTGATTTTCCTGACTTAAAATTTTCATTGGTTGATTATGAAGTAAAAGGAGATAACGTAAGTTCGGTTGTTTTTGAAGAGCACAAGGGTGCGTTTTTGGTCGGGATGATGGCTGCAATGGCAAATAAATCAGGAATTATTGGATTCGTCGGTGGAATGGACATTCCTTTGATAAGAAGGTTTGTTACGGCGTACCGTGCAGGTGCTGAATATGTAAAGCCGGAGATAAATGTGCTTGTAAACTATGCAGGTGTTACCGTGGCAGCCTGGGCTGATCCCACGAGAGGAAAAGAGCTTGCCTTGTCGCAGTATTCAAGAGGAGCGGACGTTGTGTATGCGGCTGCCGGAGCTACCGGAATGGGTATTTTCGATGCAGCCGGTGAGGTAAAAAAGCTTGTTATAGGTAATGATTCAAACCAGAACTGGATTAAACCCGGATTTGTTCTTACAAGCATGCTAAAAAGACTGGACATTGCTGTCTATACAATAATTAGGGATGCTTTGAATGATAATTTTAAACCGGGTAAACATGTCTTCGGGCTGGAAAATAACGGTGTCGGATATGTAGTTGATGAATATAACAAAGATTTGGTTACTGAAGAAATGATAGAAAAGGTCGAGAAAGCAAAAGAAGATATTATGTCGGGAAAGCTTAAGGTGCCTGATTATTATGAAACCATGCATTGAACTTAAAAAAATATGCAAGCGGTTTGGCGATATTTTAGCAAATGATAATATCGATTTAACAGCGTATCGCGGCGAGATTCACAGTATTGTTGGCGGAAATGGAGCCGGCAAGACAACTCTTATGAATATCCTATATGGCTTAGTAAAACCCGACAGCGGTGAGATTTTTATTAATGATGAAAAAACTCGAATAAAAAGTTCAAGAGATGCTATTTCAAAAGACATCGGTATGATCCACCAGGAGTTTCTGTTCATCGAGAGTATGGATGCGATAGACAATATTATACTCGGAAAGGAAACGGTTAAGAATTTCATAATCGATAAAGAAAAAGCTAAAGAAGAAATTGTTAGTCTATCTGAAAAGTATCACCTTTATTTTGATACCGAAAAAAATATAAATGAGCTTTCAATAGGTGAAAGACAGCGGATTGAGATTGTTAAGGTCCTTTACAGGAATGCAAAGATATTAATCCTCGATGAGCCTACCGGAATATTAACTCCTCAAGAATCAAAAGAACTCTTTAATATACTTCGTGCATTAAAAGAGAGCGGTTCTACTATAATATTTATTTCTCATAAGTTAAACGAAGTTATGGAGATTGCGGATAGAATAAGTATAATGCAGTCGGGCAGGTTAATCGATACGATATCCCCGAAAGATACCGATATAAATGAACTCGCAGTTAAGATGATCGGTGGTGAATTACCGGAGATTGAAAAGAAGCATTATCAGTGTGGTGAAGAAGCTTTTGTATCTATTGACAGTCTTTCAGTTAAAACTAAAGATGGGAAAAGTATTTTGAAGAATGTTTCGTTTGAAATAAAAAGTGGGGAAATCTTTGGTATTGCCGGAATAGAAGGAAACGGACAGAAGGAATTAGAAGAATGTCTAACAGGTAATTTTGCTTATACTTGTGGAACTGTATCAGTCAGAGATGAAGTTTTGAAAGAAAAATCATCATATTATTTTAAGAGTAAAGGTATATCGTGGATTCCTTCGAATAGAAATGAATCCGGATTAATATCCGGTTTCAGATTATATGAGAACTTTATACTTGGATATCAGAATGATAAAAATTTTTCAAACCACGGGATTTTAAAATATGATGAAATAAGTAAAAGCAGTAAAGAGATTATTGAAAATTATGAAATTGCACCGCCCGATATTTATCAGTTTGCAGAAAATTTATCCGGAGGGAATCAGCAAAAAATTGTTATTGGAAGGGAGTTTTCAAAGGAGCCGCTGTTTTTAGTTGCCGCGCATCCTACAAGGGGTGTCGATATAAAAGGGAGCTGGTTTATTCATAAAAAACTGAAGGAACTCAAAGAAAACGGGTCGGCAATTTTGATAATTTCTTCATACCTCGATGAACTCTTTTCACTGTGCGATAGAATTGGCGTATTGTATGATGGTGAGATTATAGACATCGTCAGCCCTGAAAAGATTACCTTTGATGAAATAGGTGTTCTGATGCTGAGCGGAAAGACTTGATTTCTTTGAAAGAATAGTTTAAAATTTTCACGAAAATTGAAGATACTTGCCAAACATATAAAAAATAATTTTCCACTTATAGCCTCCTTATCGGCGTCATTGATCTTGAGCGGGATAATTGTATTGTTACTTGGTGAGGACCCGGTCAGGATTTTTGGCATATTTATAAAAGGAGCTTTCGGTTCGTGGAATAATTTTGGTTATACGCTGTTTTTCGCAACACCATTAATATTTACCGGACTTTCTGTAGCGGTTTGTTTCAGGTGCGGTCTTTTTAACATAGGTGCAGAGGGTCAGCTTTATGTCGGGACTTTTGCATGTGCCTATGCGGGATTAACTTTCTTTGATTTGCCCGGATTTTTAATGATACCTCTTGCAATCTTATTTTCTATTGCTGCCGGTGGATTTTTTGGATTTATTCCCGGTTATTTAAAGGCAAAGACCGGTGCCCATGAAGTAATTGTTACAATAATGCTTAATTTTATCGGAATAGGTATTACCAGTTATTTTGCGTCCGGACCGTTCAGAAATCCGGGTGATTTGATACCGCAAACCCGACTCATAAGTGAGTCCGCTCATATTCCCAAAATGAGTGAATTTTTGGAAATATTTGGAATCGATGCTATAGGTAAAATTCCTTTGAATCTTTCTTTTATGATTGCAATAATTACCTGCCTGTTGATTTATTTTATTTTTAAATATACTACGTTTGGATATGAGATAAGAGCAGTCGGCTTGAATAAAAAGGCGGCATCGGCTTCGGGAATAAACGTGAGTAAAATTATTACTTTGACATTTATTTTAAGCGGGGCTGTTGCCGGACTGGTCGGTGTAAATGAGGTGATGGGATATAGGTACAGATTCCTGGATAATTTTTCTGCCGGTTACGGCTATTTGGGGATTGCTGTGGCTCTTTTGGGGAGGAATCATCCCGCGGGTGTATTTATAAGTGCTGTGATTTTTGGAGCAATTATGAGGGGAGGGCTTTTGGTAGATATATATTCGGATAAGATTACAAAAGATTTTGTTTATATTGTTCAGGGAATTTTGATTTTGTTTATAATATCCGGGGAATTCTGGAAAAAAATTAAGAAATAAAGATAAACCACGGATTTCACGGATTAAAAGATAAAAAAAAATATAAAATAAACATAGTTATAAATTTTATTTCTGAATCTGTGAAATCCGTGTAATCCGTGGATAAATTTTTATTTTATCATAGGAGTAAAATAATTGTTTGCGGGCTTATTTGATATTGGGATTTTGACATCGACATTGAGGCTATCGACTCCTCTAACACTGTGCGCGATCGGCGGTCTTTATTCGGAAAGGGGTGGTGTGGTGAATATCGCATTAGAAGGGATTATGCTGTTCGGTGCATTTAGTGCTGCGGTTACCGCATATTACACGGGGAGTCCGTGGCTGGGATTGCTTGCAGGTGCAGTTACAGGGGTGTTTATCGCTTTTTTACACGGTGCGGTATGCATTACGTTTTCAGGTGACCAGATTGTAAGCGGGATGGGGATTAATATATTGGCTCTTGGTGTTCCTGCCGTTTTTTCGGGAGCACTTTTTGGGACTTCGACTTCTACTCCTTCGATTGAGAAAATTCTTCCGTCACTGAATATACCCGTTTTACAATCTATTCCGCTGATAGGCAAAGTTTTATCAGGTTATACGATTCCCGTTTATATTTCGTATGCAGCGGTTATTGTTACGTACTTTGTAATATTCTACACCGTATTTGGATTGCGTTTGAGAGCAGTCGGTGAGAACCCGAAGGCAGCGGAAAGTCTTGGAGTGAATGTTATAAAATACAGATATTGGGGAGTACTACTCAGCGGGCTTTTAGCGGGAATAGGGGGTGCGTATTTATCGGTCGGTCACGGCACACAGTTTATAAAGAATATGTCGGCAGGAAGGGGATATATTGCCCTTGCGGCGTTAATATTCGGTAAATGGCATCCGGTTAAGACATTTTTAGCATGCCTGATTTTCGGGTTTGCCGATGCCCTCCAGATGAGACTGCAGGGAATAGTTAATATACCAATCCAATTTATACAGATGATTCCTTACATTTTGACAATCCTCGTCATAGTGGGTTTTATCGGAAAGGCAGTTCCCCCCGCGGCAAGCGGCGTGGCGTATAGGAAGGATTGAGGAAACTTTGACAAATTTTATATTTGCTGCTATGCAGCAAATATAAAATGGTTAAACATTCTATCTATCGATATTGTCATCAACAGAGAGAAATTTAGTATTTTCATCTTTCGTTGTGTTCTAAAAGAGATGACGGCTTACCGGATTTTCTGATTTTTTTCTTTTTTTATAGAAAATTCTCGCTTTATGAGAGAATATTGTCTGATTTCGGTATAAAAAAGTACTAAAAATTCTTAATTTTCTACACCTACAACATTAGGTGGTATTGTATATATTCGAGTTACGTTATCTCGAACGAAAAAATTTACAATAAAATATCTGATGTATCCAAAGTAAAGAATATGATAGCCGCGA
>SDBU01005532.1_pt1 | contig 15088 bp, 8 predicted proteins | sample 2277071 | NCBI WGS metagenome assembly SDBU01 (sample SAMN10397929, study PRJNA504765) | marine sediment metagenome | isolation source: marine sediment core GS08_GC12, 126 cmbsf | place: Arctic Ocean: Gakkel Ridge, Loki's castle | collected 2008
AATTCGAGAATATATCAGAAGGGCAAAATTAAAGAAAATAAAATCTATGAAAGGGAAGCTTGAATTCGATATGACAGCGGACGAGATTAGACACCATGAACGCTGATAGAATCCTTATTGATACATCTGTCTGGATAGAGTATTTTCGGAATAAATCCTCTTCGGTATAATTTTCTCTCTTAACAGGCATTTTAAAGAGATCCAAAGCCTTATTGATGTTTCGATGATTTGATAGTATTGGAAAGGACTGATACTAGAATTTGGAATTTCAGGAGATGGTGTTGCGGTAATATAGATTAAGCAAGGCCTTCTGCTCTCAATTGCTGAACCACATAGTTATATGCTTCTTTTCCTTCACACATGAACTTCCCCCATGGAGTTATGACAATAAAGTGGGGAATACTCTTCAGCCTAAACTGTTTTGCCACAGGGGAATCCCAATCGATTCCCTCTACTCCTCTTCTGTTGATATCGATCCTTATTACAGTAATATCCTCTCTCCTGGCGTCGAGCTTTCTGAGGAATGGAGATATCCTTTTACAGGGGGGACAGTAATCGCTGTAAAAGTCAATAATAGTGGTCCTGCCCTTCACAGCTTTCTTTTCTAGATTAATTGGACCGTCAACCATATAGGAAGGTAGAGCTCTTGTGGCGTATCTTCCTGAAGGGATTCCTGCTGATAGGAAATCTCTAGTCATAAAATATTTCGTATAGAGCCCATAGAAAGCACCTACTAGGAGAAGAATTAAGATAACCTTCATGTAAGAGCGATTCTCAGAGCCGCGGGCTTTAGACTTTGCCCATTTAGGTTTGCGGGGTTGAGGGAAATTTTTGCCGCAATTAACACATATTAGAGTATTAGTGGCAAAGAAATTACACGTAGGGCAATACATAGCGTCTGATATTTTCTCAGAGCTGTATGTTTTTATAAATCCTCTATTGGGGTGAATTTTGGGGGTGAATTTAGAGGTGAGTTTATATACCCCCTCATATCGGCAGGGGTGAGCAGCATCCCCATCCTTTTTTATAGTGACTCGAATTCCACACTAATAAAGGGCGGGTTCATTCGATCATGTCCTTCTCTTTTAGCAGTGGAGAGAGCTTTTTCTGCTTTTTGGATAGCCTGTTGGGGGGTCATATCAGCGTCACTTCTCTCGGCAACACCTATGCTAACTGTTACCGGTATTTTATTCGCCAGTATTTCAATTCTTTTAAGTCCTTTTGGTTTCTGGCGGGGACTTTTCTGGCTTTGGGGAATTGGGCCAAGTTTTTTGATTGTTTGCCTTAATTCTTCTATCCGGGGCAGCATATCTTGTAAAAACATACCCGGAAAAACTACCGCGAACACTTCATCTCTATAACGAAAGGGCTTACCTCCTCCGGTTACACTCGTTAGTTTTGAGCCCACAGAACGAAGTACCTGTTTGCTAACGCGGCGGCTATGGTTATCTTTAAGCCTCTCGAAATTGTCGACCTCAATCAACGCTACTGTGTAACCGGTATTAAGCTGGGAAAGGATTCCGCGCATATTCTTCCCAGTTGGAAGATCGGTCAGCTCGTCTTGAAATCCCTCCACATAGATATTCTCAATCACGGATATAACAAAGATAAGCCCTGCTGTGGAAAAATAAATCGAGGACACTGGTCCGATCTGACTCAAAGCTAGAGCATAAAATATAGAGATTAGCGCCCAGCAAAAGGACCGCTCGATTACCCCATGAGTTCTAACGTATAGTAAAAGATAGTAAACAAGAGCAAACCCGAAAGCAAATAAGGCCAGTTGAGATAAAGGGATGTTTTCGAATAGAGCCCATTTTATGGATGAATACTCGAGGAAAGCGCCAAAGCCTAAGCTCTTGTACTGATAGATATATGCAACTCCGCATCCTTGTAAAAGGATTGCACCCAAGAACCAAATGCTTTGCCACTTCATATCTCCCCGTCTTTTCATGAAGGCAAACACGCAAATATTAACCGGAAGCAGGAAGGAGATAGCGTGGTATATAAGGCGCCCTCCTTCCGTTATGACAGCAGTATTTCCAGCAAAGTAGAGAAGTGTCCTGTCCGCAATGACCAGAATAAGAATGACGAGCATAAGCCAGATTCGTTTAAAAAACAGCCCTAGCACTACAGCTGCTCCGATAACAATGATAGGGTAGATTAGAGCCGATTTTGGCAATACTTTATCTATAATCCTCAGATTCAGAATGATTACCGTTATTAGAAAGAGAAGACCACCAGGGATGAAAAAAGAAAAGAGAGTCTTTGCAATTGATTTAATATTCTTGGGAGAAGGAAATTTGAATTTTAATTTCATTTTACAATTATAAACGATTCAATATATTTTGTCGGTTTAACTCTACATAAATTTATACATCAAGAAAAATTTCTGGTCAAAGGTTAAGAATCATTAATTTTTTATTTGATTATTCGATTGACTCTTTTTTTGATAATTGATATTTTCTTTTTGTTTATTTTTGTTTAAGATGATAGCAGAGGACATAAAAGATGGAATGCCCTAAATGTCAGTTTGAGAATCCAAAAGATATGAGCTTTTGCGTCAAATGCGGGACGAAACTAGGTTTCAAAGAAGTCTCTCATGCAGAGACAAAAACTCTTCTAAAACACAGGCAGGAGTTGGACACGGGGAGCACTTTCGCCGGAAGATACCAGGTTGTTGAAGAGATGGGACGAGGTGGTATGGGCAGAGTCTACAAGGTTGTCGATACTAAGCTCAAGGAGGAGCTGGCGCTTAAAATCATTCATCCCGAGATCGCTGCAGAGGAAAGGATCATCGAAAGATTCGGAAATGAATTGAAGATGGCCCGTAAGATCTCTCACAAGAATGTTTGCCGTATGTACCATTTTGAGGAAGATGAGGGAATTCATTATCTTACCATGGAGTTCATCCGGGGAGAAAGCCTGAAAGACATGATCGGGATGATGGGGCAGTTGAGTCCCGGTCAGGCGCTCGCGGTTGTCAAACAGGTCTGTGAGGGGTTGGTAGAAGCCCATAAGTTGGGAGTGGTTCATCGGGATCTAAAACCGAGTAATATAATGATCGACAGAGACGGGATTGCCCGGATCATGGATTTTGGAATTGCGCGCTCCCTTGAAGCCAAAGGGATAACAAGGACAGGAACGATGATCGGGACTCCTGAGTACATGTCGCCAGAGCAGGTAGAGGGACTGGAGACGGACCAGCGTTCGGACCTTTATTCTTTGGGAGTGATTTTGTATGAAATGGTGGCAGGCAGGATCCCCTTTGATGGAGAAACACCGTTCAGCATAGCCTTGAAGCACAAGAGTGAGAAGCCGCAGGATCCCAGGAAAATTAATTCCCAGATTCCTGAAAATATCAGCAAAATGATAATGAGGTGTTTGGAGAAGGATCGGGAGAAGAGGTATCAGACTGCCGGGGAGCTTCTTTCGGAATTAAACAAAATCGAAGAAGATATCCCCACAAAAGAAAGGGTGATTCCTAAAAAAAGGACAACCATTTCAAGGGAGATTACAGTCACCTTTAATTTGAAGAAAATTCTTATCCCCGGCCTTGTAGTTGTCGCTCTTGCGGTTATAGCAGTGCTGGTCTTCCAGCCTTGGCAAAGTAGAGAAGTTGTTCCGGTCCCATCGGATAAGCCTTCTCTCGCTGTCATGTATTTCAAGAACAACACAGGCGACGACAGATTAGACCATTGGAGAAGTGCTCTTTCTGACTTGTTGATCACCGACCTTTCCCAATCGAGACATATCAAGATATTAAGTGCGGAAAGACTCTTCAATATTCTTCATCAACTGGATCAACTGGGGGTAAGTACATATTCCTCTGATGTGTTAAAGGAAGTCGCTACGCTGGGGCAAGTTAAGAATGTCCTGGTTGGAAACTACACAAGAGCAGATGATGTTTTTCGTATTAATGTCACCCTTCAGGAAGCGAGTTCAGGAGAGCTTATCGGTTCTGAAAGTGTGGAAGGACATGGCGAGAAAGATTTCTATGCCATGGTGGATGAACTGACAAGGAAAGTTAAGACAAATTTCGAGCTCTCCGAAAAGCAGATAGCGGCTGATATAGACAAAGAGGTGGGGAAAATCACAACCGACTCTCCGGAAGCCTATAAACATTACAGTCAAGGGAGGAAATTTCATCTCAACGGCGATTATCCGGGGAGTATTGAGTCGATGCTAAAGGCAACAGAGGTTGATCCTGAGTTTGCCATGGCCTACAGGTCAATGGCTTCCGCTTACGGCAATTTGGGATTTTCTGGTCCAAGGAAGAATGCACGCCAGAAGGCTTTTGAATTGCGCGATCGAGTTTCGGATAGAGAACGCTTCCTTATCGAGGGTGATTATTACTGGTCATCAGAGAAGACTTTTGATAAGGCTATCGAAGCCTATAGCGGATTATTGGAACTTTACCCGGGTGAATCTATCGCCATCACCAACCTCGGAGGAGTCTACGGCAACTTAGAGGAATGGGACAGATCCTTAGAGCTCCATAGAAGTTTGCTCCACAACAAACCGGTGAATTTCATCGTTTACTGGAATGTCATCGAAATGTACATGGTCAAAGGAATGTATGATATAGCCAGGCAAGTTATGTTGAGTGCTCTGAATGATTATCCAGATAATACTGATTTTTATGGGCGCTCAGCCCTCATCCACGCCTGTCAAGGGGAATATGACCTTGCCCTGGATGAGGTTGAAAAGTCAATAGCTCTAAGACGTGATATCGGACCATTCTCCCTAAAAGGCGATGTTTTCCATCTGATGGAAAATTTCAGCGAGGCTGAGAATGCCTACAAAAAGTTCAGGATGAACACTACAACTGCAGTAGGTTTTGGCAAATTATATCTACTCCAGGGAAAGCTTGAGGAATTGAAAACCATGCTGGAGCGAGGTCAAGCTTTACAAAAACCATTAGCTCATCTGTATCTCAAGACCGGAGAGTTTGATAAGGCTTTAAGAGGATTTGATGAAATGTTAGATGAAGTTGTAAAAAGCGAAAGTCTTACCGGACAAATATTTATGTTGTACCAAAAAGGGCTGGCTTATCTTGAGCTGAAATCCGTTTCAGGTGCCCTAAGGAATGCTGAGGAGCTTAACGAGTTGATTCAAGAAAGTCCGTTCAAAAAAATGATCAGGTATTATCAGCATCTGATGGGAATGATAGAGCTGGAAAGAGAGAATTATCCAAAAGCCATAGATTATTTCCAGAAGGCCATATCCTTGTTGCCTTATACAGTGGATGGAAAAAGAGAATATCGTGCTTTGTTCATCAATTCTCTGGCTGAAGCTTATTACAAGGCTGGAGACTTAGACAAGGCTCTCGAAGAATATAAAAGGATCTCTTCCTTAGCCTTTTCCCGGATGTGGGATGGAGACATATATGCCAAGAGCTTCTACATGATGGGTGTGGTTTATGAGAGAATGGGCAGGAAAGCCAAAGCCACTGAGAATTATGGTAGATTTCTAGAACTCTGGAAGGATGCCGATCGGGGAATTCCTGAAGTCATTGACGCCAGGAAAAGGCTTGAAGCTATCTGAGTAATAAATGGGGCCAGGCTCCATTTTCCATGTATCCAAAAAATTGTCATTGCGAGGAGCAGAGCGACGTGGCAATCTCAACCTTTTTTTATTAGATTGCTTCGCCCCTATGAGGCCCGCAATGACAAACGAAGTAATCTTCTTCGCTTCTCGCGATAACACTGGAATAATAGCGTTTGTATTAATTAGTAATAAATGGAGCCTGGCCCCATTTTCCAATTTTAAGGTGCTAATTCTTTCTTTCCCAATCACTAAGTTTTGAGCCGGAGAGGGGGAGAATTCGCTCCAATTCATCATATGTTTTTAGGGAACAGCAAACCGTGTTGACGTTGGGATTTTCGAGTACGAACCGGATGGCCGCTTCCCTTATTTCCTCTGGGCTCTTAAGATCATACTTTTTGATGAATTGTTCCGCCCTATCGTACTTATCTTTGAACCGTGCCAATCCTTCCTTGTAGAGGGAATCGATTTCCTTTTTTTCTTTTTCTAGCTGTTCGACCCGTGACTTGAGGCCAAAATACTTGGACACTGGAGATGACTTCATCAGGGCTGTTCCGATGTCTTTTTCCTTGCAAACCTTAAGCACCTGTTCCGCCTGGTCCATCTGCAGGAAGTTGTAAGACATGAGGAAAACATCAAACCTTCCGTCATCTGCTGCGGCCAGGAGTATTTTATGCATTGGTTCTTCCGGAGCTTTGAGCCAGAACGACCCATGATGGGAGATGCCCACATACCTTAACCGGCCTTCGCTCTTGAGCTGCTGCATAGCAGCATGAAATCCCTCTGTTTTAAGGATTTCGGGCTTATCCGGACAGTGCATCATCATGCAGTCGATGTATTCTGTATCCAGTTCTTCGAGAGCCTTGCGTGTCCGCTTGAGAAAATCTTCCTTCGAAGCGTCCTTTTTGACCTCCATCTTGGTGCTGATAAAGATAGATTTGCGATCGCGCCCTTTGATCGCTTTGGCAACGACGCCATGATGCCGAGGGTAGCTTTCCGCAGTATCGATATAGTTAAAACCGGCTTCCAGCATGGTCCCAAACAGCCCTTCTTCATAAACAGAGCCAATCGCAAGGTCCGAGACTTTGAACCCGGTGCGGCCTAGGATTCGAAAGGCTTTGATCTTGGGCTGAGAATTAGCTTTTGATTCCCTGCTGTCTGCCAGAGTGCTTTTTCTTGTTCTAGCCCATACGCCTTTGGTGGCAATGCTGGCACTTAACAATCCGAAGGCGGATTCTTTCAGAAAACGCCTGCGGCCAAGATGTGTTTTTTTACTCATGTTTCCTCCACTGAATATATTAAATTTCTATTTTAACCTTTTTCAGCCAACTTGGCTTTTATTAATTAAAACGGCTTTTTTCATTGAGAATCTTTATGGTGAAAACACTAAAATATATTTTGGAGTGAGATGAATGTCAATACTCTTTCTCATTTTCATGAAAAGGGGACAGGTGTTTATGCTCCATAAAAAGGGGACTGGCTACTTTATGGATTGAAAAGGTGTCATTGCGAGCGTAGCGCGGCAATCTCTTCTTTAACGGGACAGAGAAATGGAGCCTGGCCCCATTTCTTAACCATTTCTTAAAAGTATGCATTTCTTTAATCAATCTCCATTTCTTTTCTTTGCTATCCCAGCCCAACTTCAACTTCCGCATAAGATAACTGTCTTCAGCTATTTACTTAACTCTGGCCAGCAATTGGCTGATTTTTTGGGCAACCGGGCTTGCACCGTTATCGTAGTTAGATAGAACTGCGACAATGTATCCCTTATCGAGGTAAATATCAAGATTTCCATTGATACCCGGGAAGCCTCCGCCGTGTCCGACAACCTTACCGCTCGGTCCTTCTTCAATCCCGAAGCCGTAACCATAACCTTCGCCTGAATGGTCTTTCAAGAGGACCTTCAGGGAATCATCCGAAACAAGTTTCCCTGTCTGAAGGGCACGAGCAAATCGGTATAAATCACCGACCGTGGAGAATCCACCGCCAGCAGGTCCTCCTTTGATAACGTGTTTGAATAGATTATTTTGCCAGCCGTACTTGCTTTTTAGATCGGGGCTATAGCCTATCGCCAGGTTTTCGACCGGGTAATCCATTTCATAACTGTCGGAATTCTTCATCCCGGCTGGCTTATAAATGTTTTTATGGATGTAATCGAAATAGCTCTGTCCCGTGACACTTTCGATCACAACGCCCAGGAGGAGCATTCCGGTGTTGCTATATCTGAAGCGCTCACCAGGCTCAAATGCAGGTTTTTCTCCCTCCAACAGAGGTTTGAAGTCATTGACTTTCCGGTACAGTCCTTTTGACCCTTTCATGTAGGTCTCGTTGAAGTAGCTACCCAGACCGGAAGTGTGAGTGAGTAAATGGTGTACGGTTATTTTAGACGTTATCTCTTTAGGAAGCCATGATTCGTCAACGTACTTATCGATCGTGTCCTCGAAGGAGAGCAAATCCTTCTCAACAAGCTGGGTTACTGCGGTAGCTGTAAACATTTTGTTCATCGAGCCTAGATTGAATTTTGTCTCGATATTGTTGGGGACGTGGAATCGTTTACTGGCCTCACCACAGGCACGCGTGAGCAGGATTTCGTCGCCTTTGGCAATGAGAACGGTTCCGGAGAAAACGTCTCGCTTACATATCCGCTGCATAACATCGGTCATCATCTGGAGAAATTGTTTTTCGGTTAGAGGAGATTCCTTCACGTTTGAAGGTGTGCGGGCGATATTGAAATTAAGGCCAGCGACTAAAAGATCTTCTGACTTATCGAATGTCATGACGAATGCCCGCCAGCTCTCAAAGTTTCGGCCTTTGAGAATCACAATAGTCTCTTTACGTTCAGGGATATAGGTTCGGATGCTGTGAAAATCAACTCCTCCGGTTGCGCGGCGAAAGCCGAGGAATACATTGATGTGCTCCTCCATGGAAGCGAAATTCCTGAATTTCTCTGTACATTCTTCATTCATAAAGCGGCGTATCTGGTCAGGGTTACTGGAATTAACGGTTGCGATTAGCGACTGAATTCGTTCTCCTTTTTTGCTCCCGGGCATAACCGGCTCATCATGGTAACTTTTCTCACCCGGCATCTGGGCGTACAAGGCTTGAAAAGAAAATACACATAAAATTGCTACGATCAAGTTTTTTCGTATCATGTGCTTCCTCCTTTTTTATTTATGATGAAATTTGTATTTTAGAGACCTATACAAAGGAACATTGTAAATTCATATTAATATACGGTCAATTAATAATAAAGTTTCAGATTGAAAAAAAGGAAACGTGCCCATATTACTACTGCTGTTTATGTGTCTTCAAATTTGACTCTTCCCTTATTAATTGCTATTCTTTTGCCAAACATTAGGAAGGCATAAAACGCATGAAATGTCCTAAATGTCAAAATGAAAATCCCGAGGATACCTTATACTGTGGTAAATGTGGGACCCAACTTCCTTCTTTAAAGGAAGTTTCCGCTCCCACCGAGACCATAGAGGCTCTCAAAGAAGAACTAACCACTGGCAGTACCTTTGCTGACAGATACCAGATTATTGAAGAACTGGGGAAAGGCGGTATGGGGAAGGTCTATAAGGTGCTGGATACTAAGATAAAAGAGAAAATAGCCCTCAAACTTCTTAAGCCAGAAATTGCTTCTGATAAGAATACAATAGAACGGTTCAGCAATGAGCTTAAATTTTCCCGGAAGATCCGGCATGAGAATGTATGCCAGATGTATGACATCAATGAGGAGAAAGGCACTCATTATATCACGATGGAATATATTCATGGAGAGGACCTGAAAAGGTTGATCAGGAAGATGGGGCAGATGAGTGCAGGACAGGCTATTTCCTTAGCTAAGCAGATGTGTGAGGGATTAGCTGAAGCGCATAAATTAGGAACTGTGCATCGTGATTTAAAGCCGCAGAACATCATGGTTGATGAAGAAGGGAAAGCTCGGATTATGGATTTTGGCATCGCCCGTTCTTTGAAAGGCAAAGGGATGACAGGTGCAGGAGTGATGATCGGAACGCCTGAATACATGTCTCCTGAGCAAGTAGAAGGAAAAGATGTGGACCAGCGTTCTGATATTTATTCGTTGGGAGTTATCCTTTATGAAATGGTGACAGGAAGAGTGCCTTTTGAAGGAGATACGCCCTTCACTATCGGGGTCAAACAAAAGAGCGAAATACCCAGAGAACCCGGAGAATTAAACTCTCAGGTGCCTTCAGACCTCAGCGGTGTGATAATGAAATGCCTGGAAAAGGATAAAGACAAGCGGTATCAGAGCGCTGGTGAAGTCCGTCAGGAACTGATCGCGATAGAGAAAGGAATTCCCACCACTGAAAGAATTATTCCTGAGAGAAAGCCGATCACTTCGAGAGAGATAACCGTAACCTTCGGTGTAAAAAAACTCTTTATCCCAGCTTTAGTTGTTGCTGCTGTAATCATTGCCGCAGTTGTCATCTGGAAGCTTCTCCCACAGAAGGAAGCTGTCTTTGCTCCTAAGATTGAAAACTCAATCGCGGTTGTAAGCTTTGAAAATCAGACAGGAGATGAAGCCTATAACTACCTGCAAAAGGCCATTCCTAACCTTTTAATAACCAGCCTTGAGCAGACTGGACAGGTTTATGTGGTCACCTGGGAGAGGATGAGTGACCTTCTCGAGCAGATGGGAAAGAAAGATACGGAGACCATTGGCAAGAATTTAGGCTTTAAGCTGTGCCGGATGGAAGGCGTTGAATCCATTATTTTGGGCAGTTTCATCAAAGCCGAGAATATGTTCGCTACAGATATAAAGGTTTTAGATGTAGAGACCAAGAAACTGCTGAAGAGTGCCAGCTCAAAAGGAATGGGGGTTGACAGCATTTTAAAAACACAAATTGACGAACTGAGCAAAGAGATAACTGAAGGGATAGGCCTGGCCAGGGAAAGAATTGAACCTGTAAAAGCGCCGATAATTGATGCTACTACCAGTTCTATGGAAGCCTACAAATATTTTTTGCAAGGGACGGATATGATACGTAAATTCTATTTCGAAGATGCAATAGGTTTCTTAGAGAAAGCTGTTGAGCTTGACCCGGACTTTGCCTCGGCCCATGGCTACCTTGCTCGTTCATACAGTTGGTTAGGGAATATCGGAGCGAGAAATAAGGCTATTAAAAAAGCCAAATCCTTATCTCAGAAAGTAACCGATAAAGAGAGATTCTTCATTGAAGGAACTTATGCAAACTATATTGAACGGGATCGAGAAAAACAGCTCGGTATCATTCAACAGGCAGCAAAGAAATATCCGAAAGAGAAATTGTTTCATGGTTGGCTGGGTGTTTTATACCGTACTGATGGAAAACATGACGAAGCATTAGAAGAATTCAATAAAGCACTGGAGCTGGACCCAAATAATGGCGAAGTCCATAATGCGCTCGGCTACTTGTACGCAGATATGAGGAATTTTGAAAAATCAATAGAGCATTTCAAAAAGTATGTGTATCTGAATCCTGGAGATGCTAATCCACTCGATTCTTTGGCTGAAGCGTATTTTCTGATGGGAAGGCTTGATGAGGCCATTGCCAAATACAAAGAAGTATTGGAAGTTAAACCTGATTTTTCTGAAGTTTCCCTTAAAATTGGATACATCTATGCTTTAAAAGAAGATTATCCTGAGGCCATGAAATGGGTTGATAAAGAAATTGCCATGGCTACGTTTCCAGGCGCTAAACGGGAGGGATATTTGTATAAAGGATTTCATCACTTCTGGCTTGGTAACTTGGAGAAGTCTCTTATTGACCTTCAGAAAGCCGAAGAATTGGCTGAAGCTGCAGGGAGTTTCACTGGAAAAGCCTATGGAGAATGGTTCAAAGGATGGGTTTATTATGGCAGAGGAGAATTTAAGCTAAGTCGGCAATATAATGAAAACTGGCTCGATGTTTATATAAAATATTACCCGGAAAATGCATCTTCTTTTAAATTTAAATACAGCTTCCTTCTGGGCTTAATTGAACTGGGAGAAGGACAAATAGATTCAGCAAAGACTAGACTAAACGAGCTGAACTCTTTATTTCCTGAGCTATCCCCAAGCAATAAAGAGGAGGCAACATTCGGTATTAATTTTCTCCAATCTGAGATATTGCTCGCTGAAGGCTCGTATGAGAAAGCTGTTTCAGTTTTCGGAAAAGCATCACCTCCTACTCCGCCTACGCTTCAATACACTAGCCAGATAATAAGCTATAACACTCCTTTTCTTAAGGATGTAATAGCCAGGGCATATCTGCAGAAGGGAGATTTAGACAGGGCCATCGCTGAATATGAGCGGCTGATTGCCTTTGACCCAAAAAATAAGGGCCGATTTTTGATCCATCCCAAGTATCATTACAGGTTAGCCGGGTTGTATGAAGAGAAAGGCTGGAAAGGCAAAGCTATAGAGCATTATGAAAAATTCCTCAACCTCTGGAAAAACGCTGACCCAGGCATAGCAGAGGTTGAGGAGGCAAAGAAACGACTCGCCGCTCTCAAGTAGAACAGAGAGACGCAATCCTTCCTGAAACCAGAATCATCCATATCTGTAAAGAGAATATTTTTATGAATTTGCAACGATTTTAAACAGATTCCGTTATAATATAAAAAAGAAGTCTATTTGAGAGGAGTCGAAATGAAGAAACTTTTAAGGTTTATTAGCTGTGTTGTCATTATTACATCATTCGCTTTTTCAATCTCTTTTGCTCAAAAGGTTGAAACCATTGATGGTGTTCGTGTTGTCCACAACGGGAAGACCGGAAAGTGGGGTAAAAACTCCAAGCTCTCTTTAGAGCTGGTTAGAACGATAGGAACCATTGAAGCTGAAAATGATAATTTTCTGTTTTATATGCCTACGGATATTGCCCTGGACAGCCAAGGTAATATTTATATCCTGGATTCCGGTAACCACCGTGTTCAAAAATTCACTCCTGGCGGCGAGTATATAACCACCATCGGCAACAAAGGCCAGGGCCCTGGTGAGTTCGTTTATCCCTTGTCATTAGATGTGGATTCCAAAGGATATTTGCATATATCTGATCCGGGAAATCAAAGAGTCCAGGTCTTAAAACCCGATGGGAAAGATTATAAAACCATATCCTTTCCCAAAGATCCTGCCGGCATCTTACGAATTTCCGAATCTGGCCATATGATTATGGGAAGAAAAGCGGGTTTTTTCAGCTTCTCGATGAAATCATTAGAAGAAAATAAGGAGCTTCCTAAGATTATCAGTGTGTTAAATTCAGATGGTAATGTAGAGAGGAGCTTCGGCGAACAACGGAATTATAAAGATTTCCTCATAAACAGGGTAGGGAACCGGTTTCATTTTGCAATTGACAAAGACAAGAATTCGTATGTTGCCTTTGATTACCAAAACCGTATAGAGAAATATTCAATAGATGGAAAAATTTTATGGAAAGCAGATCGAGAGCTGAACTACAGCACAGATCCTCCTAAAACTAAATCGAACATCAAAAGAGAAGGTGGGATGGTTTCAATGAAGGAACCACAAATGAACAGGTGCTCAAATGGAATCGCTGTTGATAATAAAGGAAGAATATGGATTGTTGCCTTGAAAAGGCAGATAAAAGAAGAGGAGAAAGTAAATATAAGTGTGCGCATATCAATGGGAGCAGGCGGCGCAAGGTCGGTGGGTATGTCCGTCGGCGGAAATACAGACGTTAGAGAAACAGATATATATCAACTGGAAGTGTATGCCCCAGGCGGCATATTGCTCGGGAAACTGCCTCTGAATCACTTTGTGGATGATATTCGAATCATAAATAATAGACTATTCCTGTTGGATAGTATGCGCGGCGCGCAGTATTATGAGTACAATATCATCGAAAATTAGAAAAATAAAAAGCACAAATAGAAAGCACAAAAAGGGGACAGGCTTCTTTCGTAGGTGAGGGGGCGTTTTTTAAGGTACCCCTTCTTATATCTGGGTCTTAATAAAGATAAAAAAATTGTATCGATAGTTATTCCGGTTTTTGAATATTAACAGGGGTGGAATCTTAGGGAACCTCGCTACTTATCAATATATTCCCCCCTATATCATCGAAAAATAACCCGTCAATTCATCTCAAAAGGCGATTGACCTATCTTCGGCAAAAATACAAAATTTCATTGTAAATCTTAACCTGAAAAATGCAATTAAAGAGGGTGAATTTCAAATCAAGAGAAACTTGCCTGAGTGCTTGCTTCCTATAACTGTTGTCCAATGCTCGAAAGTAAAGTGCTATACATAATCCAGCTTAAGATGAAGTAATTAAAGGATTAATTCTTATCGCAAAGAAGATTTAAAGTAAATGCAGGCCATTAGAAAGAAAAGATAAAAATATGATTATTCCAATTAGCCATGAAAGTAACAAAGTCCGAAGACTCCCCTGGGTATCGTTCTTCATAATGGCAGCCTGTTTAGTCATACATATACTAATATCAGTTGAGATAAGTAATACGGCCGAAGAGTTAGAAAGCACTGCCAAGGAACTCTTGAATTATTATATCCAGCATCCATACCTCACGCTTAATCCGGAAACTAAAAAGCTGGTTTTTGGAGAAAAAGAAAATGAAGAGGTTGAGAAAATGCTCGCCTCCTACCGCAGAAGGGAATCTCGTAAAATTCATCTTTTTCAAGAGGATGAGCAGCATAAACTAGATCAGCTATCTCTGAAGTTAAAAAATATTTTAGATGATGTTCCCTATAGAAAATATGGTCTCATTCCAGCCAAAAAATCTTTTATCGGCCTTGTGACCTATATGTTTATCCATGGCGGCTGGATGCATTTGATCGGAAACTTGCTTCTCCTTTATTTGACCGGTCCTTTCATCGAAGACGTCTGGGGAAGACCCATTTTTATTGCTTTTTACGTCATAGCGGGAATATTTTCGGGTTTTATGTTTTCTCTATATTATCCCAATTTTACGGGACCACTGATAGGGGCGTCGGGGGCTGTTGCCGGCCTCATGGGGGCTTTTCTTATAAGATACTGGAGAACCAAAATCAAGTTTTTCTTTTTCTTCTTCGTCATTCACGGAACCTTCAAAGCTCCCGCCTGGGTCATGCTTCCGATATGGCTGGCTATAGAAATTTTCAGTGCCAATGCAATTGACTCAGTCAATGCTGATGGCGGCGGTGTAGCCCATTGGGCACATATCTGGGGATTTATCCTTGGTGTTGTTGTGGCTGCGGGAATTAATCGTTTCAAGATAGAAGAAAAGTATGTTCATCCTAAGATTGAAGCTCAAGTTCACTTTGTGGATGAAGGGTATAAAGCGTTTGAAGAAGCCACTCAGAAAAGAGACGAAGGAAAGCTGGATGAAGCATATGCCCTCCTCCTGGTTGCAGCAAGAAAGAATCCTATGGATAAGGATGTGGTAGAAGGTCTTTGGAATCAAGGGAAAGAGCTAGGAAAGGAAAAAGAAGCGGCAGAATTTTATGTCAGAATGATAGAGAGAGAAATAAGACAAGATCTAATGGATGTTGCCTTTGAACATTTTGCTGATTTGAAGGAGAAGGTTCCTCAAGCCTCCATCAGCA
>SDBU01005533.1_pt1 | contig 15085 bp, 15 predicted proteins | sample 2277071 | NCBI WGS metagenome assembly SDBU01 (sample SAMN10397929, study PRJNA504765) | marine sediment metagenome | isolation source: marine sediment core GS08_GC12, 126 cmbsf | place: Arctic Ocean: Gakkel Ridge, Loki's castle | collected 2008
CAAGGAGATGTCGGGAATCCTGAAGGGAAGTGAGTCTCCCGAGGAAATCCTGAACACTGCTCTCGGTTTTGAGAAGGACTCCATTGCCTACTTCCTTGGGATGAAGGAACTGGTTCCCGAACGGCTCGGAAAAGACAGACTAGACAGAATAGTACGCTAGGAGATAAGCCACGTTGCGACGTTGACGCAGATCGCTAAAGACCTGCAGCAATAGCCGCATGCGACCCTGAATCACAACAACAATGGTGTTAGGCTTCCTCACCATCAGCTGTTTGGTGACTGTTCAGTATCTCGAGAATACTCTGCGGGCTTGATATCAACACTGACCAAAGGACTGCACTTGGGCAAGAAAACAGAGGTCTTCAATGCGCAAATACGTGTGGACAAGATGAAAAAACCTTTCAGAGCACTAAAGGTCACAGACAATATTTTCTGGGTTGGTGCGATCGACTGGGGCATACGTAATTTTCACGGCTATGCCACCAATAGGGGGACGACATACAATGCATATCTTATCCTGGCGAACAAGGTGACGCTCGTTGATACGGTGAAGGCGCCTTTCAAAGATGAGATGTTCTCGCGCATAGCTTCGGTCATCGATCCGGAGAAGATATCCTACATCATATCCAACCACTCTGAGATGGACCACTCAGGCTGCCTGCCTGAAACCATAAAGCTTACCAGGCCGGAGAAGGTCCTCGCATCTTCGATGGGAGTGAAAACGCTGAAAGAACATTTTCATTATGACTATGAAATCGCCGCCGTGAAAGATGGCGACAGGCTCAGCCTCGGGGACATGACAGTGCAATTCATGGAGACCCGCATGCTGCACTGGCCCGATAGCATGTTCACTTACATTCCGGAGCGGGAAATACTCTTTTCTCAGGACGCGTTCGGCATGCACCTGGCGACGAGCCAGAGGTTTGACGACGAGATCGAGTGGAGCATTCTCGAAGAAGAACAAGCGAAATACTTCGCGAACATCCTTCTGCCTTACACAGGTTTTATCCGGAAGCTTTTGGACAAGATCTCTGAGAGCGGCCTGAAATTCAAGATGATTCTTCCCGACCACGGGCCCATCTGGCGAAGGAATATCGAAAAGGTCATCGGATTATATGACAAATGGTCGAGACAGGAGCCGTCGAAGAAGGCTGTCATCATTTTCGATACGATGTGGGGAAGCACGGCAAAGATGGCCCTGAGCATCGCCGATGGTCTCACTGAAGCCGGCATAGATGTAAAGCTGATGCCCTTATCATCGTGTCATCGCAGCAACGTTGCGACGGAATTGCTCGATGCGGGCGCGCTTGTTGTGGGGTCTCCGACGATCAACAACAACATTTTCCCGACAGTAGCCGATGCTCTTGTTTATCTTAAAGGATTAAGACGCAAAAACCTTATCGGTGCGGCCTTCGGATCATATGGCTGGGGAGGCGAAGCTGTGAAGCAGATCAATGAATGGCTCGGCGGCATGGGAGTCGAAGTGATCAACGACGGTCTGAAGCTCAAGTATGTGCCCGACGAGGTGAGCCTTGTGAAATGCCGAGAACTTGGAGCGCTTGTTGCGGAAAAGCTCGTCAGGAAATGCAATAGCAGCGATTGACATGACAGCAGCCGTGTATTGTCTTACGAAAGAGTAAAGGAGAAAGCATGGACAAGTGGGAATGTACCGTGTGCGGCTGGATTTACGACCCTGCGGAGAATAACAACGTGCCGTTTGAGGATTTGCCGGACGACTGGGTCTGCCCCGAATGTGGCGCCGGCAAGGACATGTTCGAGAAAATGGAGTAGGGATCGCCTGCATTTCCTGACCCTCTAATGGATTCAGGGAGGATCCGCCACAAGAATTGCGGCTCGAATTTCTCCATTCAGCTTTTTCCGACTCAGTGCACGGATGCTCCTCAACATCTCCGTGGCATTCCTTTGCCTTATCGGGCGAGCACTCTTCAGGCTTGCCTCTGAGATTCTCGCGTCTCCGGCAGTCTCTCGACTTCATTTCTTGATGTGTCTCTTATACGGCTTGAAGTGTGGTTCATAACTCCTTGTATTGCAGGCACTTCAAGGTTTTGCCGCTTTTTTTTATGAAAAAAACTGAATTTTTTCTTGACACGCGCTGTTATTGTGGTAAATAGGTGCTACAATTCCTGATTGGAGACCGCCAACATGCTCAGCACATTGAGGATATCAGAAGCGACGTCACTCGCATTCCACACGATGGCCTTTCTCGCCGCAAAACCCGAGAAAATCACCTCGGCCGGCAAGATTGCCTCCTCTCTGCAGATCTCCGAAAGCCATCTGGCCAAGGTCCTCCAGCGGCTTGCGAGAGCGGGACTTGTTAAATCCACCCGCGGTCCCAATGGGGGATTCAAACTCGAGAAAAAGCCGGAAGAGATACGTCTGATCGATGTTTATGAAGTGATCGAAGGCCCGCTGCCTCAGAACGACTGCCTTTACGGGAGGAAAGTATGCAGCGACCGGGATTGCATCTTTCACGGGCTGCTCGGGACCGTATGTGAGATGTTCGCAAACTATCTAAGAAACACGACTCTGTCAGAGCTAACCAATGTCTTCAGGAGAAAAAACAATGACGCTTAGAAAAATCGTCAAGATTGACGAGGAGAAATGCGACGGATGCGGTCTATGTGTCCCTTCCTGTGTTGAAGGGGCAATACAGATCATCGACGGGAAGGCACGCCTTCTCAAGGAGGAATACTGCGACGGCCTCGGCGCGTGTCTGGGTGAGTGCCCCCAGGGTGCGATAACGATTGAGGAGAGAGCAGCTACACAGTTCGATCCTCATGCCGTTGAAGAACACCTCGCAAAGACAGAAAAGACACGGACGCCTGAGAAGAAACAGCAACTCGAGAAGACCGGTTCGCCTCGATCCGGGTGTCCGGGTTCAGTCTCGAAGTCCTTCGAACCGGCTGAAATACAACAGCCGTCGCCAGACAAGGCCGCGGATCAAGCGATACCTTCCCAGCTTTCCAACTGGCCTGTCCAGTTGCGGCTCGTACCGGTGTTCGCACCGTACCTTCAAAACGCAAGGCTCGTAATAGCCGCCGATTGCGTGCCTTTTGCTTTTTCTGACTTCCACAGAAAATTCCTTGTTGGGAAAATACTCCTCATAGGCTGTCCCAAGCTGGACGATGCGCAGTTCTACACCGACAAGCTTACAGAGATGTTCACTATGAACGATATCCGATCCATCGACGTGTTATACATGGAAGTGCCGTGCTGCTTCGGCCTTGTGCAAATCGTGCGTAACGCTCTGGAGCGATCCGGGAAGAAGATCCCTCTCACGTTCACCAAGATCGGCATTCGCGGGAGCGTAATCGAGACCACCGGGCAAGTGAATTCGGAGAGCGCGGTAACACAAAAAGAACAATCCTGATGTGACAGAAAAGGGGGCCGAATATGTTCTGCTACCAGTGTGAGCAAACCGCTAAAGGAACTGGTTGTACTCTGCACGGCGTCTGCGGAAAAGATCCTGAGACGGCCGTTCTGCAAGACCTCTTGCTTTACGCGACGAAAGGGTTGTCGATGTATGCGCACAGACTGCGCAACCTTGGCATAATAAACAAGAATATCGACGTGTTTGCGATAGAGGCTCTGTTCTCTACCGTGACCAACGTCAACTTCGATCCCGAGAGGCTGAAGGTTCTGATTGACAGAGCTGCCAACCTCCGCGACAAGGCCAGGAAGATTTACGAGGAAGCTTGCAGAAAGAGCGGCACCGCAGCAGAAGACCTGAAAGGCCCTGCCGTCTGGGTGCCTGCAAGTGACATTCAGGGCTTGATCAGACAGGGCGAGAATATCTCCATAGAGAAGCGCAGAAAAAAGCTTGGCGACGATGTCACGGGTCTGCAAGAGCTATTCACATACGGTCTGAAAGGGACTGCTGCTTACGCAGACCATGCCCGGATTCTCGGGGAGGATGATGACGAAGTCTACGCCTTCTTTCACGAAAGCCTTGATTATCTTGCGGGAGACAATTATTCCCTGGACGAGCTTGTCGCGAAGTGCCTGAAATGCGGCAAGGCGAACCTGAAGGTCATGGGTCTGCTCGACGCGGCCAACACCGGAGCCTATGGGAATCCCGTACCGACACCAGTACGCATCACACCGGTGAAGGGCAAGGCAATCCTGGTCTCCGGTCACGACCTGAAGGATCTCGAGGAGCTCTTGAAACAGACGGAAGGCAACGGGATAAATGTCTATACACACGGTGAAATGCTCCCCTGCCACGGTTACCCGGGATTGAAGAGCTACAAGCATCTCGTGGGTAATTACGGCGGAGCTTGGCAGGACCAGCGGAAGGAATTTGAGCACTTCCCAGGCGCAATTCTCATGACGACGAACTGCATCCAGAAGCCGAGGGAGACATACAAGGGCCGCATATTTGCCAGCGGGCTTGTTGCGTGGCCCGGCGTTACGCATATTGGTGACCGCAATTTCGCGCCTCTTATCCAAGCAGCCCTGGCTGCTGACGGATTCAAACAGGACGGCCCGGACAAAACTATTCTTGTGGGCTTCGGACATGAAGCTGTCATGTCGGTTGCCGAGAAGGTGGTCAACGCGATCAAAAGCAGCGCCATAAGGCATTTCTTCCTCATCGGCGGATGCGACGGCGCAAAACCGGGGCGTAACTACTACACAAGGTTCGCGGAAGCCGTGCCGAAGGACTGCGTGATACTCACCCTTGCATGCGGGAAGTATCGCTTCAACAAGCTCGATTTCGGAGATATCGACGGTATTCCGCGCCTGCTGGATATTGGGCAGTGCAACGACGCGTATTCAGCCGTTCAAATCGCCGTCTCGCTCGCGGAAGCGTCCGGCACTGACGTAAACAGCCTGCCGCTGTCGTTCATACTGTCATGGTACGAGCAGAAGGCCGTCTGTATTCTGCTTACACTGCTGCATCTCGGCGTCAGGAATATTCGCCTCGGACCGAGCCTGCCGGCATTTATCACTCCGAATGTCCTCAAGATACTTATTGAACGGTTCAATCTCATGCCCATCTCAACACCCGAGGAGGACTTAAAGGCCATACTTGGCTGATCGAACGGGACACAGAACTTATAGACAAAACGAAGGGCGGGAAACTCCCGCCCTTCGTCCTTTAGGCTTAACCGGTGAACCGAGGTTCACCGGGATTTAGCATGCTAAATCTCGCTTCGCTCAGAAGCCCATGCAGACACCGACTCTGACGTCGATGAAGTTCCAGTCCTCGATATCGCCGAAGGTGAAATTGTAGCCAACATCGGCTATCAGCATCGTATTGTCGCCAAAAGCATACTCAATACCGCCGCCCACGCGGGCAATCAGACCGGACTGCTCGGTACCGGGCACACCATCTTGATCCGGAATCTCGAAGGTGGCTGGATCTGTCTCGAGCTTGCCCCAGCCGAGGCCGCCGATCACATACGGTGTCCACTCGGTGTCCATACCGAACCTGTACTTGGCGGAACCCATAAAGCTCCACAGCGTCAGCTCGTTGACGTCAAGTGTCTCTTCGTCCGGGGTGAATTTGAAGTAATAACCGAAGGAACCCTCGATGGCCAGCATCTCGGACATGTTGTATCCGACAAACACGCCAGCCAAAAACGAGCCCTTGATCTCATCGGGGTCTGCGCCACCGTCAAGGCCTGCCCAAACCGCGTCCTGATCGAAAGCCTCAAAAGCGTATCCGCCAAAGGCGCCGACGTACATCTCCTGAGCGTCAGCATAGCCGACGCAAAATGCGAACAAAGCAACAGTCAAACACGTTAATGCAAATTTCATTTTCTCCACCTCATCCTATTGTTAAGTTCTCTTTCTCGTAATCAGAAATGATTCTTCTCGATCTTTTCTTAACCTTCCAACCAACCAACCGGCGGTACTGTTGGTCTTCCTCCCTCCTTTCTTTGCCTTTGTAGCAATGCTTATTGCGCGAAACACTTACAGACAGCAATAAGCACCTGATTGGTCAAAAGAGTTGTATGCTCTCAATTCCCCGCGATTTAACTATTGCCGGGTATACTCTGTCAAGGGAAAATTCTTCTTTTTCTCGATTTTCATTTCATGAATTATTAATAGGGATTGTAACGCCTTCTCCCAACCAAAATCTGACGACATAATCAGCTTTTGCGGAAAATAAGAAGTACCGGTGTAAGAAAGCTGCCGCCGCTCAATATGTTTATGCAGGGCCTTGTGGTCCTTCCAAGAGAATCACGAAACTTCACCGCCATTACGTGGTTGATGTTTCCCGGCTGATTGGGATTGAGCTTCTTCACGGGCGCCATGTTTTCGAGATGTGTGATAAGCCATGGGTACAAAACAGGATCAAGCACAATAAGCCCCCGAGCATATACGGGGTTTCGCGGCACCAAATTCCATTCGGTGGTTATAAAGGCCATCCCTCCGGGTCTCAGGACCCTCGACATCTCTGAGAAAACCTCGATGTATTCATCAATCGTGCGCACGTGCTCGACTGCCGAGACCGACCAGATGAAGTCGAATTCCTCGTCCTGGGATTCGAGGAATCTCATATCGCAATCTATGAAGACGAGTCTATCGCGATCATACGGGACGGAAGCGGTCTCGTACACATCTTCCACAGACATGCCGGCGCTTTCCCATACTTCAGACTCGTATTTATCTACGCCAACGATTTTCTCGCAGAATCTGCTGAAGAAGAACGGCAGGCTCTCTGTGCCAACGCCAATCCCCAGCCCTTTTTTCTCGGAGTCAAGGAATCCCGAGGAACGCACTGCGTGAAGCACGGCGCTCTTCTCCCAGGTCTTCCTGTCGGTATCCTCCGGATCGAAGGCGAGGTCTCGTGCCGCCTCTCTCATCGGTCCCGTCTTCATCTCATTCCAATCAAGCAATCTGGGCGACTCGAGAGACGGTGGTTCGTCCGTGAGGACGGATTCTTTCAGGCCGTCGGGGAGTTCCGCGAAAAGCTTTTCCTGAATACGAAGCTGCTCTCTTCTTGTCGCGAGCTTGGCCTGCAGCGCGACAAGATCGGCATTCGCCACACCAAAGAAGTCTGCGCAGATATCAGCCGTTCTCGACAGAATCCGGTCGGCCAAACGCGAATTGCTTCGGAGTTCAAGAAGTAGCGTTCGCAGTCCTGATATTATGCCCAACCTATTATCAGCGCCTTTGCTTCATTGCCTGTTCGATAGAGCGTTTTGCTTCTTTCTTCTTTATGTCCTCGCGCTTATCGTAAAGCTTCTTTCCGCGGCCCAGCCCCAACTCCACTTTCACGTATCCTCGTTTGAAATACACCCGCGTAGGTATCAAAACATAGCCTCGTTCTTCGGTCTTTGTGAAAAGGCGGTCTATTTCCCGCTTATGGAGCAGGAGCTTCTTCTTTCTTTTCGGGTCGTGATTCTGGATATTGCCGAATTTGTAGGGGCTTATGTCGAAGTGATAAAGGTACACCTCTCCGTCTTCAATGCGGGCATAGGTGTCGGTAAGATTCCCTCCGCCTTCTCTCAGGGATTTCACTTCGGTACCTCTAAGCTCTATACCCGACTCGTATTTGGCCTCAATCGCGTAGTCGCGGAATGCCTTCCTGTTCGATGCTATGATTTTCTCGCCGGCCATTTCGTCCTTTCGCGCGCAAGGGCTTTCGTCTATATTAGACTCTGATACGAATCATTACGGATTATACGAGGGAAACATCTGTGTAATCAATTCCAATCGCAAAACTGAGGAGACATATGAAGCACGTACCATTTCTCATTACGGTCTGCATCGTCGTCCTTCAAGCAGCCGTGGCCTTTTGCGCCTTTAGACCACAGGAGTTCTTTGATTATGAGGTTATCATACCCAAGGAAGACAGAGTGGAAACCGACCTTCAGGTGGCTGCCGGCAATGTAATCATCGAAGGGGACGTTACCGGTGAAGTTGTTGTGACAGGCGGGAACGTCGTGATCTCCGGTGAGATCGGCGAGAACCTCAAGGTTTTCGGCGGCAACATAGAACTGTCCGGTACAGCCGGCAAAGGAGCTCAGGTCTTCGGCGCCAACGTCGAGATAACGGGGCATGTTAAGGGCAAATTGAATGTAACGGGTATGAAGCTAATCCTCGATGGAACTTTCGATGATGAAGTCGATGCAAGCGGCGGAAAGGTCGAAGTAAACGGCACTTTCGCAAAGGGCCTCAATCTGTATGCTTACAAGGCCGATCTGGGGCCGGACACTGTCATTGAAGGTGATTTCGAATATGCGGTCGAAAAGAAGCTGACCCGGGACCCGGGAGCGAGCATCAACGGCGAGATCAAAGACACCACTGAGCAGATGAGAAAAGAGCAGGCCGATAAGCTGAGACAGATGCGACTGGTTTTCTCAGGCGTTCTCTTCCTCAGCTACATCGCCACGGGCTTGATTTTTCATGCCGTTTTCCCGAAATACTTTGGGAGGGTCTGCAATAATATGTTGAAGAACTTCTCCCAGAGCCTGTTCGTCGGGTTTCTCGCTATCATCGGCGTGCCGCTCGCCATTTCCATCATGGCCATAACCGTTATTGGAATTCCCAGCGCCTTGATCCTGACATCGGCATACTTCGTTGCTCTGTATCTCTCGTTAGTTCTCGCAGGAACTCTTGTCGGCAGATTGATAATCGGGGCCTTGACCAGCAGAAGGCAGTTTCCGATCATGTTGTGCATGTTCACTGGCCTGCTGGCGATCTGTCTTGTGAGCTTTATCCCGCGCATCGGACCTATCTTGACGGCACTGCTGGCCATTTCAGGTTTCGGCGGCTTTGTGATAAGCCTCTACAAGAAGGAGCCGCCGATAGTCCTTGTGACCTATCCGGAGCAAAAGGCGACGACGGATGAATCAGACGGAGGTCAGTCTGAATAGAGAACCTGGAAGGCACTGCCACATGCTGACCACCCCGTCGAATGGAATGCGTACTTATGCGGTGATCATGACGTCTTTTATCGAGACATAAGGGAATATTGACGTGCCCCCTTGTGCTATCGTGCGTTCCGTTTCTCTGGACATATCGATGAGCTTGTCGTTCAGAAGATGGTACAGGTTTCCGGCAACCATGGCGTCCTTGACCCGTCCCAGTATCTCGCCGTCTTTGATCCTGTAGCCAAGGCCTAAGCTTCCCGAGAAATCTCCCGCGAGGAAGTTGGAGGTGAAGAGCCCCATCATCTGGTCGACGAGAACGCCTTCCTTTATGTCAGCCATCAAGTCGTCATACGGAGTATCACCCGCTTCAAGTATCCAGTTCGTCGGTCTCGGTACCGGTGTACATTCGTAATCCTGAACTCCCGTGGCCCAATTATACCTGAAGCCGTTCCCCGAGGGCATCTCGTTGAGACGTCCTGCCGAAGTGAGGTCGGTAACGAAACTCCTCAGAACACCCCCCTCAACAATCGGTCTTTTGCTGGTTGGAATTCCTTCATCATCGAACGGAGCAGATGCCAGGCCGCCGGGCAGAGCGCCGTTCTCGAAGACGGTAATTCTGTCGTCAAGAATCTGCTCCCCCATCTTCTCACGAATAGGGGAGACACCTTTCTCGACGTTCTTACCATCGACTCCAGCAACAAGGAACTCGAACAGCTCGGCCATCGCGCGGGGAGTGAATATGACCGTTTTTTTACCGGAATCGATTGTCGCGCTCTGTTTTGCCAAGCGAAAATCATCTATAGCACGGGCCATTATACCTTCCAGATCCTCCGGCTTTCTCGTGCCGGCGTAGTGCCTGTAGCAGTAGATCACCGTCGTATCGATAATGATCTGACCTATAAAAACAGCAAGAAAAATGGATTTCTCATATGAAGCGTCCATACCTTTGGAATTGATGATGCTGAACCTGCCCTTCGCTGTCTGGAGAGTCACCTCAGCGAGGATGCTGGAATCATATTCTCTGACCTTATCTACGAAATCCTGACCATACCCGACCAGTTCAGCAATCGGAGTCCTCTTGACAGCCGTATCCAAGAGATCCGGAGGACTCTCGAAATCCTGCGGGCCCGGAAACTCCAGGTCCGTATGTTCCCCCGATCCCGCGACGTTCAGGGCCATGTCGACTATCCGCTCAGGGTCCTGCAGGTCCGAGGATGACGCGAACCCGAGGCGCTCGTCCTTAATTGCCCTGACAGCAAGGCCGCGTATCTGCACCTTATTAGTCGATTTCAGATTGCTGTTCTGAAAGAGGACACCATTCGATTCCGATTCGAGCATAAATGCCTCGGCGCTTCCAGCGCCTTTCCCAAGCGCAGTATCGACGATCTTTTTCAGCATCTCATTCACCTCCTATCACACAGTCGAGTATCCTGATGTGCGGACCCCCATCGCTTATCGGCAAAGGAAACTGCCCGTCCTTTCCGCACCCCCCGGGACCGTCGTGCTGTTCCTGGTCACCGGCGATCGCGTCGATGTTCTTTAGAGTTGTAAACAAGTTACCGCTGAGAGTCACGTCCCTCACCATCTCCGCAACTTTCCCGTTGCGTATCATATAAGCGCGTCCCGCTGAGAATGTGAACAATTCGACAGCGGTCTGCCCGCCCTTTGAGTCGATTACATATACGCCTTCATCGATCCCTGCCAGCATATCTTCCAGCGTGTCGTTACCCGCTTCAATTCGAGTGTCTCGCATACGGCATATCGGAGGGTGGCGATAATTTATCGCCCGGGCGTTGCCCGTGGGCTTCTCCCCGAGCTTACCAGCGGTCTCCCTGGAATGGAGCCTGCCGACGAGTTCTCCGTCCCGGACGAGATATGTTTTCTCGGTGGGCACTCCTTCATCGTCATATTTGAGGTAGCCGCGCGCGCCTTTCGTAAGGCCCGTATCGTATATGCTCAGGATCTCCCTGCCAAACTTGCTGCCGATAGTCATTATTCTGCGAAGCTTCTCGTTTTCATAGACGCTGTCGCCCTCGCTCAGGTGGCCGAAAGCCTCGTGTATGAATACCCCTGAAAGCATCGGGTCCACTATGACGGTATACCTGCCGCTCTTGACCTTCGGAGCAACAAGCTGTTCGAGGACATCGTCGCAAGCCCTTCGGATCTTATCCTCGAGACCATCCGCTGCCGAATAATCATCAGAGGAACCGAAGAGCGTCCACTGCATTTGAGTCGTGTTCTCGTCAGCGGCAATAGCAGTACACGCTCCGCCGAGATCCAGTTTCTCCTGCATGATATTTGTGCCGTCGCTGTTGCCAAACCAGATGCGGTGGAAGCAGTCAAAGTAACGAACAGCAGAACTTGTTATCTTTGGGCTGTAGCCCAGGATCAAGTCATTGTAGGATTTCATCAACCTGAGTTTTTCGTCGAGAGATACAGAACGCGGATCATTCTTGGGTTCCGCCGTTACTGCATCCTCAACGAGATCGACTTCTGCGAGTATGCTCTTCGAGCTGCCGGTTTTTCGTGCCTGGTCGATAGCGGCGTTCGCGTACTTCTCTATTTCACCGAGATCATTGAATGTCGCAAATCCCCAGCCGCCTTTGTGCAGTGCCCGCACACAGCCGCCGAGCTCCGCACCCGACGAGAGAATCTCGAGATCGCGTCCTTTGAAATATATGGATGTCTTCTCCGATTGCTGGATTCTCACCTCGAGGTAATCCGCTTTGTCCTTCAGCTTGCTTATTGTCGAGCGAATCAAATCACGCATGTTTGAATCCTCCAGAGCCTAATCACCAATTTACGTCAAGGGTGGCCGCATCAATACACTGTCCCACATTGAGAGAAGTGGACCACTGAAGTCCTGAGACATTAATGATCACAAAACCCGTCATGCCGCTTCTTGGATGATATCACGAAGTATCCCGAACGACAACGATGCAACATACTGCTGTTATCTAACTACAGAAGCGGCTTTGTGAGGACGTGAGAGTCTTCAGAGACCAAGCAGGCGGTAGTACAGTTCCTCGAATTTGTCCACCACTACTTCCCAGTCATATACAGCCTTCACACGCGCCACGGTCTTCTCACGCTCGGCATTGACAAGGTCAGGATTGTCCATCAGTTTCTGAAGAACGGCACAAAGAGACTCGGTGTCCCCCGTACGGAACGTATAGCCGCAATCGCCGAGCGCTTCGCGGTTAGGTTCTATATCGCTCGTCACGACGCATCGGCCATAGCTCAATCCCTGCAGGACAGAGTGGGGGAGACCTTCCACTTCGGAAGGAAGAACATATACATAAGCATTGCTGAAAAGCTCTGACATCTCGTCATCGGAAACGAAACCTGTAAAAATGACGTCTTGATTGGCCATCTCCTTCAAGGAATCTATATATGCTCTACCATATAGTGCGTCACCGGCTATTACGAGCTTCATACCGGAGTCCAGTTTTTCAAATGCTTGGATGAGATAATGCACCCCTTTCTCAGGCACAGGCCTGCTAAGGAAAAGGACATATTTCTCCTTCTCTAATCCGTACTTTCGGATCAGGTCCGGCTGCCTCGGTTCTCTTACGTTTACTCCCGTTGGGATGTATGCTGAGTTAATGCCGTACTTCTCGTCATAGTATCTCTTCAACACGTATGAAACAACCTGAGTGGCATCGACGAACCGCGCGGAAGTGTATTCACTCATCTTCAATAACCTCTGCGCGATAGAACTCCACTTTGACCTTGCCCAGTCGAGGCCGTGGACCGAGACCACGATCTTCTGTCTCAGTTTCAACCACGAGATGAAGGAAACCATTGTTGAACCAATTGTGTGGTAGTTGATAATGTCGTACGGCTCAAACAAAGCATGTGTGGCGGCCAGGGTTGTATGACAGATGGAATCGAAATTCTTCTTCGGCACGGTGGGCAGCGTAACAAGCCTTACACCCCTGTAATACATTATGTGCTTTTTCTCGGGGCGCTTGTCGGGCGGCAGCCTCTCCAGCCACATCTTTATCGAATAAGGACGGCAGTAAACCGTGCATTTGTGTCCACGTTGGACAAGCCGCGTCGTAATATTCTCGACGAAATTCTCCGGCCCGCCGATGGTGACAGGTATCCCCTTCAGACCAACATTGGCTATGTTCAGCTTACGTCGTTTCTTCATTTCTTTCAGAGGGCGCTTACTTCTTGCTCTCGCTCGCTCTTTTCATGAAATAGTAGCCGAAAACGTGACATATTATCATATGCAGATCCTCGATCTTGCCGTAGTGCTTGGACGAAACGTGGACATTTATCTGCGAAAACGACTGCAGCTTCCCCCCATCGAAACCGGTCAATCCAATCGTTACGCCGCTGTTCTCGTTCGCATATTGAATTGCGCGAAGAACGTTCTCGGAATTGCCGCTGCCGCTTATCCCTACTGCGACATCGCCCGGATCGAAATATGCCTTGAGCTGATGCACGAAGATATCCTCATAGCTGATATCATTTGCAACCGCCATCATCAGCGAGGTGTTGTCGGAAAGGCAGAACGCGCGGGCTGCTTTTCTGCCCTTTAGCGTAGTGCCCTTAACGATATCGTTGACGATGTGCATTGCCGTAGCTGCGCTGCCGCCATTGCCGAAAAAGAATATCTTGTTTCCATTTGCATACGCGGCCCACAAGGCATCAACGGCCTTTTCGATGGCCGCCACATCAGCCTGCCCGACCAACTCATGCACGTCCCTTATGTACCCGCCTGCGAATGACATTCTTCACTCCCTTCTTTGCCATTGGTCAGAACAATCCTCACCACGGCATCATACAACTTTTTTGCCGTATGGTCCGGAACTTCGTCATGTTCCGGCCGCAGAGTCTTTCTATAATCCTCGTCATTGATGAGAATCGTTCTGCATCCGACTCTGTTTGCCGCTTGCATATCCGTGCTCCGGTCCCCGATAAACCATATATTCTCGAATGAATATCCGTTCTTCTTTGCTGTGTCCTCCAACATCCCGGCATTCGGTTTCCTGCATCGGCATTTTTCATCCGGGTGATGTGGGCAGTAATTCACGCTGTCGATATCAGCACCGCGCTTTCTTATCTCATTGAGCATATGTTGAGTTATCTCGTCGAGTTTCTCCATAGATAGAAGACCACGGGCAACACATGACTGGTTCGAGATAACGTGGATATCGTATCCGTTCACTTTCAGCAAACGAAGTGCCTCGATCGCGTTCGGCAGAAACTCGAATTCACTCACGTCAAGAACATACTCATCGCGGTTTTCGTTAATAACGCCGTCTCTATCCAGGAAAACGACTCTTGTGTTCTTCATACTACGCTTCCCGTTTCGCCTTCAGATACTCCTCAAACGTGTGTATGCCGTCTGGTGTTCCGATGTCGTAATACCGGATAGGGCTTACATACGCCGCCATCCTTTTCCGATCGATAACTCTGCCGTAGATGTCCTTCTCAAGCGACACAACGCTGTTCAACGGGATGTCTCTAAAGACCCACTTCTTGAATATCTGCACGCCGCCATCAACATAGCAGTTGCCCTCAAGTCCCGCTTTGTCATATTCGATCACGTTTCCGGAATCGTCCACGCGCACGTTGTTGGGGACAATCAACTCTTTGTTTTCGTACAAAACGATTACACCTTCGTATCCCTCCGCTCGCTCGTGCCAGAATCGGATCAGGCTTCGATGATCAATGGGATGGTATGTATCACCGTTTAGCACCAGGAATTCATCTTCAAGAAGACTCTCTGCGTTTTTGATCGCTCCACCCGTATCAAGCAGTTCTTCTTCGAAGGAGTATTCAACCTTGCAGCCAAAATCTTCCCCGTTCCCGACGTTGTCAACCACCTGATCGCCGAGGTGTCCAACACAGAGTATGATTTTCTTTATCCCGTTCTCGGAAAGCATATCGAGCACATAATGCAAAAATGGCCTTCCTGCTATGGGGACAAGCACTTTGGGTATATCATGCGTAACCGGCCTGAGTCGCGTTCCCAATCCGCCGGCAAGAATGACCGCCTGCACAGTATCAGTTTCTCCTCTGCTCAATGATTCTTCTCGCCGCGACACGTACAGCATCGTCGGAACCATATTTCGCACTCCAGCCAAGCTTCGCCAATTTCGATACATCGAATCGCACCTGCGGCACGTCGCTCTTCCATCCGCGGTCGCCTCCGGTATATTCGTACTTCACGTCGGACAGTCCCATTTCCTCCACGATAATATCCGCGATAGCATCCACACTCG
>SDBU01005534.1_pt1 | contig 15083 bp, 10 predicted proteins | sample 2277071 | NCBI WGS metagenome assembly SDBU01 (sample SAMN10397929, study PRJNA504765) | marine sediment metagenome | isolation source: marine sediment core GS08_GC12, 126 cmbsf | place: Arctic Ocean: Gakkel Ridge, Loki's castle | collected 2008
CGCCAATAACACATAAACTTCTTGCAAAGAAATTTCATCAGGAACTTCAATAATCTGAACGTTTTGTACCGAGGATGGTTTAAATTCTTGCGTACTGAAAAATAAAACCGTGTTTGGTCCTTGATATGAAGAAAGATAGGTCAACCAAGTCCGTTTAGATTTGCTATCAAGATTGTGCAATCCACGCAGCCAATAGATAACTTGGTTGCCCAAAAAACGCATTGCGAGCCGCGCTTTGATCATACCATGTTCATGATTTTGCACGTCAATTGATTCTATCGCATAGTGATCTTGCTTTTTTAAATAAGAAAAAAGTGATGAAAGAAAAAGTAATGGATACGTAGCCTTGCCACGAAAATAAATAACATGATAATCAAGTAATGAGCTTGAAGATTGTGGTGCCACATTAAATTGTTCAAGAAAATGAGAGAGCTTCATACCGTTATGATGTTAATGATAAACGATTTTTTAAACTAAATAACGGCACTTTCTCACGCGATGCTCCACGTAGCGATGAAAATTGTTTTGGCAATTCTTCCTGATCAAGACAATCAAACAATTGTTTAATACCACTGACTGCCAACAAACGCATAGCTTCAAAAACATCCCAAGCAAGTGGCTCTTGTTCTGCACATCCTTGCATTTCAATCATGCGATTCGATTGCGTGACAACAAAGTTGAAATCAGCATCCGCGTTACTATCTTCTGCATAATCAAGATCAAGCATGGGCGTACCATCTACTACACCAACAGAAACTGCTGCTATTGCTTCACGCAACAGAGGTTTAGTAATCATTTCTGCTTGTAACCAGCTATTTTGCGCCATACGCAACGCCAAACATGCACCGGTAATGGCTGCCGTGCGTGTACCGCCATCTGCTTGCAACACATCACAGTCAATTACAATAGTTCGCTCACCAAACTGGGAAAGATCAACAACTGAACGGAAACTTCTACCAATAAACCGCGCAATCTCTACCGATCGTCCATTTTTACGCATCTGTGAACTTTCACGTTGGGTACGTACTGTTGTTGAAGCCGGAAGCAAGGAATATTCTGCCGTCAGCCATCCCATGTTTTTACCACGCAAGAAAGGCGGCACACCATTTTGTATGGTGACCGCACATAATACTTTTGTTTTACCCATCTCAAATAATACCGACCCAGCGGCATGTTCAAAAACATCAAATGAAACACGCACACGCCGTATCTGCTCACTACTACGCCCATAGCTTCTGGTTTTTTGAGTACGTTGCATCGATTTTAGCTCTTAATAATTATTTATGATTCTAACAACCGCAAACTCACACGACCAGTTACTTCATCGTAATCTAAAACTTCGACCTTCACCATAGCACCAACCTTAAAGGTTCGCATAAATGTCTTTTGTAAATCGCGTGGAATGTTTGAAACATGTACCAATCCGTCCAACCCTGGTACCAACTCTACAAAAAGACCAAAATCAGCAAGACGTTTAACTTTTCCTTCAAATATTGAGCCACGTTCAATTTGACCAGCAAGCGTTTTAACCCATCGAATAGCAAGATCGGTATTTGCTTCAGGTCCGCCAAAAATTTTGACTAAACCATCTGGTTCAATATCAATTGAGGTACCGGTATTATCGATAATCTCTCGAATTGTTTTTCCACCAGAACCAATAATAGCGCCAATTTTATCAGTATCAACTTTTAATCTAGTAACTTTTGGTACCAAATCAGAAACAGTCGGATGTGGCGCGCTCATAACTTTTTTCATTTCACCCAAAATAAAAAGACGCCCTTTTCGCGCTTGCTCTAGTGCCATTTCAAAAACATCACGAGCAAGTCCTCCTCTATATTTGATATCCATTTGAATAGCAGTAATACCGGTATCAGTACCAATAACTTTAAAATCCATCAATCCAAACGCATCTTCAAATGCTGAAATATCAGTCAAAGATATAAATGATCCATCTGGCCCTTGAAGTATCCCCATTGCAACACCGGCAACCATTTTTTTGATTGGAACGCCCGCATGCATTAATGCCATTGTTGTACCGCACGCCGTTGCCATAGATGTTGAACCATCAGACTCAAGCATGTCGGCAACAACACGAACCGTATATGGAAAGTCTTCCTTGCTTGGACGAAGATACTTGAACGATGACCGTGCTAGATATCCGTGCCCAACTTCACGCCTACCTGGACCACGCATAAAACGAACTTCACCGCTTGAAAACGGTGGAAAATTATAGTGCAACATAAATGAACCATTTTCAACTTCATCACCCATAAGACTTTCAATGCGTTGTTCATCTTGTCCACCACCAAGAGTTACACTGACTAATGCTTGTGTATTACCACGCGTAAAGAGACTCGAGCCATGCGTAAATGGTAATAAACCAACTTCAACCGAAATAGGACGAACCGTATCAAATACACGATTGTCCACACGTTTTTTTAATTTAAAAATCAAATTCGTAAGTTTATCTTTAAGCACCGAATCAAGCATGTAATCAATTACTGGCTGAGGAATCCCGCTCGACTCAATAGCTTCTTCATGCTCACTCGTAAATGCTTCTTTCAGTTCAGCCAGATAAGCATTTCGCTCTTGCTTATCTTCAATATACATACGCTGCACGCGATCATCGATTAGGAATTGATCAGCACGCTTCACCCATGTGTCCCAACCATAAGGATCGTCAGCTGGTACTGTTTCAACACCAAGCTCTTCTTGAATTTTTTTCTGCCAAGCAACTAATTTTTTTATCTCATCATGGGCCAAAAACAACGCATCGATAAACTCTTTTTCAGACAGTTCATTTACTGAGCCCTCGACCATTGAAATACCTTCTTTAGTGCCGGCAACAACAATACGAACATCTGATTGTAAACTTTCAGGATACGTAGGGTTCATCACCCACTTACCATGTAGCCTACCAACCTCAACAACGCCAACCGGACCTAAAAACGGGATCTTGGAAATGCTTAATGCAATTGAACTTGCAAGCAATGCTATGACATTTGGAGCATGTTCTTTATCCACCGAATATACAGTTGGTAATATTTGCACTTGATCAAAAAAGCTTGCAGGAAATAAGGGGCGAAGTGCACGGTCAATCAAACGACTTGTTAAAACTTCACGATCACTCAACCTTCCTTCTCGTTTATAATAACCGCCAGGAATTTTACCCGCAGCAGCATATTGTTCTCGATAATCAATCGTTAAAGGAAGAAAGCCCGGAAATTCTCTTGATGGGGCAGAGGTAGCTGTTGCTAATATTACTGTACCACCGTGCTTGAGCCATACAGCACCGTGTGCCTGGCGCGCCACTTTTCCTATTTCAACTTCAAACCCAAATTCATCCAAACGAAATGTTTTCGTCATTATAGTAGACCTATTTATATTAATATATTGTAATTATACGCGCTCGGAGCGTATTGCAATTGTACTATTTACGCAATCCAAGCCGCTTAATAATATTTTTATACTTTTCTTCACTTTTCTGTTGAAGATAACGCAAAGAAGTTCGGCGCTGACACACCATTTTTAAAAGCCCACGTTTAGAGCTAAAATCTTTAGGGTTTTTTTTACAGTGATCAGTAAGCATACGAATATTTTTTGTTAACAACGCAACTTGAACTTCAGTAGAACCAGTATCTTCCAACCCTTTCCCAAATTCCTTAACAATTGTATTTTTTTCTTCTTTGCTTAACGCCATAGCTAACTCCAGAAAAATGATTACATTACTTATTATTATACCACATCTCATTGGTAGGCGCGAGCGGGATCGAACCGCTGGCCACTGCTACGTCAAAGCAGTGCTCTACCACTGAGCTACGCGCCTGCCGAAATAGTCGTCCGTTCTTCTGGTATAAGCCCTTCACGTCGCTCTTCCTCTTGTGCTCGCCGCTCAAGATCAGATAAATCATCACCCAAATATTTCTTTCTAAATGATTTAATACCCGTACCCGCTGGGATTAATTTACCAACAATGACATTTTCCTTCAAACCATACAGGTTATCAATTTGCCCAGAAATTGCTGATTCTGCCAATATACGAGTTGTTTCCTGAAACGATGCGGCAGAAATAAAGCTTTCTGTGCCTAACGAAGCCTGGGTTATACCCATGAGTATCGGCTTAGCAACCGCAGTTCGCTTTCCTTGCGCTTTCAACACAGCATTAACCGTTTGAAAATGAATTCGATCAATACGATCACCAATCAAAAAGTCACTATCTCCAGAATCAACAATACGTACTTTACGCATCATCTGACGAACAATCAATTCAACATGGCGATCATTAATATCAACACCCTGTAAACGATATATTTCCTGAATCTGATCAACCAAATACCGCTGAGCTCTGCTTGGTCCTAAAATACGTAATATATCATGTAATACCGGAAGTCCCGTTGTAAGTTGATCCCCAGCACTTACGTGCTCACCGTCAACAACACTGAGCTGTTTACCACGTGATACAAAATAATCATATGATTCCGCTCCTGATACGACACTCACTTTGCGCAAGCCCCTATGCAAACCACCAATGACAACTTGGCCATCAATATCAACAAGAATAGTAACATCCTTTGGCGCCCGCATTTCGAATAATTCAGCAATACGCGGCAAGCCACCAGTGGTAATATCTTTTGTTTTTGAAATTTCACGCGGCATCTTAACCAGTGCGTCACCAACTTCAACACGTTGATTTACTAATACATTTAAATAGGAACCCTCAGGCAAGAAGTATTGAGCAAGTTCTTCTCCTGCATCATCAATAATACTTAGTGCCGGTTGATATTTTTCATTGCGAGCACCGGTAATAATAAAACTTGATTTACCCGTTGCCTCATCAAATCGTTCGTGAATGGTAATATTTTCTATTAAATCAACAAATTGCACCTTACCTGCTTTTTCAGTAAGCAGCACTTTATTATGTGGATCCCACTCAGCAAGCTTGGTACCAACTTTGATCTCTTGTTCATCTGCAACATGAATTATCGAGCCATATTCAATTTTATACGATTGTAATTCCCGACCATCTTTTGCACCAATAACAATTTTTGCTCTTCTACTCATGACTACCATTTGACCGTGGCGATTCGTTACAACACGTATACCACGCCATTCTACAATACCATCATACTTTGAAACAAAAAATGGATGTTCAACAAGGCCACTTGCCGTACCACCAATATGGAACGTTCTCATGGTCAACTGGGTGCCCGGCTCACCGATCGACTGCGCAGCTATCACCCCAACTGCTGTACCAACATCAACCAATTCACCACGTGATAAGTCGTATCCATAACACATAACACACACACCACGTTTTGATTGACACGTAAGTACAGAACGAATTAACATACTACTTACCGCAGAATTACTCAACTTATCCAAATCATCTCGGCGAATAATGTCACCACTCTTGAATAAGAGTTCACCACTTACCGGATCTTTAACATCTGCTGCCAACACACGACCAAAAACACGTCTTACCATTGGATACACTATATCACCAGATTCCTTCAAATCTTCAACTTCGATATACCCCAACGATTTGCAATCATGTATGGTAACTACTACATCTTGTGCAACATCAACCAATCTACGTGTCAAATAACCAGAATTTGCCGTTTTGAGCGCCGTATCGGATTGGCCCTTACGTGCACCATGCGTAGAAATAAAATACTCAAAAACGCGCAGCCCTTTTTTAAAGTTTGATTTGACTGGCGTCTCCATAATCTCACCTGTTGGCTTTGCCATCATACCACGCATACCAACTAACTGTTTAATTTGATCACGAGAACCACGTGCGCCTGACTCAAGCATCATGAAAATTGGATTAAACGGTTTGGAAGCTTTATCTTTATTTAGAAAAGCTTTCTTATCTTGCATCTCTAGTTCTTTGTACATCTCATCAGCAACATTTGCTGTTGCGTGTCTCCAAATACTAATAACCTTGTTATATCGTTCACCATTAGTGATGATACCATCCATGTAAAGACTTTCTGCCTTCTCTACTTCTTTTTCAGCCTTTTGAATTATCTTATCTTTTTGATTTGGTACTACTAAATCAGCCATCGAAAATGAGATCCCACCCGTAGTTGAATAATAAAAACCAAGTTTCTTAATTTTATCCAAACAAATAACAGTTGCATCACTGCCAAATCGAGCGTAAATTTCTTCAACCAATTTAACTAGATCACCCTTTTTTATTACCTTATTGATCCAGTAAAAATCTGATCCTTCGGGTAACGATTCAAAAAGTAATACACGACCAATATTTGTATCTATAATTTCATTATTTTTCAGACGAACTTTTATAGGTGCGTGTAAATCAGCCACACCGCACTGAAATGCTGTTATTGCCTCTTGCACATTTGAAAAAACAATATTTTCACCTTTTACACCTTTTCGAACCTTTGTAATGTAATGCAATCCGAGAACCATATCTTGCGACGGCACCGTCAACGGACGACCGTTTGCTGGTGAAAGAATATTATTTACTGAAAGCATCAAAGACTTACTTTCTTCCTGTGCTTTTTTACTCAATGGCAAATGCACAGCCATCATATCACCGTCAAAATCAGCATTAAATGCATTACAGACCAATGGATGAATTGTAATTGCTTTACCATCAACTAGAATTGGGTAAAAGGCTTGAATACCAAGTCTATGCAGCGTAGGCGCACGATTAAGAAGCACTGGACGACCCTTAACTACTTCTTCAAGCACATCCCACACCTCTGACACCAATTCTTCAACCATACGCTTTGCCATGCGCATATTTGGCGCTAGTTCACGTTCTAATAAACCACCATAAACATATGGTTTGAAAAGTTCGAGTGCCATAATTTTTGGAATACCACATTGATCCATACGTAATTCAGGATCAACCACAATCACTGAACGACCAGAATAATCAACACGACGACCGAGTAAATTTTGTCTAAAACGTCCTTGCTTGCCACGAAGCATTTCACTCAGTGACTTAAGTGGGCGACGGCTCGAACCACGCACTGGTTGTCCGCGTCTTCCATTGTCAATAAGTGCATCAACTGACTCTTGCAACATACGTTTTTCATTTTTAATAATAATGGACGGTGCTTCAATTTCAATAAGACGTTGTAAACGAATATTTCTGTTTAACACCCGTCGATATAGCTCATTTAGGTCAGAACTTGCAAATCGTCCACCTTCCAGTGGTACCAAGGGACGTAAATCCGGTGGTAGAACTGGTAACACCGTGAAAATCATCCATTCAGGACGTAAATTACCTTGAATAAGTCCGGCAAATACCTTCATGCGACGTACCAATTTATGACGAACCGCTACCGAATTTGTTTGCGCGTAGTCACTACGGAGTTTTTCCATGGTAAGCTTAAGATCAATATTACTCAGAATTAAACGCACGCCTTCGGCACCTGTTTCCGCCATAAACTCGGTGTCTTCAGGGTGCTGAATAAGATAATTATCATATTCAATAGTTGTTAACAAGGTCTTTAGTGGATAGGGAGAACCCCCTTGTTTTACCACTATGTACACATCAAAATAGACAACACGTTCTAAATCTTTGACCGGCATATTCATAATGATGCCAAGATAGCTTGGAATACCTTTCAAATACCAAATATGGCATACAGGCGCAACCAAGGCAATATGCCCCATGCGTTCACGACGCACACGAGATTGAATAACTTCAACCCCACACTTTTCACAGGTTACCCCGCGGTGCTTCATCCGCTTATATTTACCACAGTTACATTCCCAATCTTTAACCGGGCCAAATATACGAGCACAAAACAGACCGTCACGTTCTGGTTTTAACGTACGATAATTAATGGTTTCTATTTTTTTAACTTCACCATACGAAAGTGCCCGAATCTTATCCGGTGGAGTAAGCCCCACTCTAATTGCATTAAAGCGAGCAACATTCACATATTCCTTAAAACGTTCTAACATTTGGTTACTCACCAACATTCTCCTTGCCCACATTGAGTAAATCGATTTTCAATCCCAAGCTTTGTAATTCTTTAATCAATACATTGAATGACTCCGGCACACCCGGTTCTGGAACATCTTCGCCACGCACAATTGATTGATATGCCTTATGCCTACCACTGACATCGTCTGATTTATACGTCAACATTTCTTGCAACGCGTATGCAGCACCATATGCTTCTAATGCCCACACTTCCATTTCTCCCAATCGTTGACCACCTTGTTGTGCTTTACCACCTAATGGTTGTTGGGTAACTAACGAATAAGGGCCAACAGAACGTGCGTGCAATTTGTCATCAACCAAATGATTCAGTTTCATCATATAAAGATAACCAACGGTTACCGGTTGATCAAAGTATTCACCCGTTCGCCCATCATGTAATTTAAAGGATCCTGCAACTGGTAAATCTAGATCTTTAAGCATCGGCTCAATATCGCATTCAAAATCAGCACCATTAAAAACCTGTGTTTTAAAGTGAACACCACTTCGCGAAGTTTTTCTCGCAAGCTCCATAATTCCTTCTTTGCCATATGATTTTTCATAAGCATCGATCATGTCTTTGCCATAACATTTTTGTAAGAATTTCTTAACGGCCTCCAACCCCTTTGTTTCTAGCAACTGTTGCATTTGATTGCCAAGTTTTTTACCCACAAGACCTAAAACTGTTTCTAGAATTTGCCCAACATTCATACGTGATGGCACGCCAAGCGGATTCAGTACGATATCAATAGGCGTACCATCTTCCATATATGGCATATCTTCACGATGTACAATTGTTGAGACAAGACCTTTATTTCCGTGACGCCCTGCAAGTTTATCTCCCACAGAAACGTGTCGTTTCGCAGCAATATATATCTTCACCATCTTAATAACACCTGATGGAAGCGGGTCTCCCTTCTTCAAGCGGCTAATGCGTTCCTCTTTCAGACCCTGTAAAATGCGAAGTTGATTTTCATAAGAATCTCTCAGTTGTTTAATTGCATCGTTTACTGTTTTATTTTTTGCCTTGAGTACAATAAGCTCAGCAAGTGACTTGCTTTGCAAATCTTTCATGATAAATTTACCATGACCTAAGAGCTTTTTAATTACACCGGCAGCCTGCGCTTGACCCTCTAAAATACCGCACATTTTATCTGCAATCATATTTTGTAAAAAACTCACATGTTGGGTAGCATCTTTTTCAAGTCTTTCTACTTTTTTTGCAACCTCAACCTTATACCGCGGGTCTTTACGAACACCACTGCGTGAAAATATTTTGACATCAATAACAGTGCCGTGGACTCCTGGTGGTACACGCAATGACGTATCGCGCACTTCTCTGGATTTTTCGCCAAAAATCGCACGTAACAACTTTTCTTCAGGAGAAAATTGAATGTCACCTTTAAGCGTTACCTTACCAACCAAAATATTACCAGGTTTAACCCGTGTACCAATGCGAACAATGCCATCATCATCTAAACTTTCAAGTGCCGCCTCACTAACATTTGGAATATCACCGGTAATTTCTTCTGGCCCTAATTTAGTATCACGCGCATCAACAGTATATTCATCGATGTGTACCGATGTCATGGCACCATCAGCCACCAATCGTTTGCTCAATACAATAGCATCTTCAAAGTTGTAACCATGCCACGGCATAAATGCCACCAACAAATTAGTACCAAGTGCTAATTCACCATTTTTAATAGCAGGACCATTGGTTAACACATCGCCTGCCTTTATAATATCACCGCGCTTAACGAGTGGTGTATGATGAATCCAGGTGCTATAACTTGAGCGTAAGAATTTCTTAAGTTTATAAGTATCAACGCCACGTGCAATCCAATCTTCGGTATTTGGAAACTCGTCTTCATTAACCCTAATAACAATTTTGTCTGACGATACATATTCAATAACACCACCACGGTTGGCCACAATAACGGAACCAGATGATTTGGCTATTTCTTTTTCCATACCAGTACCAACAATTGGAGATTGCATATTAATAAGTGGTACAGCTTGCCGTTGCATATTTGCACCCATAAGCGCACGTACCGCGTCATTATGCTCAAGAAACGGAATCAAGGCTGCGGTGACTGATACTAATTGCTTTGGTGATAAATCAATGTAATCAATCTTTTGTGCATCGACATACATAAAGTTTCCTCCATGCCGCGCAAAAATTTTATCTTGTTCAAGTTTTTTTGTTCCCAGCTTTACTGCATCTGCTTGTGCAATATAATGCTTCGTTTCTTGAAAAGCATCTAAGAAAACAACATCACCAGTAATTGCTCCCTTGTATACCGGACGATAAGCTGTTTCAATAAAACCTAAATCATTAACAATCGCATACGTAGCCAAGGATGAGATAAGACCAACGGTTTGTCCTTCTGGTGTCTCAATAGGACAAATACGACCATAGTGTGACGTATGAACGTCACGAATTTCAAACGTGGCACGATCTTTCAATACACCGCCTGGCCCTAATGCTGAAAGTCTACGCTTATGAGCAAGTTCTGCCATTGGATTGGTTTGATCCATGAATTGCGATAATTGACCTAAGCCAAAAAATTCACGTAATACAGCACTCAACGGTTTAACATTAAGAAAATCTTGCGGCATCAGTGCACCATGCGCCTCTTGCATTCTAAATCGTTCACGAACAATTCGTTCAGTACGAGTAAAACCAATGTACATTTGATTGTTAAGCAATTCACCTACAAGGCGCACACGACGATTTCCTAAATGATCAATATCATCCAATTCACCTTCACCCCGTTCACGCAAATTAACCAGATAGCGAATGGTTGCCACAATATCGTCTTTGGTAAGAATACGTTTATCTTGATCAATAGAGAGCCCAAGCTTTCTATTCATGCGTACACGACCCACTTTGGTCAAATCATAAAAGCGGCTATTAAAGAATAATTTTTCAAATCGCTCTTTTATGCCTTTTAATAATGAACTATCACCTGACCAAACTTTAGAATGAAATTCTTTCAATGCTTCATCTTGAGAATAACAACGATCTTGCGATAAGGTAAGTGCAATTGTTGGCTGGATAGCATACCCAGAGGATTGAATTAAATCGAATTGCAGTGATTTAAAGTTTTTCAAAATATCAAAATGATGTTCAGCAAAGATTACACCTTGGTCGATTATTACTTCACCTGTGTCAGGGTCAATAAGATCTTTACCAAAAGCCCTATTAAGCAAACTTTGCGACCTTATTATTAGAGTCTTAATACCAGCTTTACGCAATTTTGCCAATAAAGCGTTTGTTATGCGATGCCCAACAAACGCTTTTTCATTTTTAGCTGGCAACATACCCTTCTCAAGCCGTTGCCCAATAAGGCTATCATCAACAAGACAAAAATAGTTGCCCTTTTCAACCGTGATAGTATCAAAATTATAAAAAAGAGAGATTATATCATCTCGTGAAAAACCAAGCACTTGCAAAAAGATCGTCACCAATAATTTTTTCTTTTTATCGATACGCACATAGAGGTAATCATTACTATCAAATTCAAAATCAATCCATGAACCACGCATTGGAATAATACGTGCTAAATAATATGGTCGTCCACGATAATCTTTTATTTTCTTACTTTGAGAAAAAACAACACCAGGAGATCGATGTAATTGGCCTACTACAACACGATCAACACCATTGATCAAAAAAGCACCAAGATTTCCCAGTTTAAACCGACCATTCTCTTCATATAAATCAGTCATCACAGGCAAATCTGCAAAGAAAATATCTTGTTCTTTGATGTCACGAATAACTTTGTTGCCCGTCTCACCGCTGATCCAACTAATCAACTGCATTTTTATTTTGAGTGGCATAGAAAAAGTTTGCCCACTGGTTCGACACTCTTCAATCGTTAATGGTAGCTGAACAGATATACGAGATAAACAATTTTGACAGGTAGTATAGTGCGCCGTTTTTTTCTTGCAAAATGTACACTTCAAATCGTCACTCAAGCGAGAACAATCAGATTTTTTGCATGCAGTACAACTCCATTGATACCTATTTTCTATGCCAGTAAGTTTACCACAAGTACATGCCCAATGCCCCAATTCATAACTAACATACTCCAGTGAAAGCTTATCTTCATGCTCAATAGGAAAAACATCTCGCAACACCTTTTCAAGACCGATCAATTCACGTTCTTGCGGCAAGCAATCAAGCTGAATAAAATCATTGAATGTTGAAGATTGAATTTCTATAAGATTTGGTACCGTAACAACATCCTTAATCTTATCAAAAGATTTACGAATACTACCCTTACTCAAATGCAAGTTAGACATCAAAGCCACTCCTTGTTATTGCCACCACGTGGCTATCAACACATCCCCCAGTACAGCACAAAACAGCAAAATCTTGCTATATCATGCAAGTTCCACCTTCGCCCCTACAGCTTCTAGTTCTTGCTTCATCTTATTTGCATCCTCTTTGGAGGCTGCTTCGGCAATAACAGTTGGTGCTTCCTCTGCCATCTTTTTGGCGTCTGACAATGCAAGATTAGGAACAATTCGACGCAATGCTTTGATCACTTTAATTTTTTCTGAACCAATATCTTTAAGTGTTACTTTATACTCAGTTTTTTCTTCCGCCGGCGCAGTTTCTGCTGCTGCTACAACACCACCTACGGCTGCAACTGGCATTGCCGCTGACACATCAAACTTTTCTTCCAGAGCCTTAACTAGGCCAGCCAATTCTAGCACAGTCATATTACCAATTTCTTCAACAAACTTCTCATTAGATTTCACTGCCATAGCGGTTCCCACATTAGTTATTAGTTAATATACTATCTATCATACCGATCAATCCCTAAAAAACATGCTTATTGTTGCTTCTTTCTCTCAATTTCTTTAAGTACCCACAATAAACGTGTAATAAGCATATTGAGCGCACGCACGAAACCCACCAATGGCGCCTTAACAGTGCCACAAACTTGCGCAAGCAATATCCCTTTTGATGGAAGCGATGCAATACGAACAATTGCTTCTTCATTCAACAACTGTGAATCAAGACTACCAACTATAAGACGTAATGCTTCATTTTTTTTTGCAAACTCATGTAAAACTTTTGCTACCGGAGAAAATTCTTCGATAGAAAAAACAACACCAAGCTGGTCTTTACAATATGGCAACAAAAAATCCACGTCTTCCAGACCAATAAGCGCTCGCTTAACAAGACGCATTTTTGCTACTTTTAATGTACCACCTTTTTCTCGAAGCATACCACGCAATTGCTGCATTTGCTTTACTGTCAGGCCACTATATCTAACAAAAAATGAACCCGTACTATCTGAAAAGTCTTTCTGCAGTGTTTTTATTACTTCTTCTTTTTGTTGCCGATTCATTGCAGCCTCTTTCTATCTATTAGGAACGTAATAATTCATCAGGATTAACCGAAATACCCACACCCATGGTCGAAGAAAGTGACATTTTCTTGAGATATTTTCCCTTGGCTGTAGGCGGCTTTGCCACAACAAGAGCATGAGTCAATGATTCTAAATTTTCACGAAGCATATGAGATTCAAAAGAAATCTTACCAATAGAAAAATGAACAATGCCTTGTTTGTCATTTCTAAAAAACGCACGGCCTTTTTTCAAATCTGATACGATTGCCCCAACATCAAAGGTTACCGTACCAACCTTTTTGTTCGGCAACAAACCTCGAGGGCCCAATACTTTTGCTAGCTTGCCAATTTCAGACATTAAATCTGGTGTGGCAACTGCATAATCAAAATCAAGCCATCCATCATTAATTTTTTGGATCAAATCATCAGTGCCAACGTAATCAGCACCTGCCTTTTGTGCCTCATCCGCATGCTCACCCTTGGCAAAAACGATAATCGTAATTTTCTTTCCCGTACCATGTGGTAACACCACTGATCCACGTACGGTTTGCTCACCCTTAGATGGATCAATACCCAAATTGATTGCTACATCAACAGATTCATCAAATTTAGCATAGGAAAGCTCTTTGATTTTATCTAATGCTTGACCAGCAGGTAACACTGCTTCCTTATCAACCTGTTTTACTACCGTTTGATATTTTTTCCCACGCTTAGACATATATTATTCCTAAACTATCAATCAATAACATCAACACCCATACTACGCGCACTGCCGGAAATAATTTTCTTTGCTTGTTCAATGTCATATACATTTAAATCTGGCATCTTAACTTTTGCTATTTGCTCAATATCGCTCCAGGAAATTTTACCAACCTTATCTTCGTGCGGCCGCGAAGACCCCTTTGAAAGATTAATTTTTTTCCTAATCAATTCAGAAACAGGAGCCGTTTTTACAATAAAGTCAAAACTGCGATCAGCATATACCGTAATAACAACCGGTACAGTTTCTCCTTTTCGACTTGCCGTTTTGGAATTAAACTCTTTGCAAAAACCCATAATATTAACTTGGTGTTGACCAAGAGCTGAGCCAACCGGGGGCGCTGGTGTTGCCCCACCACCAGGAATAAGAAGCTTAATTTTAGCTTTAACTACTTTTGCCATAAGACGTAACTACCTCAATTAACGTTTAATTTGGTAAAAACCTAATTCAACCGGTGTCATTCGACCAAAAATACTCACCATAATTGTTAATTTTTCATTTTCTTGATCAACCCTATCAACTATACCAACAAACCCAGAAAACGGACCTTCTTGAATTTCAACTTCACCCCCAACAGTAAACTCCTCTTTTTCTACACCAATTTCAATTTCACCCTTCATTTGTTGGGCAATACGATCAACCTCCTTCTGCGCCAAGGGCTCCGGATCTTTTCCTCCCAAAAACCGCAATGCGCGGAAGCTTGATGTGACCAAACGCACCGCTTCTAGAGTCACTTCCATTTCAACAAGCACATACCCAGGAAATAATTGCTGATCTTGGGAATCTTCTGGTGTTGCAAATAATTTTTTTAGCTTGGCAGAAGGGATAATCACTTCTCCAAAGCTATCTTGTAACCCTTCTTCAGCAATGCGCTTTTCTATATCTGCTTTAACTGCTTGCTCATATCCAGCGTATACCTGGACAACGTACCAACGCTTCATGTGCTTATTTCCTGCCCAATGCTAATAACCACCATATAACTTAAAAA
>SDBU01005535.1_pt1 | contig 15080 bp, 15 predicted proteins | sample 2277071 | NCBI WGS metagenome assembly SDBU01 (sample SAMN10397929, study PRJNA504765) | marine sediment metagenome | isolation source: marine sediment core GS08_GC12, 126 cmbsf | place: Arctic Ocean: Gakkel Ridge, Loki's castle | collected 2008
ACCCAGCACCCCCTGATGGACGCCAAGACAAGCTCCACAACCCGGCGGTAGAATCACCGCCCCGGCTTCAACCAGTGTCTGGACATACCCCTCGCTGATAGCCGCTAGCAGGACCTGGTTTGACGCCGGAGCCACAATCAGCCTGGTCTCCGGATGATGCTTCCTGCCCTTTAGTATGCTGGCGGCTACTGCCAGGTCTTCCAACCGCCCGTTGGTGCAGGTGCCAATAAACACCTGCTGTATCTTTGTCCCTTTAAGCTCCCTGGCCCTGGCCACATTGTCTACAGTATGTGGTTTGGACACCATCGGCTCAAGCTCGGTAGCATTAATCCGGATGGTCTGCTCGTAGACAGCGTCGGCGTCAGGAAAGATTAGTTGATAATCGCCAGCGCGTCCCTGTGATACTAGATAGTCCTGGGTAATCTTATCCGCGCTGAACAGCCCTACCTTAGCCCCCACCTCCACTGCCATGTTGGCTATAGTCAGGCGCCCCGATACGGACATATTCTCCACGGTATCGCCGCCAAACTCCAGCGCTTTGTAGTTAGCACCCTCAGCTCCAATCTGCCCGACAAGATAAAGAATGAGGTCCTTAGCGTAGACACCTTCAAGGAAGTTACCGGAAACCTCTATCCGAATGGTCTCCGGGACACGGAACCAAGTCCTGCCCAGCCCCATGACTACCGCAATATCAGTTGAACCCATCCCGGTGGCAAAGGCACCCAGCCCCCCGGCAGTTACCGTGTGTGAATCAGCACCAACGATTAAGTCGCCCGGTTTGGCCAGAGACTCCGCCACTATCTGGTGGCAAACACCGTCGCCAACATCGCAGATGTGGCAACCGGTTTCCCGGGCAAACTGTCGCAATAACATATGGTCGTTGGATAATTCATATCTTGGGCTGGGGACAGCGTGGTCAACAAACAAGACAGTCCTTTGTGGGTCAGCCAGACGCTTGAACCCGCTCGCCTCAAACTGCCTCAGGGTCAATGGTCCGGTAGTGTCCTGAGCGAAAACCAGGTCTACCTGAGCAATAACAATATCGCCAGACCGGGTGTCACTGCCAGACTTCTGGCTGAGTATCTTCTCGGCCAATGTTTTACCCACTGTATGCTTATTCTATGATAGACAAAGTCCTGTCAGCAACCTTGCACGAACCACTAGTTAATAGTTGATAAAGGATGCTACAATATGAATCGGAGTAACCATTCCGGCGTGGCGTGAATTGGAAAAGAAGGACCTGAGCTTGGGCACTACTCAATGCGGGAATACTGAGTTCCGCTGGGGGGAGCGAACCTACGTCATGGGAGTCTGCAATGTCAGTCCTGACTCGTTCTCCGGAGACGGCTTAAGTGATGACATCGAAGCGGTAGCAGCCCGGGCGAAACGCTTTGTTGCTGAAGGAGCCGATATTATCGACGTCGGCGGTGAGTCCACTCGCCCCGGTGCCGAACCGATATCCGCCGATGAGGAACTACGGCGAGTAATGCCAGCGATAGAAAGACTGGCTGCTGAGCTAACGGTGCCGCTGAGTATCGACACCTATAAGTCGGTAGTGGCCGACCAGGCAATAAAGGCCGGTGCCGGAATGATTAACGACATCTGGGGCTTGAAGCGAGACCCCAACCTAGCCCAGGTGGCGGCGGAAGCGGGTGTGCCTATTGTGCTGATGAGCAACCAGCAGGATACCACTCCCGGTAACATAGGTGATATAATGACTGAGGTTATTTCCGGTCTGGAACGGAGCATTAGCCTGGCCATGAACGCCGGGGTACCCCGGGACAACATCATCGTTGACCCTGGAATTGGCTTTGGCAAGAGCGTAGCGCAAAACCTGGAGGTTATCCAACGTCTGGCTGAGCTCAAGATTCTGGGCCGACCCATCTTACTGGGCACCTCACGTAAGTTCATGCGCAACCGACCGTTTGACCAGCGCATAGAAGCAACCGCAGCCACGGTGGCTATTGGCATCGCTAATGGCGCTGACATGGTACGGGTCCATGAGGTGCAACAGATAGTACAGGTGTGCCAGATGAGCGACGCCGTAGTACGAAGGAGGCAAGTTGAGTACTGAACCGACAAAGGTATACCTTGGTCTTGGCTCTAATATGAGAAATCGCCAGGAAAACCTGGACAAGGCGCTGGACTTGCTATCACAAAGACTGCGCGTAGCCAAGGTCTCCTCGGTATACGATACCGAACCGGTGGGCAATGTTAACCAGCCCCGCTTCCTCAACCAGGTGTGTGAAGCCTATACCCGGCTGGCCCCCGTTGAGCTGCTTGCCCTGGCCAAGGGTATTGAGATGAAGATGGGTAGAACCGGTAGGTCGAATGACCCCCGCCCAATTGATATTGACATTCTGTTCTATGGCGACCAGGTTATCGAGACCCCCGAGCTGGTTGTTCCCCACCCCAGGCTGCCCGAGCGGGCTTTTGTGCTTATCCCCCTGGCCGAGATTGCCCCTGACCTGGTGCATCCGGCTAACGGCAAGACAACCGAACAGTTAAGAACGGAACTGACCAGCGGAGTGCAGGGTGTCTTCAAGTGGGAAGGAGGGTAAGAGGGTGTATGAAGTAAGCGTGGAGCAGGAATTTGATGCCGCGCATTTCCTGCGGGGTTATCAGGGCAAATGTGAGGCGCTGCACGGGCATCGCTACCGGGTAGTGGTCAAGGTGAAAACGTCTCAACTTGATGACATTGGCCTGGCCTACGATTTCATCGAATTAAAGCGGAATCTGGGTGACATTCTGTCCCGGTTTGACCACACCTGCCTCAACGACGTCCCACCCTTTGATAAGACAAACCCGTCCTCGGAGAATGTCGCCCGCACTATATATGACGAACTGAAGCCAAAATTAGCTGGGGCGCCGGTCTCTATCTCCGGCGTTGAGGTATGGGAATCCCCCCAAAGCCGGGTCACCTATATTCCGGACTGATCCGACTGGCCCGGCGGTAGCAGGTTGGGGATGGTATCCGTAATGGGGTAACGCACATCGCACTTCCGGCAGTACAGTGAGCCGCTAACTATTTCCACCTCATTTTCCTCATCCACCGTTAGCTCCAGGTCTCCCTTGCACACCGGACAGGCCAGGATTTCCATCAACTCTTTTTTCATAACTGTATTATACCACTAGCCCCCCTTCCGGCATAGTCTTTCAGAGACACTCGTTTTATCTACCTCACCCCCTTAATCCCCCTCTCCTTCAAAGGAGAAGGGGAAGATTTTAGAAAGAGGGGCTTCACCCCTCTTAAACACCTCTGTTCTACACACTTCTTAAATGCCCCTCTTGGACACCCCTTGTGGAACGGACAGCCGGTTAATCATGGGCAAGCTCTTGGACAGGGTGACTTAGCGGAAACAGGACACCACTCACACCTCTTGTTCAACAACCGTGAACCCGCTATAATGACTTTTAGCCAGTGTCCAGCGGCCTTCTACATACACAAAGCCTCGCAGGGTTTGCCCTAAAATACTAGTTACCAGGTGACGTCAATTGCCTGAATTCAGTAACTTGAAGAAGGTTATCAATCAGTGGGGCGGGACTACCGCCACTTTTTTTACTTATACCCACATGAGCCATGACCTGTGTACCGGACTACTTCCCGCTTTGTTGCCGCTGATTAGAGCCGGCCTGCGATTGAGCTACCTTCAATCGGGGCTACTTCTCTCCGCCTTCACCATTACTTCTGGTATCTCTCAGTTTCCTGGAGGGTGGCTCGGCGACCGATATAGCCGGCATATCGTTGTCGCTATAGGTCTGGCTGGCATCAGCCTGGCCGCCCTGGCCATTGGTTTGAGCTCAGGATACTATCCTATGCTAATTATTCTGGTTATCATGGGAATCTTTGCCGGTGCCTACCACCCGTCGGCAACATCAATGCTCTCCAGCTACTTTGAGGAGTCGCGGAGAGGAAAAGTAATCGCTCTGCACATGCTGGGGGGCAGTATCGGCTTTACCCTGGGCCCTGTCCTCGGAGGTCTTATCGCCGGGACGATTGGGTGGCGATTTGCCTACATCATCTTGTGTGTTCCCACCCTGTTAGCGGCAATCCTGGTATTAAAGGTACTAAAGAAGTTTAAGTCGCAAGAGTACGCAGGCGGTAGTGATGTGATAAGCCGAGCATCCACTACAGATGGTGCTTCGCCTGAGCCAAGGCAGCCGCGGATGGGCATTGGTCAGGTTTTGCGACCAATTGCCTTCGCTACCGCCCTGGCTATTCTCAGTCAGCTTATTTCCGGCTCTGCTATGGCATTCATCCCGATATACCTGGTGGATAAGCACAGTGTCGCTCCAGCTTACGCCGCCATGTTAATGGGTGTAGTTAGAGGCGGCGGAATCGCTGGTAGTCTCTTTGGCGGGTGGCTGTCTGACAAGTGGGGAAGGAAAAATGCTCTTGTCTTGGCACTGGTGGCTATAGGCCCAATCCTATACTTGCTCAGTAAACTACCCTTCAATCTAGTGCTAATGGTAGTCTTCCTTCTTTTTGGTTTTTTGATGTATATGAGGCAGGTAACCATCCAGCCGCTGTTGATGGATAGTACGCCACCCCACCTCAGGGCAACCGTGTTTGGTATCTACTTCGGCCTGAGTATGGAGGGGATGAGTCTGATGCAGCCTGTTGCCGGCCATTTCATGGATATTTACGGAATTACCGAAGTATTCCACTATATCGCTTTAGCCAGTATCGCTTTGTCACTAGCTACGCTTCTTCTGGTAAAAAGACCAAGAGTGCGCCGATGAGGGACAGTATCTTGGGAAATCTCTCGCTTGATTGCGGCTAAATAGCTGGATTCAGCAGGAGATGAAAGTCATGCCCCCAGATGAAAGCAGCACTGGCCATGAACCCTAGTGTATCGTCTGTCCGCCGTCTACCACCAGTGCCGCACCAGTCATATAGGATGACTCGTCGGAGGCCAGGAAAAGAACGGATGAGGCAATCTCCTCAGGTGTGGCGAACCGTCCCATAGGAACCGTGGAAAGGTTCCTCTCTATCAGTGTTTTGTCTTTTTCGATATACCTTTGGATGCGTGGGGTCAGGGTTGGTCCGGGACAGACGCAGTTCACCCGGATATTCTGTTGAGCGTACTCCAGGGCAAGCTGCCGGGTGAGGGCGATAACCCCCCCTTTGGAGGCACAGTACGCCGGCATCGCGGAAAACCCGATAAGCCCGAAGGTCGAGGCCATGTTAATGATATTTCCTCCGCCGCCGTTGAGCATTAAGGGTATGGCATGCTTGGCACCAAGAAAGACTCCTTTGAGGTTCACCGCGAGAAGCTTATCCCACTCCTCCACCCTAACCTCCGTGACCGGTTTGACCAGATTATCACCAGCATTGTTGAACAGGATGTCGAGGCGCCCGCACCTTTCCTCGACCAGGGTCATTATCCGTTGCCAGTCCGTCTCCCTGGTAACATCGGCTTGAATACAGAGTCCCTCTCCACCTTGCTCCTGGAGCATCTGCTCCGTCTCCAAACGCTCCGCTTCACCCTTTTCCACCACCACTACCTGTGCCCCCTCTCGAGCACATCGTAGTGCGCTAGCCTGCCCGATACCCGAGCCGCCACCGGTAATCACCATTACCTTGCCCTTGAGACGCATGCTCACCCCCACGAGTTCTGGGGCATTATATCAACGCGCCAGTACGAATGTCAACATAATCGGCGGGGAAAGCTAACTTGCCTTTTTGACTGGCTTTTATTACAATCCAAGTATCACAAAGAGGAGGGGCTCAGATGGCTAAGCTGACCGAGGAAGCCAAAAGGATAATAGGTGAGTTCGGCCCGGCGCTGATTGCAACGGCGAGCAAGCAAGGAAAGCCCAATGTCTCACCCAAAGGGTCGTTCCGCGTCCTGGACGACGAGCATGTCGTCTTTGCCAACATTGCTTCACCGCGGACGATAGCTAACCTCAAGGAGAACCCGCAGTTAACGGCCATAATCTTTGACCGCTCAACCCGCAAGGGCTGTCGAATCTGGGGAAAAGCTGAGATTATGGATAGCGGTGACCTGTTTGATTCTATTTCCGCTGAGATGGCTCAGCGAGAGATGAAAGTTATCCACGTGGTTAATGTTACAGTGGAAGAGGCAGCCATCTTCTAAATCTCTTTAGCCACCTACCCCGATGGAGAATACGCTCGGCAGTGCGAGAAAACGGTGCTTGTAGTAAAAGATGACCACATCATAATTGAGCGGCTTGAGTTAGGCCCCTTTGGGACTAACGCCTACGTGATGACCTGCCGGGGGACAATGGAGAGCGTGGTGGTGGATGCCCCGGCCGATGCCAGTAGCATTTCGGAGAGACTTAAAGGGACCAACCCCCGGTACATATTGCTGACCCACGGCCATATGGACCACCTGGGGGCTCTTGCCGAACTACGGTCCAGGTTGAAAGTACCCCTGGCCGCCCATGCTGCCGACAGTCAGCGCCTATCATCGCCTCCGGAAATACTGCTCAATGACGGTGATACCGTCTCCTTCGGCAACATCAAGCTGCAAGTGCTTCACACCCCAGGCCATACCCCCGGCAGTTTATGCTTCCTAGCGGGCCGATATTTGATATCCGGGGATACTGTCTTCCCCGGCGGTCCCGGCAAAACTGCCTCACCGGATAATTTAAGGCAGATAATTGAATCGATAACGGAGATGATTCTGGTCCTGCCCGATGACACCGAGATATACCCCGGCCATGGTGATTCCACCACAGTCAAGCAGGCAAAAGAGGAGTTTGCCGTCTTTTCCTCCCGCCCCCACGACCCGAATCTTTGCGGGGATGTCCTCTGGCTTACCTCCTAGCTCATCGCCACCATGCCTCTACCCGGTGGAAAGCCTCGCCCAGTTCAAAGTCCTCTCCCTCAGACCTCTCCACCGCCCACTGCCTCAACCGCTGCTCCAGACCTGAAAAATCACCCACCTGGCTCTTATGGCAACGCAGGGCGGCAAGCTTGATATCAAAGGTATCGGTGATGTCGATTCGGTAATTGGGGTCCTCGGTGCCCCAGAGCAATACCTCCCTGACCTTGTGAGGCTGAAGACCCTCTGCCAGCAAATCGGGATAAGCAAGGTGGTCCCTGGCGTAGGGGAAAACAGCATCCAAGGTAACCCGGCCGGTAATGCGGTGGTCACGATGCCAGAGGTAACGCCGGTAAGGGTCAGCCGTAATTACGGTCTCCGGACGGTATCTCCTTATCTGTCGGACAATTGCCTTCCTGAACTCGGGGGTATCTTCTAAACCCTGGTCCGGGTAGCGCAGGAAGACGACCTCGCTAACCCCCAAGAGCCGGGCGGCTGCCAGTTGCTCTTGCTCCCGGATTAGCGCCAGCTCCTCTGGCTTCATATTGGGGTCGCTGGTGCCCTTATCACCGTTACTGCACACCACGTAAACGATGGTCTTGCCTTCACGCGCCCAGCGAGCTACCGCTCCCGCTGCGCCCCACTCGGCATCATCCGGGTGCGGGCTAACTATCATCACCTGGGCTTGGTCTACCATTATGCCCATCCTCCTTGTTCAGACATACCAATTGAACATTGTATAGCATTAATTAAGTTGATACAATAACGACTGAAGGACACCTACCACCAAATGAGTCACTCCACTTATACAATCAGGAACTACCGGCCGACAGATTTCGAAGGGTATCTCCAGCTGCACATCGAAGCGGAAAAACTGGAGCCCACCAGACGTTACCCCCCACCACAGACCCTCCGTGAAAGGCTAGACCGGCCAAATTTTTCCCCGGAGCAGGACCTGTTTATCATCCGGACGGGAGAAAACATTGTCGGCTACATGGATGTCTCAGCAGAACTGGACATCGGCCGGGTGATTCTCAACTGCTTGATACACCCGGAGCACTGGAGAAGAGGCCTGGCCTCAAAACTTCTTGACCATGCCACACACCGGGCTGAAGAACTAGGGGCAAAGGTAGTCCAGGTAAACGTACTAGAGAATAACCTAGCCGCTAAAAGCACGCTATCCAAGCTAGGCTTCAGTTTTGTCCGCCGTTTCCTGCGAATGAGCCTAGACATAACCGAGATTAACGAGCCGGAAATGAGCAAGGCTGCCCTACAGTGCCGCCCCCTGCAGCACGGCGAGGAGGACAGGCTAACTGAAATTCAGAATCGTTCCTTCGCCGGCGGCTGGGGATACAATCCCAATACTGTAGAACAAATAACCCGTCGGATTGATTTGCACCACGGCTGCCCGGAGGATGTAGTGCTAGCCTGCGACGGAGACAAAATCACCGGCTACTGCTGGACCAGGGTAATCGACAATGCAGGGCCGGCCGGGAGCGAAAGAAAAGGGCAAATCTTCATGCTCGGGGTGGACCCTGACTGCCGCGGCCGGGGAATCGGCAAAGTAGCTCTCCTGGCTGGACTGTCCTATCTCAAAGGTAAAGGCTTAAAGCTTGCTGAATTGGAAGTGGACAGTAAGAATAAAGTAGCTTATGCTCTTTACCAGTCTATCGGGTTCAAGGTTCAGACCAGCAGCCTGTGGTATGAAAAGGCGGTAGTCTAGCGCACCGGAGCCAGGTAGTTAGCCAGCACCCGCCTACACTCCTTAATAACCGTCTCAGCGATGTTTGACCAGCTAAAGTGGGTTACCGAGGCCCTGATGGAGACGGCCGTTTCTGCATCCCCGATTGATTTAGAAAGTAGCCAGGCTATCTTCTCAGCGAGATGACGGGGAGTATTGTCCGGTAACACGTATCCCGTCTCTCCCTGGCGGATAATGTCCTCGAAGCCGCCTACGTCAGCAGCCACTACCGGCGTCCCGCAGGCCAAGGCTTCCAGACCCACCAGCCCGAAGCTTTCGTAATAGGAAGGAACCACACAAACGTCCGCCGCATTGTAAAAACAGGGCAGCTTCTCCTGCTCTATCAGGCCCAGGAAAGTAACCCGGTCCTCAACCTGGAGACCCTGAGATAGCTTCCGCAGCCTTGCCATTTCATCCTGGCTGTTCTCGCCGCCGCCGATTATCACCAGTCTTGGCCGCTGGCCGTTCTCCAGATAGGTCATCGCCCTCAGTAGCTGGTCGATACCTTTCAATGGCTCCATCCGGCCCACAAACAGGATGACCCGGTCATCGCCGAAGCCCAGCTGCTGCCTGGCTACCCTCTTCTCCAGAGGTCGGAATAAATCCAGGTTCACCCCGCAGGGGATGACACTAATTCTGTCAGGTGAAGCACCGTGATGCCGAACGAACTCCTCTTTCTCTTTCCTGGTGGTGGCAATAATATGATGGCAGTTTCTGGCCAGGTGCCTCTCGGTCTCAAGGCGCAGCTCGGTCTCTTCTTCTCCAATGCCAACCGCATTCTTAATAGAGCCCAGCGTATGGAACATCATAAGGTGAGGAACATTCCACCACCGCTGTAGCGATTCCCCCACCCAGCCGGAAAGCCAGTAATGACTGAACACTAAATCGTACCGCAGGTCTTGATTGCTCCTGAAATGCTCCACATTACAGGCAAAATCGGGGAGGTAGGGATACACCGCCAGCTTATGTATCCCCTCGTCCTCGCCTGCCCTAAGGTGAATAAGTCGAGCGTTCTGACCCAACTCCACAACCTGGTCATGCTTTGAGTCGTGAACCCGGGTATAGACATCCACCGGCAGCCCTCGCTTCCCCAGTTCACGTGCCAGCTCCCGGACGTAAACACTCATTCCCCCGGTATCTTTTGTCCCCAGATTCCCCACGGGACAACTGTGAACACTAAGCATGGCTATTTTCATCTGACTGGCTTCCATCAAACTTCTCTCCTTATCATGCCGCCCATCAGCAGTAAGACCAACCCTGGTGGGCTTCAGCTAATGACTATCTGGCAACTATGTATCGGGATTTCTCGGCCACCGATGTGATATTTGTACGGTTCTGCACCCTTGAGAAAGTCCCATTTTTTCATACCCCTGCGGATGCTCTCCCTGATGCAGAGGACTTTGGAGAGCAGTCCCACGCTCAAGTAGCTGTAGTTGGGGTCGTAGGCACTATTATAGAGATACATCGATTCATGGTAATCAAAACCCATAATCATGGCCGCCGGTAGTGTATCCAGCTCAAGAATGCCGATCCTCAATAGTCCAATCTCAGCCATAGCCTCGGCCAGCGTTCTGAAGAAAGACTCCATCTGGATAGTCATGAAGTTGGCCTTCTCCTCCTGGCTCAGCAAAAAGAGCTTCAAAAAGGTGTCCATCAAATCGCCGACCACCTCCCGGCTAACCTGAATGCAGCGGTAGTCTACGTCACCCGTCTCCTCCAGCCGCCTCAGCTTGCGCCTGACCTCATGCCGCTGCTTGGGCACCAATGTTGCCAGATACTCCTCCCATGTGGACGGTAAATCCATCTCTAGAGAAACATCCTCCGGGTGGCAGCGGACATCATACTTCCGCTCCTGTGCCAACGGTACCAGCTCAGTCAGCACCGTGGAATCCGGTCGCAACGGCCTCAAGTCCAGGTGATTAACACCCTTTTCTACCAAATCATCAAGCAGGACGGTAAAAAAAGCCCGTTCCCTTCCGGGGCTAACCACAAAGTCAAGGTAATCACAGACTTCAGCACTACCGAGGATGGAAGCCGTCTTATCCCTGATGATAAGCGGGGCAACGCCAATTATCTCCTCTCCCTGCCGCACCACACCCAAATACGGGTCGCCCCCAGAACCAAACACCTGCCACCAGGCCTCCAACCACACCGGCAAAACAAATACCAGCTCCCACTTCAAGTTATATCTTGAATCGGCCCAGTAGGAATTCAGGCTGGCAAAACTCTCCTGAGTAACGGAATAGCTCATACTCGCACCAAGCTAGATTTTATCATACCCTGAATCGTGGTAGCTACATCTGGGTGACCAGAACCTTCGCCTGGAGAGCAGTCAAGCCCTACCTTCCCCGGAAAGAGCAATGCCCAGAGCAAACCCTCGCTTTCTAGCAAACCACCTTGAGGCCGTAGCCATCGTCACCACAAATCCCGCCCCGGTGCCTATCGCCAGCAACAGACTATAGGTTATGAACAACTGCCCGGCGGAAGTGGTCTGGCTGGTTAGTATCAGGCTCAGCCCGGTAAACAAGCCCATTAAGAAGAGAATAGTCCTCGGCCCGTATCTGTCTAAAGCCCATCCCCCTAAAAAGGCAAAGGCAGCGCAAAACACCATGTGGATGGAGAAGATTCCCGAGGTGGCCGTTCGAGTGAGGTTAAAATCGCCCTCTATAGATTTGAAGAAGATGCCAAAAGAAAAGCGTGTCCCGAACATAATGGTGAAAATAATGAGCAGGTCGATTACTACCACCCAACCGTAGAAAACCCTATCCTTAATCCTCAATAGCGACACTGCCAATCCTCTGTGTTATCTTGCATTCTATACTGCTAACGGTCTTCTATCAATCTAGTTACCTCAACCACTCTTCAACAGTCCCCGCCCAATCTCCACCAAATCACCTTACGCATACCACAACACTCACTTTTTTGGTGTACAATGCGCTTTGCCAGGAGATGAAAAGGCACCTGCACCGGTAGTGCAGCTTACCGCTGCGGCAAAGGAGCCTTTTACCGCTACGGCGGACGTGATGGTAACTGACCCCGGTACGTCTCCCCCCCCGCGGGTCAAAAATCAGAACCCGCGGAGAAATAATTGAGGGAGTATTTACCTCAGTCCAGGGCTGGGACGCTCTACAGGAAGCATCATTGCAAGTCCGCCACAACGCAGTTAGCTTCCAGTAAGGATAAAACGACTCAAGATAAGCGGGTGAGGGCTTTTTACTCTCTTGTGACCTCTTTGTGATGATTCAGAACCTTATTGTTATATGGTCGTGAGTCGACCTCACTATAGTTGGAAACAGAACAGCTCGTACGCAGGTCGACAATGACTAGGCAGGGATAAGCAGACGAGGGGCCAGGAGACGAGGCTTCACTATCATCGGCAACAAGAACCTCATGTCTATCTCCCCGATGCTGAAGACAGGTATTTCGTCTCGGTAGCAAGTCGAGGAGCGGCATATCCCAGCTCGCTCCATCTGCCCCGTCACAGTGCCCTGGTCTGGTGACTGAACGAAAGGGGGGGCTTCGTAACGCGCCAGGACATGCATATCCTCCCCCAGCTTCAGGCGCTCACTGCCCGAGAAAGAGAAATGCTGGATAGTCTAGAGTCAGAGCTATTCATCCCGATAGTGACGAGGGAAGGCCTCAGGGGAACCCTAATACTGGGTCGTAAGCTGTCAGAGCAAGATTATTCTCCCGAGGAAATCAGGATGCTGCGGGAAGCAGCCCGGCAAATGGCGGACACTCTGGACAATGCTCGACTGTATGATTTGCAAACGAGGCGGTATCGGGAGCAACTCCTCACTCGGCTTAGCATGATTGTCTCTTCTGAACTTGATTTGAACAGAGTCTGCCACTACTTTGTCAAAGAGTTGCAGGACGTTCTATCCGTCGACTACGCCAGTATCCGCCTGATAGATGAAAAGGGTGAGCCCCCAATCTCCGCCTTTGTCTGGTCCACACTACCCGATTTGCAGTCCGCTGGTGAGGACACCGGCGACTTTTCCATGGCCAGACCCCATACCCCACTGGCGGCTGAGCAGGAGTTTCACTACGAGCCCAATCTGACCGGTGCAGCCAAGTCCCCGGCAGATAAGAAGTTTCACCAGGCGGGCATCAGGTCAGTACTACACCTGCCCCTCCAATCTAAGAGCGGCACTCTCGGCCATTTCACTCTGGCGGCACGAGAGCCGGATGCCTACCATGAAGACAACCTGAGACTACTCCAGCAGGTAGCCGTTCAACTGGCAATCGCCGTGGACAACTCGCGACTCTACGAGTTAGAACGGGAAGCACGTCGGGAGCTCAAGAAGCAGTATAATGAGCGGACAGAATTCATAAATGCTCTCATCCACGAAGTTAAGACGCCAATCACCGCGATGCTCGCCTCATCTGAACTGCTGAGGGAAGAGCTACCCGCTGATTCGTCTACCCTTGGCGCCCTGGCGGAAAATCTTGACATCGCCACCCACAACCTAGACCGAAGGATTTCAGAACTGGTGGACTTCATCAAGCTGCAAAGCACGGAGACCAAGCTTCATCTGCAGCCGGTAGATATTCATGAAGTGGCGGAACGTACCGCCTCGTACGTTACCGGGCTGTTACGAAGCAAACACCAAACGCTCAATCTTGAGTTGCCCCCCTCCCTGGACCCAGTTAGAGCTGACCCGGACCGACTGGGTCAGATTCTACTGAACCTGCTGACCAATGCCAGCAAATTCAGCGGCCCTCACCAGTCAATCTGCCTCCGAGCTTACCCGAATAATACTGAACTTATAGTAGAGCTGAGTGATTCCGCCCCGCCCATTAAACCTCAAGAGGCGGAGCTTATCTTCAGACCCTACCACCAGAATAGGTGGAGAGGGAGCGGGGGGCTGGGACTCGGACTTTTCATCTGTAAGAAGTTAGTACAGCTTCACGGGGGAAGAATCTGGGTAGAATCGGACAGTACCGGTAACCGATTCAAGTTTTCGTTGCCCCTGGTGGCCAACAAGAGAGGAAAGACATGAAAGTCCTGCTTATTGAGGATAGTCTCGAGATAACGAAGGGGGTCTCTCTAACCTTCAAACTGCGCTGGCCAGATGCCATCGTTCTGTCCGCTGATGATGGGGTGAAGGCAATGAAAGCGGTAGAAACTGAGTCCCCGGATATTGTTATCCTGGACATTAATCTCCCCGACATGACCGGATTTGAGGTGCTGGAGAATATCCGCCTTTTCTCTGACGTACCCGTCATATTTCTCACCGTGAGAGAGGACGAGGTCGATGAGTTAAGAGGACTGGAGATGGGTGCCGACGATTATATTGTCAAACCTTTCAGTCCGGCTACTTTGCTGACCCGTGTCAAGGCAGTCCTGCGCCGCACCGGCATGCGCCGCCCGGAGGAAGAAGAATTACCTCCCCTGGTCGCCGGAAACATCACCATCAACTTCTCCAGCCGAGAAGTCCTCGTTAACGATGAGCAGGTACACCTCACTCCTAATGAAAGCAGGATTCTCTACTGCCTGGCCCGAAACGGAGGTAAGATAGTTACCCAGGAAACCATCAGGCAGCATGTGTGGGGTAGCGAGGCAAAGTATGTTGACAACAGCGCCCTCAAAAGATACATTTATCAACTCCGTACCAAGCTAGGGGACAGCGCCGAATCTCCACGAATAATCCTGAACGAGCGTGGCATAGGCTACCGGTTCGCCAAACCACAATAGTCTTCTTACCGCCCAAGACAGAGCTTACCTCCCTGGCGATGCTATCGCTTTTCCTTCAATATTTCCAACCAAACCTCCACTAAATTCCCACCAACAGGCACTCGGCGAGCACCGTTCCCACTACCTTACTTGGTGTAGAATAAACAGGTGCTTTATGGGAACCAAGGCTAACCAGGCTGCTGGAACTGCTGAGACAAAGCGTTAGCGTGGAAAAGCTACCAAACGGTATAGCGACCAAAGCGAGCTGTGGGGGCGAAGAATGGCTCAGACAACGTCAAAGACGCTGAGACTTTTAGTTTTCGAGAATGAAGAAATATACCGGCATATGTATCAGCTGATAGGCTCAAGAGGCCCCATTGACCTGCTCGGAGTTTCCGATAACTCCGATATAGACATGGTCAAGCACACCATCTCCACTTCCCATCCTGACGTACTCCTGCTGGGCACCAAGAGGCTGGAGAGTAATATCATCGAAGAATTAGACCAAATCCGCCTCGACTATCCCAAAATCGCCATTGTTCTCTTGTTTGCGTCATATAGCACTAAAGACATAGATTCATTACGAAAGCTGGCAGTACAGGGCCACAGTGGTATGGCCGCTTTCTTAAGGCAATCGCTAGACCAAATAGACCAGCTAGTGGGCATCATCATGGCGGTCAGCCACGGCCAGATTATTCTCGACCCCACGCTGGCCAACCTCCTGCTGGCCGGAAAACCTGATTGTCCTTTCCTGCAACAACTCACCAAAAAGGAGCTGGAGGTTCTGAGCTTACTCGCAAAAGGACAAACAAACGCGGGGATAGCCGAATCCCTTTACATCGATGTCAAGACAGTCGAACATCACTTAAAC
>SDBU01005536.1_pt1 | contig 15079 bp, 11 predicted proteins | sample 2277071 | NCBI WGS metagenome assembly SDBU01 (sample SAMN10397929, study PRJNA504765) | marine sediment metagenome | isolation source: marine sediment core GS08_GC12, 126 cmbsf | place: Arctic Ocean: Gakkel Ridge, Loki's castle | collected 2008
ATGGTTGATACTGCTGTTGGTTTTGCTCTTGCCGGGATGATTCCCTTTGTTAATACTTTTGCTGGTCTTTTTTTGCGAGCAGTGGAACAAATTAGAACCTGTGTAGCTTATGCCAGAACAAATGTAAAGCTAGTCGGGAGCTACGCAGGGTTGTCAGATTTTAAAGATGGTCCAACCCACCATTCCATTATAGATATTGCTATTATGCGCTCTATGCCTGATATGGCAGTGGTGGTACCAGCCGACGCAATCGAGGTTGAAAAGATGGTGCCGGCTGTGGCTGAATATGACGGGCCTGTGTATCTGCGTATTAGTCGAACAGATATGCCGGTAGTATTCGATGAAGAACATAAGGTGGAGATCGGAAAAGGGGTAGTTGTCCTTGATGGTAGCGATGTGACTCTCATTAGCAACGGGATAATGGTATCCCGTTGTGTAAAGGCAGCGGAGCTTTTGGCCGATGAGAGGATAGATACGGGAGTGGTGAATATGCATACCCTCAAACCCCTGGATGTTTCCATTATAAAGCAAGCGGCTGAAACAGGAGCTATTGTTACCGCAGAAGAACACTCCATTATTGGTGGCTTGGGTAGTGCAGTGGCAGAAGTACTGGGCAGTCAATGTCCGGTGCCTCTTGAACGAGTGGGCATTGCTGATACATTCACTGAGACGGCTTTAGACCCTGACTCATTATTGGACCACTATGGTATGGCAGTAGAGGATATCGTTAAGGCAGCTCGACGTGCCACAAAACGTAAGGGGAAGAAAAGATGAAATTAACTGGCGGAGAAATAGTCAGAGAATATCTTATAAAAGAGAAAGTTCCTTATTTTGTAGGTATTCCGGGACATGGATGTTTGGGATTAGTGGATGCTTTTAAAGGGAAAGAAGATAAGATCAAGGTTCTCCAGGTAAGACATGAGCAAAGTGCAGCTCATCTTGCCGATGGTTATTATCGGGCCTCAGGCAGACCTCTAGCTGTTTTTACTTCTGTTGGTCCTGGAGCCATTAATACTGCAGTGGGAGTAGCCACCTCCTATGTGGATTCCACTGCCATGCTCGTCATTACCGGGGATACCCATACCTATATGTTCGGCCGGGGGGTACTTCAGGAAATCGAAAGAGAGCATAATTCTAATCTTCCTCGCATATTTGAGCCTATTGTTAAGCGATACTGGCAGGTAACCCGGGTTGCTCAACTACCACAAGTGATGCAAAGAGCCTTTAATTATATGTTGACTGGTAGGCCCGGGCCAGTGCTTATTGATTTACCTATGGATGTACAAAGCGAGGCTGGTGAAGTAGAAATTCCTGAACCTTCCAGGCATAATCCTCGAGGGCGAATGTCCGGAAGTTCAGAGGAGATAGAAAAAGCGGCTCATCTTTTAATTAATGCTAAGCGACCAGTTATACTAGTAGGAGGTGGAGTGATAACCTCAGGTGCCTGGAACGAACTAAAGGAACTAGCAGAATTCTTGGGAGCTGCGGTTATTACTACGATGATGGGAAAAGGAGCATTCCCTGAAGACCATCCTCTATATGCCTGGCACGCTGGCTCTAAAGGAACTACCTGTGGGAACAAATTAGCTAGCTCAAGTGATGTTCTCTTGGCCGTGGGTTGCCGATTTACTGACGAAACTGCCTGTTCTTATCGAAAAGGGGTAGCCTTTTCTATTCCTCCCACAAAATTAATTCAGATTGATCTAGACCCTAATGAGATTGGGAAAAACTATCCGGTAGAGGTAGGAATTGTCGGGGATGCCAGGGAGACCATTAGACAAACTCTACAGGTCTTAAGAGAGAATAGAAAGAGAAAAGAGTATAAAGATACTTCTTACTTCAATGAAATTCAGAAGCTAAAAAAAGAATGGTTTGCCTCTTTAAAGAAATTTCAGAATCCTGACAAAGTTCCGATGACTATTTCTTGTTTTTTGAAGGAATTAAGAGAATTTCTGGATCGGGATGCCTTTGTAGTTTCTTCTTCAGGAAATGCTCAAGCTCAGATTTTACAGGAGTTTCCATTTTATGAGCCTAAGACTTTCATCACTAGTGGAGGCTTTTCCACTATGGGTTTTAGTCTTCCCGCAGCATTGGGAGTGAAATTGGCTTATCCGGATCGTCAGGTTATAGCCGTAGTAGGAGATGGGGATTTCATAATGACCATACAAGAACTGGCTACTGCGGTTCAATATAATATTCCCGTTGTAACAGCAGTACTAAATAATGTCGGCTGGCAGTCTATTAAGGATCTTCAAATTGCCGCCCTGGGAGAAAATAGAGCAATGGCTACTGATTTCGCCAAGGATAACGGTGACTTATATACTCCAGATTTTACCACTATTGCCAAAGGATTCGGTGTGTATGCAAAGAGAATAGAAAGACCCGACCAGGTCAAAGATGCCTTAAAGAAAGCCTTTGCCTCAGGAAAGCCGGCTGTGATTGAGGTAATGGTCAATCGAGAACATGCGTATTCAGGTGCAGTTGCCGGATGGTGGGATGTGCCAATACCCGCATATTTATCTGAGCGAAGAAAAAAATATGAGAGAGAAAGAGCTGAGGAAAAGCTTATTTAGTATGAAAATCGCAGTAATCAATGAAACCAGCGCCGCTGATAAAAATAGAGATATTATAGCTGCTTTAGATGGATTTAGTCATCAAGTTTTCAATGTGGGCATGAAAGAAAGTGGCGGAACTCCAGAACTTACCTATATTGATACAGGTTTTCTAGGGGCTCTTCTTTTAAACACCAAAAGAGTTGATTTTGTTATAGGAGGGTGTGGAACTGGCCAGGGATTTCTAAACTCTGTAATGCAGTATCCGGGAGTTTTTTGTGGTCATATATTAAGTCCCCTCGATGCCTGGCTTTTTACCCAAATAAATGGAGGAAACTGCATTTCCCTTGCTCTAAACCAGGGTTATGGTTGGGCAGGGGATGCAAATCTGAGGTTTATTTTTGAGAAGTTGTTCAGCGTGGAGTCTGGCTCTGGATATCCCGAGCATAGAAGAGTATCACAGCAGCAAAGTAGAAAGATTTTAGCTAATATATCACAAAAGGTCCATTTTCCTTTTGAGCTCATAGTGGAAAAAATGGACGGCAATATTGTTGAAAAAGTTTTAGAATTTTCTGGAGTCTGGGATTTATTGGATGTGGAAAACATTGAAAACGATAGGCTCAGGGATATTTTGATAAAGAGGTATAAGAGATAAGAATTTGGATAAAATAGCTTTAGCCGCAGAGAAATTTCGTAAATCCTTCTTTCTTAATAAAAGGGTAAAAGCTGGAAATAGAAGGCCGGGAGGGAGGTGGGAAGGCAGGTAGGCCACTTCAGCTTGGGAATGGAAGGAAATTTCTCCAAAGAGAAAAGTGCTGAAAGATTAAAGGGAGGTATTTGAAAGTGAAGAAAAGAAAATTGATTAAGCTAGGAGTGAGCTTGGTAATGTGCATAGTGATATTAGCCGTATGGACAGGGGTATCTCTGGGTGCTGCCAAGAAGGTGATTACTATGTGGGCATGGGGTGAGAGGGCTACCGAGACTTGCAAGGGTCCCATCCTAGAGTTTGAGAAATTAAATCCGGATGTCGATGTCAATACCCTCAATTTCGGAGTGAGCGATGCTCACAATAAGGTAATGACTGCCCTAGTAGGAGGAGTGGGTGCCCCGGACATCTACTACATGGAAATGGAGGAGATAGGAAGATATATCGCCGTGGGAGGAGCTCAGGATATAACCGTCGAAATAGAACCCTACAAGGATCTATTTCCTCCAGCCTACTGGAAACCCTATGTCTATGAAGGTCGGGTATTCGGAGTTCCTTTTGATGGAGGTCCCAGTGTAGTGTTTTACCGAAAGGACATCTTCGATGAAGAAGGAGTAGAATTTCCCAAGAACTGGCAGGAATACGCCCAAGTCGGAAGGAAGATGGCTAAGGATCTTGATGGTGATGGGGAAATCGACCGCTACATGGGGTTTACCTCTTCTTGGTTTGCCCAGCAATGGATACAGGGGAGAAGTGGAGAGATCACCAATAAGAAAAGCCAGGTCCTGTTTGACAATCCAGTGGTTTCCGAAGTAGTCCAGTGGATATCTGACAGAATAAGAAAAGACAGGAGCATGAAATATTCGGATATCGGGGTTCCCGAAACCTTTGAGATGATCAAAAAAGACAAGTACGTTACAATTCCTATTGCTTACTGGTATTCAGGGTTTGGACTTCAAAAATTTGGCTATCGGCCGGGATTAGAAGGCAAATGGAGAGCTGCTCGCTGGCTCCCATGGCAAAAAGGAGATCCCCCTACTGGTGCTAATGCCGGAGGTTCTGGGTGGATAATATCACCTCAGGCAAAGAACGTCAAGATTTGCGTTGAGCTACTGAAATACATCTCTACCAGGAAGGAATCTCAGGTTCATGTAGCTCTGGAGTACGGTGTGTTTCCTGCGAACATAGAGGCACTCGAGGAATTAGGGAAACAGCCTTCTGCCTTTTTCGGTGGTCAGAAGGTCTACCAGCTACTTATCGAGGCACTTAAAGATACTTCTCCTATCATCTACGGACCCGAATGGTCTGTTATCTTTGGATCACTGCGGAGAGCTATTGAGAGAGTAGTCCTTGAAGGAGCAGCAGTGGAAGAGGCCATAAAAGATGCCGTTGTTGAGGCAAAAAAGGAGCTAAAGTAACTAGCATCAATGATTCAAATGAGAAAGCCCTCTGATAGGAACATCAAAAGATAAGTCTAGTAATAATTCTTGTCAGAGGGCAAGCTCTTAGCTGAACAATGGAGGCCCGCTGGTTTCCTTCCAATTTGTAGCAGGAACAGCCAAAGAAAGACAGGATCAAAATGAAACTCAGTGAAAAAATTGTTCCCTATATATTCATCGCACCCTTTTTCATAATGTTCACCGTCTTCTCTCTATTGCCAATCTTTTACTCGGCCTGGTTGAGCTTTTACCGAATGCAAGGAATTTTTCGCCCCCTAAAGTTCGTAGGAGTAAATAATTATCTTTCCCTCTTTCAACTTCCTAGGTTTTTAAATTCCTTGGGGGTTACCTTCATTTATACTGTCAGCCACGTCTCAATTATGATAGTCATAGCTTTAATCCTGGCTCTGGTTCTTAATCTCCGCATCAAGGGAAGGAATTTTTTCAGATTAACTTTCTTCATCCCGGTTATAACCTCCTTAGTGGCAGCGGCCATAGTTTTTAAGCTGCTATTATCCTATGATATGGGACTGGTAAATCTGATTCTAAGGTGGATGGGATTTGCCCGCTATGACTGGTTAACTAATCCTAAGTTAGTCCTACCTTCTCTTGTTATTTTGGGTACTTGGAGATGGTTTGGGTTTCATATGGTGATACTATTAGCTGGATTGCAGAACATTTCCCCGGAGTTATATGACGCAGCAAAAATGGATGGTGCCGGTTCGCTACAGGTCACCTGGTATATAACTCTGCCTTTGCTGTTTCCGGTCATCTTCTTTTGTATCGTCATATCGGTTATAGGATCCTTACGGCTATTCGATGAACCCTATATTCTCACTGGGGGGGGACCTGCCGATTGCACACGCTCCATTGCTATGTACTTATACGAGACTGGATTCTTGCGTTTCCGGCTGGGGATGGCCTCGGCAATAGGCTATGTTCTGACGATTGTTATCTTTATAGTTACGCTATTTCAAATAAGAATATTAGGCAAACAGGCAGGATTTAGATAGGGCAGTTCATAAGATAATCCGAGGATAGAAGAGGTGTACCGATGAAGAAAAAAATAACCATAAACTGGTCTCTGGTGGGAATATATATAGTTCTGATATTAGGAGCAATTGTAACTATCACTCCCTTTTACTGGGGGGTAATATCCTCCTTAAGAGAATACAGCGAATTATTCGATCCAAAAATGTGGATCGATAATCCTACTGTAGAAAACTATCTCAGGTTATTTACTACCACCTTATTTCCGCGGTGGTTTCTTAACAGTTTAGTCATAGCTGTATCGCATACATTGTTAGCACTATTTTTCTGTTCACTGGGAGGCTATGCCTTTGCTAAATACGAATTTCGAGGCAAAGAGATATTGTTTTTGGTGATCCTGGGATCGATGATGATCCCCATTTGGGTGGGGATTATCCCCATGTTTATCTGGTTTGCTAAGCTTCGCCTGATTAATACTTACTGGGTTTTGATTGTGCCTGGTAGCGCCAATGCGTTTGGAATTTTCTTAATGAGACAGTACATTCAAGGTATACCATCGGAGATGATGGATAGTGCCAGAATCGATGGATGTTCGGAATTTCATATCTACTACGAGATAATATTGCCCATAATTAAACCTGCTCTGGGGGTATTAACCATCTTTACCTTCCTCTTCTCCTGGAACAATTTCCTCACTGCTCTTATTTTCATAGTAACTAAAGAGATGTTTACGGTTCCGCTAGGTCTTTCTGCCCTTATCAGCGTGCAGCAGCCACAATACGGCATGCTTATGGCTGGTACTTTTATCTCTGTGATACCAGTGGTCATAATCTTCCTGCGAATGCAAAAAGAACTCGTAGCAGGGCTTACCTTAGGTGCAGTAAAAGGATAGATGAAATAGTTTCTTGGAAGGAAAGTCATTTATTGTGTAGCAAGAATCAGGTAGGGCAGAGAAACATGAGTAAGTTTCAGGTATGTTAAAATTCTCAATAATAATGGGCTTTTATAAAAGTTGCAATTAATTAGATGAATATGGGTATCCGCTCCACTCCAGTAAAAACGACGCAATACGTTGCCGTAAAAGGATTTGCGAGCTTGGCTGCTTTACAGTAGCTGCTTCGGTCTAACGCCTTGCCCAGCTATGAATTGCAGTACTTCTACTTCAGTCAAGCGGATACCCATATAGATGAAAATTACTTCGTCAAGTGGGTTGTTTGAAATTTTGGTGTGCTGAAGTAGGTTGAAAATACAAGAAGAGGAGTTTTTAAACTACCTCTTAAGATATAAAAAATCTTGTTTTTAAAACTACCTTTAATAAAAAAGTAGAAGAAAATGAACTTTCAGGAAGGAAAAGATAAGAAATCAATAAAAGCACCTACGAATTTACTTTGTGAATATGCTTCAAATCCAATGGGTATTGATGTGGCTTCACTTAGATTTTCTTGGACAATCAATCATTCTAAACGTGGACAATTTCAGTCAGCATACCAAATATTCGTTGCAAGCAGTCAAGAAAACTCAAATGCTGATAATGCTGATAAGTGGAACAGCGGTAAGGTAGACTCTGGCCAATCAATAAATGTTCCCTATAAGGGAAGCCCTTTGGAGAGTAGAAACATCTATTACTGGAAAGTGTGCTTTTGGGATAAAAATGGGAGGATGAGTTCCTGGAGCAAGACAGCTGTATTTGAGATGGGTCTTTTGAAGCCTGCCGACTGGGAAGGAAGATGGATAAGCGGTGGGAATCTCCTTCGCAAAGAGTTCATTGTTAGTAAAGATATTAAGCGGGCAAGGGCATATGTATGTGGATTAGGTTATTATGAGATGCGAATCAACGGGGACAAAGTTGGTGATCATGTGCTTGATCCAGGCTGGACTGATTATGAGAAAAGGGCACTTTATGCTACCCATGATATAACTGGGCATTTACAGAGGGGTGATAATGCCATAGGTGTTATGCTTGGTAACGGCCGATATAGTCCATCAGATGAGACAGTGAAAAAAAGTACGATTCTATTCAAGAAATACAGCGATTCACCAGTCCTGATAATGCAAATAGACATAGATTTCACTGATGATTCCAATATGAGGATTGTAACTGATGGAACATGGAAGGTTACTCAGGGCCCAATTGTGAGAGATGACATTTACGATGGTGAAATTTATGATGCGAGACTTGAAAGATTGGGTTGGGATGTCTCTTACTATGATGATTCTGATTGGAATGTTGCTGCAGTAACAGATGCCCCTAAAAGAAAGTTGGTTTCCCAGGCAAGTTTTCCACCAATTAAGGTGCTAAAGAAGATACAACCTGTAGAAATTACTAATCCAAGGCCAGATGTATATGTTTACGATTTTGGGCAAAATTTTACCGGCTGGGTGAGACTTTGTGTAAGTGGATCAAGGGGGATCCAGATAAAACTTAGATATTCTGAATTATTAGATGAGAATGGGATGATCAACACAGTACCAAATCATCGGGCAAAGGCAACCGATACCTATATCTTGAAGGGCGAAGGAAGGGAAATATATGAGCCACGCTTTACCTACCATGGCTTCCGTTATGTTGAGGTAATAGATTTTCCTGGCACCCCAATTTTAGAGAATTTAGAGGGACGTGTAGTTCATTCAGCAGTAGAACCTGTCGGAAGTTTTATTTGTTCTAATTCTTTAATTAACCGTATTCATAAAAATGTTCTTTGGGGGCAGGTAAGCAATTTAATGAGCATTCCAACTGATTGCCCTCAGCGCAATGAACGAATGGGATGGATGGGGGATGCACAACTTACAGCAGAGGAGGCAATTTATAACTTTGATATGGTTGGTTTCTATACAAAATGGATTGGAGATATAGAGAAAGCACAAAAGGAAGATGGTAGTGTGCCAGATGTCGTTCCACCATATTGGAGTTTTTATCCTGCTGATCCTGCCTGGGGTACAGCATGGGTAGTAATTCCCTGGTATTTGTATTTATATTATGGGGATAAACAGATCTTGGAACACAATTATTCTGACATAAAGAAATGGGTTGATTTCCTTAATGCTCAAGCAATTGATTATATTATTTACAGCGGTAAATTTGGAGATTGGTGTCCCCCATTGCATGTTCTTTCAGCAGACACTCCGGTAAAGATAACCTCAACCTGGTATTATTATCACGATACCTTGATTTTATCTAAAATTGCTCGTGTTTTGGGCAAGCCTGAGGATGCTGATAAGTACTTGAAGCTTTCTGATAAAATTAAAGAAGCTTTCAATAGGGATTTTTTTGAGGAGGACCGCTATGCCAGCGAAAAATATTCTAAGCTATACAAGAAGATTGAGGCTTTTGTGCCAGCAGACGCTCCTGAAGATAAGAAAAAGGAAATGGCAAGAGGACTTATCGCCAAACTTGTAGCTTACAGCCAAACCTCTAATGTCCTTGCTTTGTTTTTGGATATGGTTCCTGAAGACAAGGAAGAAGCGGTAATAAAAAACCTAGTGGAGAATATCGTAGTATCTCATAGCAGTCACCTTAATACAGGTATTGTGGGTACCAGATATATATTGGACATATTAACAAAATATGGGCAGGTAGACCTTGCCTATAAACTTGTAACCCAGACCTCTTATCCCAGCTGGGGTTATATGATCCGAGAAGGGGCTACAACTATTTGGGAAAGATGGGAATACCTTGCTGATGCTGGTATGAACTCGCATAATCACATAATGTTTGGCACAGTAGATACCTGGTTTTACAAAGTGTTGGCCGGTATTAATGTCGATCCTGCTGGTCCTGGTTTCCAGAAAATTATCATTAAACCTTATGTTATCGGTGACCTCAGATATGTCAGCGCGTCGCTCAAAACCATCAGGGGTGTGGTATCATCAAGCTGGGTCAAGCAAGGTAATTCCCTAACTTTAAGTATTACTTTACCGGTTAATAGTCAAGCAAAGGTAAGTATTCCCAAGATAGGATTGAAAAACGTTATAGTCAAAGAGAGGGGAAAGATAATTTGGGAAGATGGTTCATATGTTAAGAGTGTGGCAGAAATGACTGATGGAAGCGAAAATGATAATTATGTAACATTTAAGGTTGGGTCCGGATCATATTCCTTTGAGATAACTGGAGTGAGTTCAACTGAGATGGATAAATAGCACTTAAAAGTCAAGTTTTAGCATACTAAAATGAATTTAAAAAGGTCATCATAAAGGAGAAAATGGTTTCATAAAATTCATCGCCGTAATTTAGTTGATATGTATATTCTCGATTGGGATGAGAGATTTCTCTCTAAAATCATAAAATTCAAAAAATGCTGTGAAATCAGAGAGAATCAGGAAGGGAGGATGAGGAAAGTAGGAGCTGCGTGAAGATAAAGGCTATATACCTTGAGAAGCCCGAACAAATAGTAAAAAGGTGTATAGAAAAACCTAGGGCAAAAGAGGGAGAAGTTCTGGTAAAGATAAAGTCAGTAGGTGTTTGTGGCTCCGATGTTTATTATTACAAGGAGGGAAGGATCGATAATTTTGTGGTGAAAAAATTCCTTATTTTAGGAACAGGTCCTGTAGAGGCTTAACTACCTTTAAAATATTTTTGGCAATACTACTATTATACAAGGAGAAAGTCAATGAGAATAGTCGTCACAGGGGGAAGTGGGAAGGTAGGAAGATATGTGGTTGAAGAACTAAAGAAGTTTCATGAGGTTACTGTCTTTGATATAAAAAAGTCAAAGGACAAAGATGTTACCTTTGTTAAAGGAGATATCTTAAAGATTGATCATTGTAGGAAAGCCTTTGAAGGAGCAGAGACTATAGTTCATTTGGCAGCTATTCCACATCCGCTTAACGATCCTCCTGAGAAGGTGTTCAACGTAAACGTCGTAGGGACGTTTAATGTTCATCAAGCAGCAGCTGATATAGGAATAGATAAAGTAGTCCATGCCAGTAGTGATTCCTCATATGGCTTTAATTTTCGAAAACCAGAGGATATTCTTCTTCCTGTGTATCTTCCTTTAGACGAGGATCATCCCCAGAAGCCAGCAGATCCTTATGGTTTGAGTAAAAAGGTAGGCGAGGAAATTGCACAGAGCTTTGCCAAGCGATACGGAATGACAACCATTGCCTTAAGAATATGCATGGTGCTCTTTCCTGAAAACGAGGATAATCTCCAGTTGATGGAGTTTTGTAAATCTGCTATAGAGAAAGGAAAAGGATGGCCTTGGTATAACGATGTCAGGGACGTAGCTCAGGCGTTTCGTCTTGCTGTTGAAACAAGGGGATTTAAAAAGTATGAGGTATTTTGTATTTGTGCAGTGGATAATGGGACTAAATTTGAGAGTGCAAAGGTGGTAAGAAAATATTTCTCTGAGAAAATTATCTTAAAGAAAGAGATAAAGGGAAGACAATCCCTTTATGATTGGAGCAAAGCCAAGGCATTATTAGGATATCAACCTCGGTATACCTGGCGGGATGTAATTAAAATTAAATAAAAATTTCTGGGAAAAAAGGAGGATGAAATGTGGAAGATATGCTTAGGTCCAGCAAATTCGAGGGTTGAAGACAGGGAATAGAAATAGGTCAACTATTCCTACTATTAGTCTGTCCTTAGTGCATATAAATATAGTGCTTGAGAATTTGTTAACAATCAGGAAAAATGAACTGAAACAATTAAAAGGGAGGAACTGTCAATGAAGATCATATTTATCGCTCTGGATACCTTGCGAGCAGACCATCTTGGATGTTACGGTTACAAGCGATCTACTAGTCTTAATATAGATAGAGTAGCAGAGGAGGGAGTGGTTTTCACAAATGCTTTTGCACCTGGCGTTCCGACTACCCCTGCTTATACGGTAATGTATACAGGACTTCATCCTCTTAGCACTGGGATTGTTTCGCACGGGGCAGCCTCTCAAATTCTCGCGGACGATGTGTCTCTCCTTCCAGAAGTTCTTAGGAAACACGGATACCTAACGGCAGCCGTGGATAATCTTTACAATATTAAGAAATGGTTTGCCAGGGGTTACGATGTTTACATAAACCCCCCTTATCGACAGATGATTACAGCGGATAAGATAAATGAGAAAGCCATTCCTTGGATTAAAGAAAATAAAGGAGAGGATTTTTTCTTGTTCATTCATTACTGGGATCCTCATACTCCTTACATTGTTCCTGAAAAATACCGTTTTCTCTATTATAAAGGAGATCCTTTCCATCCCAATAATAGGAGTATGGAACCTGTAAAAAAACAATTTGTTTATCCTTTCTATAAAAAGTGGCTTTATGACCAGTTAGGAAACCCTACAGATATAGAGTATGTAGCTGCTCAATATGATAGTGAAATCACTTATATGGACGAGAAGATAGGCGAGCTTTTGCAGACCATAAAAAAGGAAGAGATGGAAGAGGATACTCTTGTTCTTATAGTTGCCGATCATGGGGAGATTTTGACTGAGCATGGGCCTCAAGCTCCCTTCTTTGATCACCACGGCTTGTATGAGGGAAATATACATGTTCCTCTGATCCTAAAGTGGCCAAAGAGATTTCCACCAGGGAAAAGGATAGAGGCCTTAGTCCAACATCTCGATATTGCTCCTACTCTCTTGGAAGCATCGAATATATCTGTACCGGAAAATATGGAGGGAGTAAGTCTTCTTCCCCTTATAAAGGGAGAAAGAGAGGAAGGATATCAAGAAATACACACAAATGAATGTACCTGGCGGGCAGCAAGAGCGATTAGAACAAAAGAGTGGAAATTCGTTAAAACCATAGACAAAGGCCTGTATGATATGCCTCCAAAAGAGCTGTTTAATCTCAGAGAGGATCCGACAGAGAAACATAATCTAATAAATGAGAAAGCGAGGGTAGCTGATGAGCTTGAGTTGAGGATGACAAGATGGGTGGATAAGAAATTAGAGAACAAACCAGATCCCCTGAGAGTGCAGGCTGCTAGGGGTCTTCCTGCCAAATCATGGCTGGGGAGGGTACTTAAAGAGGGACACCTTAATTATGAGGAATGGACGGAGAGACAAAAGTATATTTAATCCAAATCTTTGGTTACTGACTTCAAGAAAGCACAGATTTCCACCACCACAGTCCTCCAAACAGATTGACAAGGGCTGAGGCTTAGGTTGCTCTATTTGTAGAAGATACAATAGCCGACTTCTTTGATATTACAGGATAAGAGCGTAAGTGTCAGCTAGACAGGGTATCGCGTACCTAGCAGACCATTGGGAGGAGAAAAATGTTTCAGGGTACTATTGGAAAACCCCTCTCCTGATTTCGAAGGTCTGGAAAAGATCATCAAGGGGGAAAAAGTCAGAGAGAGTTCATTTTACCGAGCTCCTTGTTGATCCGGAGATGGTGGAGTTTTGTTTGCGTTCGGCTCTCACTTAATAGATTTTGCCAGATGTTTAATTGGCGAAATAAAAGAAGTCTGTGGTTATGGAAAGATATTTGTAAAATAGAAGAAAGTAAGAGATACAGGCGAACTTAGAAAAGTGGATATTCTTAATGCTTGTGCTTTCTTGGCTGAGTTCGTTGATGGAGCAACAGGAGTGTTCGGAATGTCAGCTGTTGCCTCAGGTTGGCGATCAGGAGAAAGAATTGGTAAGGCTGATTATCAACATATTGAAATTAATGGAACTAACGGTACCATTATATATCATTTAAAGAAGCCAAACGAGCTTCAGGTATCCAGTGGCGATTTATTATTCGAAAATGATCAAGTAGTAACTATTCCCGTACCGGAGAATTTTCTGAAATTATCTGACTCGCCAGGGGATGTTAAAGCTGACGAACCTGTAGTAGGGTTTAGATACGATCAGGCCTTTGCCTTCATTGATGGAATAGCAAAAAATAAAGAGGTAACTCCTGACTTTTATGACGGATTAATTTGCCAGAGGGTTCTTGATGCTGTTTTAATATCTATTAAAGAAAAAAAATGGGTTAAAATAAAGAGCTAATAGAAATTTCTTTGAAAAATGAATCTAATACGAGGAGGTTTAAGATATGATTAACAATAGGAAATTTGCCTTTATGGCATCACTGGACTTTGCTTCCTGGCAGCCGGAAAGAATTTTAGAATCTTTATCCAATCTTGGATACGATGGAGTAGAGTGGACTCTTTCTCATTTTAACCCCAGGACTAAATCTCAGGAAGAACTAAGGAAACTAGTAGAATTGACCAAAAGCTATGGCTTAGAAGTTTCTGAAGTAGTAGTTCAACAAGATATAGTTAATTTAAATGAGAAAGTAAGAAGAGATAGAATTGATTTAGTAAAAAAATATATTGTAACCGCTAGTGAGGTAGGAGTGAAGATTCTAAATCTTTTCTCTGGACCTGCTCCCTGGGATCCAAAGGCTCCAAGAATTCCTGAGGATATTTCTGAGGGAAAGGCGTGGGAGCAAATATTAGAAGCCTATACAGAGTTTGTGGAATGGGCTGAAAAATACAAAGTCTATCTTGCTGTAGAAGCAGTCTGGGGACATGTATGTCATGACTACTATACCACCAGAGAGCTTATCGATGCTTTTGATTCTCAATACCTGGGGATCAATATGGATCCTTCTCCTTGCTGCCTATATGGGAATGATATTTCTTGGGTAATCAAAAAATGGGGCAAAAAAATAAAGCATGTCCATTTGAAGGATGTTGCAGGCAAGCCGGGATTTCATGGAAAAGACTTTATCTTCCCCTTGCTAGGAGAGGGAATAGTAGATTGGAAGGCCTTCTTTGAGGCATTGGATGAGATTGAATACAAAGGCTTTTTCTCAGTTGAATTTGAATCTTTTAATTACTACCGCAATGTGTTAAAAAATGACCCGCTCAAAGCCGCAGAAATTTCAATGGAGCAGATAAAAGAACTGACTAAATTATAGAGATGTAATTAAAGATAAAGGCTATTGAATGGGAAGTTGCCCCGGATGAAAATTGATAAATTATATTAAAAAACTCTTTGCATGATTAAGAAAGCCCAAGAAGAAAGGCAGTCTTTGATAGATACCTATCCTTAAATATTTCTCCTCGTTTCTATCCATCCTTAAAAAATTCTTAAACCAGTATTAATTTTGGAATTTTGAGGAGTTCCCTCCTTGACAAAAGTTTTTTTTGGTCTATAATGGAGTGTAGTGGTAAAAAGTGGTGCTAGGTGGGGATAGTCCGCTTAGTAGCGAGAGAGGGGATACAAGCAATGTTTATGGGAGAGTATCACCACTCAATAGATGATAAAAATAGATTAATTATTCCTTCCTCTCTTCGTCAGCAAACAAAAAATAATAAAGATGAATTTGTAATTACCCGGGGATTAGAGCAGAGCTTATTTCTCTATCCTACCTTGGAATGGCAGAGTTTGGGAGAGCGACTAAAAAACCTATCCACCACTAAATCCAACTCCCGGGCTTTTGTAAGACTCCTC